>Ga0307516_10007816_pt1 | contig 12198 bp, 4 predicted proteins | sample 19_EM_MG_FD_203310 | JGI IMG/M metagenome (GOLD analysis project Ga0307516, IMG submission 203310) | Populus trichocarpa ectomycorrhiza microbial communities from riparian zone in the Pacific Northwest, United States - 19_EM | ecosystem: Host-associated > Plants > Roots > Unclassified | place...
GTTAGGTTAGGGTATTTATTATTTAGGTTTAGTTTCCTTTTATACTTTTTTTGAGATTGAATTAAACCGGTTCGGTTTGGTCCGGTTCAATCGGTTTAAGCCTTTTTAAACCGGAACCGAACCGGACCGGGTGGTTTTTTTTATTTTTTAATCGGTTTATTCGGTTTTTTCTATCGGTTCGGTTTTTTCGGTTAATTTTTTCTCGGTTTTTTCGGTTTAATCAGTTGGTCGGTTTTTTTGAACACCCCTAGTTTAAGTGATGGAATAGAGAGAAACGAGTAGGAAAAAAATAAGTAAAGTCATGACACCAAATATTGAAAAACTCCAGCCTTGAAGGATGAAACTAAAAAACAAAATTAATTTTCAATCAATCTAATAATAAAGGATGAGAAAAAATATCAATTTAAAAAATCTGTCAAATTGAATTCACTAAAGAATTACAAATAAAAACAACTAGGATAATCCGAGTCATTTTCAAAATTAGTGAAAAAACTTATAGAAATCAAATAAATAAAAATAACAAAATATAATCTTCATTTGAATAAAAGTTCAACAATGAAACTGAAAAATCCTAAGCTTAAAAAAGGGATGAAAAGGGTTAACATTCAAAACACGCAACCCATGAAATCATAAACTCAGAATCAATCAATAAGCTTAGTTCCAAATTGATTTAATGTTGAATGATGAAAAAAAATATCAATTTAATAAATTTTCCAAAAAAAAAAACAATAAAAAAATAAAGATTAAATTTGATAGGAAAAAAACTTAAAAATGATCATATTGTAACACGTGAAATCCTAAACTCGGGTTAAATCAAAAACTTAATTCCCAACCAATTTGATATTTAAGGATGGAATTGAAAAAAAATTGTTAAAGTAATCAAAAAATGATAATCAAAACTAATAGAAAAAAAATTGAAAAAATGATAAAATCATTTTAAAAATCATTTTTTAAAACCATCTCAGATAAAACAAACTTGGTTTGAGACAAAAGCAAATAAATCAAACAAAACAAATTTGGCCAAGGTCAACCTAGGTTAAGCCGCGAAATCCATAACCCGACACATGAGATCGGGATAATCCAATAAAAGGATGTAATTAAAAAAAATCGATTATAAAAAAAACCCAAAAAAAACTTGGGTCAACTTAAGCTAACCTTTCAAACCCATTACCCGAGTCCTGAGACTAGAATTATCTAATAGAAAGCAAATTCAAAAAAATCATGAAGCCAAATCTCTAGTCAACAAAACACATGTCAATAAAATGCTGAGGGATAAAATTGAGAAGGAAAGTTTTAATAAGAAAATGATCTATAACAAAACAAATAACAATTAAAAAAATATGACCCAAGTATGAAATAAAAATAAAATAAAATAAAATATTGAGGGATGTAATTGAGAAAAAAATGATTAAGAAAATGATAAAACAAAAAAATTACAATAACGAGGACTAAATATGATAGATAAAAAAATAAAATGAGGGTGAAATTGAAAGAAAATTCTAATTCTATAAATTATTTAAAATAAAATAAATAATAATTATAAAAACATAGACCAAATCAAAAAAAATCGAAGGATTGCTTTGAAAGTTTGCATGAACACACACGAAATCCAAAGAAAAGAGAAAAAAAAAAGGTCATGAACGCCTAATCAAAGAGTTGTTAGTCACACGTGTTGCCAAGTGATGGAGGGGTTGTTGTGAAGATTCAAACACTTTCATGGACAACAGTTTTTGGCCACTGAACGCCACCATATGTGTTATTCGAAAAACATGAACATAGCCACGCGCCATTAACTTTGTAATATTAAATAATTTTTTATAGCTAATAAAATACTAAATTATCTCTAATTGAACTATATAATCACAAAAAAAAAATGAAATGATGAAAATTTCTTTTCCGTAAACTTAAGATAATTTAAATTTAATATTAATTAAATTATTTTACTATGCTATATAAAAAAAGTCAAAACCAGTCCTGCATGTCAGTTCAATAAAACTATTTTATTGCCCCACTAGCAGGGCTTTTATTTTATTTTTGTTAGGAATGACAAAATAGTAAATTTCTATTCTAGTAAAATCGCTACAGTATTTGTGTTAGGAGTTTTAGTTTTTTTTTTTTTTTAATATTCTTAGGAGTTAGGAGAGTAGAGATAGGGAACGTTTGGGAACGCGGCTGCGGCTGCGTTTTTAAAAAATTTAAATTTTTTTTTGTTTTATTAAAATTTAATATGGTTTGTACGTTTTGGATCGTTTTGATGTGCTGATGTAGAAAATAATTTTGAAAAAATGAAAAAATATCATTAACATATATTTTAATATAAAAAATTATTTAAAAAACACCCATAACCACGCGGTGAAATACGCTCGTAGCAATGAATCTCACCTGCCGTTGGTCCAGATACAAAAAGTTTGAAATCAAGGATGAGCGGACGTCATATTTGTTTCCTCGTCGATCCCAATTTAATATTAATATTTAATATCAATATCATGCCAAAAACCACCCTCTCGAGCTTTCATTTTCACGCGTACACATCCAAAATTGATAGAAAACACCGTTCACATTTGCTCGCATACGTGTACTCTATATAAAAATAAAAAATAAAATAAAAAAGGGATCAAAATGCAGGCCCCCCTCTTTGCATAGGCCAACCCGTGTGTGTACTGGACAGCTCCATCTCAACTACCTTCGAAAGAATCAACTTGATGGAGATAAAAATATAATTTTATGGTTAAATTACGCTTTTTAAAAATTGTTTAAAAAATTCATTTAAAATTAATATTTTTAAATTGTTTTGATGGGTTATATCAATAATAAATTTTAAAAATAAAAAAAATATTATTTTAATATATTTTTAAATAAAAAATATTTTAAAAAACAATCGATATCACATTATTTTTTAAAGTGTTTTTTATTCAAAAATATATTAAAATAATTTTTTATTTTTAAAAAAATATTTTTAACAATAATATATCAAAATAATTTAAAACAAATAAAGATATTAATTTTAAAAAAAATTAATTTTTTTTAAAAACAAATTCTAAAAACGAAAGTATATTACTTCTCATCTCAAGGCACAAAAACACATCTAATTTCTTGTTGACAGTGACACAAAAGTTTGGCCTGTTCATTTAGCTCCCTCTGGGGAACCAATCCGATTGTGGGCCCATATGATATTTTTTTACCTACCCTCTATCATCGTACACCTGCATCAATCAGTTCATCCATCATAGAGTGTAAAGATAGCGGTACATTTTACTTGTCAGGTTTAAATTCTATAATTACGTTTATACTGTGGCAGTCACTGTGTTTATAGTTTAAAAAAAATATTTTATAAAAAATATTTTTGTAAAGTTAATTTTATATTTATATATATTTAGTTAAAATTAAGATAGAATAAAAAATAATATATATATATATATATGATTTTAATTTAATTATTATTATTACATCATGAAATAAATAATATTTTTTATAAAATATTTTTTATTATTCCATTAAATCATCTACTATTCCATTACATACAAAATTCATCCGACAAGAACTACAGTTTCTATAATTTTTTGAGCGTGTAATAAAATTATATAAAATATTATCAGGAATAAAATTGATATTACAGTGCGAGTAAATTTAATTCACTCTACACTAATTTTCAGGAAAAAAAAATGTTGTTCACATGACAATGTGAGTAAATTTAATTTACTCTAAATTAGTTTTTTTAAATAAAAAAAACTGTTCACGTGAACAGTGTGAGTGAATTGAATTTCACTGGCACTGTTCATTAAAACATTGAACAGTGAAAAGAAAAGCAGCTTGGAGCTGCTTCGGCAAATCATGTGTTTTGAACGCGATTTGTACTGGGCCCACCAAAAATAAATTGTGTTTCTAATGTAACCAAACATTTGTTTTGCTGTGATTGCTTCAAACGCATAAAAAACCACGCAAACAAATGGACTCTAATATATGTTACTAGAAGCTTAAATAATTGTAAATTTTGGGATTTGTAACATTAATTAATGTATATATAAGCTAACCTAGATATTCATATTAATAATAATATAAAAAAAATAACAGCACGTGGCTTAAGTACTTGTCTTTTTTTTATTAATTTAAATTTCGATACTAAGATGTATAAAAAAATTTCTCATTTAAATGCATCGAGATCTTAATTATGCTAAATTGATTCAAAAATATATTTTATAATTGAATAAAAAATAATAATGACAGGAACTTATTATATTATTTACGTGTTTAATTTTATTATTCTAATTAACTCCAGGCTGACTTGTTTATGGGTCTGGTAAGAAGGTTCCATGGACACGAATAATTTGAACATAGTTAAATTTAAACTCTACATATTTTTAAGATTATTATGTCCTGATGCGTTTCGACCTCTACATTGTATCGTAAATTAGAGATATAAAATTAATTGGAAAATAACATTTAATAAATTTCAAAGTGATTTTGGTTTGGAAATATATTAAAATAATATTTTTTATTTTTAAAAAATTATTTTTGATATTAGAATATGATCTAGTAATATTAAAAAAATTAATTTAAAATAAAAAAAATTAAATTTTTTAGAAATATTTTTAAAACTAAAAAAGAAAGAGGATTGTACAGCATGCACGATAACAAATGCTCCACGAAGCATGTGATGCCGATGCCCTCATCGCTGAACATCTGGCATGGTCATCGTGATTAATGAGATCAACGGGCATCAAATTTGGGCAACGGAAACAATGCCATCTGTAGAATAATTCCTGTCCCCCTTTAATAAAGGAGATAAAAAAATCAGTGGCCTATAGAGAGTTGATGCTGCTTGGTATTCGTGCTGAAGGACATCTTCCGCCAGGAGAAGGACTCAGGATAATCAATAGAAGGGCCATTAAAAGAACAGTTGAGGGCTCAGATGTAACCAGATGGTAGTGTTTTCCACCGTCAGATTAGAAGGAATAGCAGCTTTTCTTAGTCAGTGGCAGTACTATTGAGATATAGACGGATGGAAGGACGAGTGCCAATGTGCCACGTGTAGCTTTTCCTTCTCCCGGGTAAATAGAATGTTGTTACGAAACATTTAAGTGCATCACATCACTCGTGTGTTAAGGTAATAAACATAATCTATCAACTTTGGATATTTTTTTAAAAGTAGCATAATTTTTTAAATTTTTTTAATAAATTAATACATTTGAATTATTTTTTTTGATAAAGTATCACACTTTCATTGCGGTTTAAAAACACAATATTTAATAAATATTATTACTTTCAAGCATGGCAAGGTAAAATTCAAGTCATCTAGTTTAACCGATTTACCAGTTGATCCAGTAGACAGGTTCAGACAAAACTATAATTTTATAAATTTTTTCTTTCATATATATTTATAAGTCAAAATATATATATTTGTCTAACTTATAGGAAAAAAAATAGACTTCAATTAAAATCTAAAAAAATTATTGTTCATACTGTAGTTATCCTCTGTTTTTCAACATCAATGATGCAGTTGGACTTACGATCATCAATGATGCAGTTGGACTTACGATGACAGATGATTCTAAGATTAAGTTGATGGCTTAAATGAGAATCTGCTCTAAATAGATTGGTCTAACATAAGCATTTATTAACCAGTGGAATAGGTATAAGATCAAGAAAATGTTTGGTTGTGCCAGACAAAAATAACGACCTAAAAGAGCCATAACTTTATATCTGACTATTAGATCGTGCTCAAATTTTTACAAGAGTTTTTAGAGGTTATTTTTCTTAGAGTAGCACCCCAACCATTAGATATTTAAATTTTAAAAATATCATCTCGAATCCTGATTTTGATAATTTTATAATTTTTTTATGAATGGTAGATCAATTAATTTGAATTTAAATAACTGTTATATTTAAATAAATAATATGGTCATGAATCACGAAATTAATTAAAATTTTGTCATTGTCGTTGTTGCCAAAACTTTTTGCTTTTGTATTGTTTGCAACTTAATCTATATAACAATAATTTGTTTATTATACGAGCCAAAAATATTTTAAGTGGGTGGATCCCACGCACAAGATATTCCAAGGAAAAGATTGACCAAATAAACGGACAAAATATAAATCTTGTCAATCACAGGATATAGTTTTGTCAGATAAAATAATTTCAAAGAAAGGACAGATGCTCTTGGTGTTCTTGGTTTATCTTGCCTTCAAAAGATAACTGCAGCTCACAGAATACTTGTATATGGTATTCTTGCTGATCTTATTGATGAATATCTTCGAATTGGAGAAACCACTGCGATAGAAAGTCTTAGAGCTTTCGTCAAAGCAATCGTAGAAGTTTTTGGTGATTGGTATCTAAGGGCACCAAACGAGGCTGATATTTGTCGATTATTATCAATTGGAGAGCAACGCGGATTTCCAGGGATGTTAGACAGAATTGACTGTATGCATTGGAAATGAGAGAAATGACCAATTGCATGGCATGAGAAGTATACTGGTCATTGTCGTGAACTAACTATAATTCTAGATGCGGCGGCTTCACATGATCTTTGGATATGGCATGCCTTTTTTGGAATGCCTAGATCATTAAATGATATTAATGTTCTTGATCGGTCACCTATCTTCGCTGCACTTGTTGAAGGTCGAACTGCTCCTGTCAATTATACAATTAATGGGCATGAATATACAATGGGATACTATTTAGCAGATGAGATTTATCCTAATTGGTCAACCTTTGTTAAGACAATTCCAAGGCCATTAGGAGCAAAGAGAAAATATTTTCTAAGTAAGCAAGAGTCTGCAAGAAAGGATGTGGAGTGGGCATTTGGGGTGCTCCAATCTCATTTTGCAATTGTACGTGGACCTGTTCGATACTGGGATGAAGAAACGCTTGCAAATATTATGAAAGCTTGCATAATAATGCATAATATGATTATTGAGGATGAAGGAGCAATGCACCTTGGTTTTGACCATGAATGTGAAGTCAATTCCTTTATATCAATGTCACATGGTGAAATACCAGAACTACATGATTTTTTTCAAACTCATAATCGAATCAGGGATAGAGAAACTACCTCTCAACTACAAGAAGATTTGGTTGAATATTTGTGGGAACAATATGACAACAAGTAGAATCATTAGATTTGAACTTCTTATGTCATCATAAGTTTTAAGTTTTTTATGTTTTTTTTTTTCCATTATGGTTGTTATCTCTTAAGTTAATTAATCCTACTTATTGTTGTTAAGTGTTAGAAGAACTTCAAAAAAGTATTATGAATTGATACCACTTTTATAACAATATATTTAAAATAACCAAGAAATTTCTACATATTTAATTAAAAATACATTACATTAAACAATAAATCAATCTAGTTAATTAAAAATTAAAACCCCTCTTTTGCATAGTTTCTAACTTTCTATTTTGAAAATACACTGCAGAAATTGGATCCAAATTAGAAATATTCATTTTTGTAATTTGTTCTTCTTTCTCAATCCTGTTCAATTCTTGTTTCTGTTGACTTTGTTGAATCATCATAGCTTGTTGCTCTAGCATAATTTTTCTGTCTTGTTTCTTCTGATCCTCAATTTCAACTAGAATATCTCTGAATTGTTGTAAGAGATTTGTTACAGTTACCTCCCCAACTTTAGCTTTTCCTTGTTTACGTTTAAGTCGTTTCTTTGCAGTCTTCTGACCAATTGGTCTATCTTGATAAATCAACGGTTCATTATCTTCTCCTAAACTAACATACATTTGTCGAGTATCATTAATCTGGTAAAAAATTAGAGAAATTAAATAATGTTAAAATATGTGTTAAACAATTTAATATGAAAATGAATATTAAAATTACCCTTGATTCTTCGGTCATTTCACTTTACTGACGATTTTCAATTTGAGTAACAAATCCAACAAATTTACCGATTTCTCTATTTATTTCTTGCCATCTACTGGAGATGCTTATTTGGGAACAATTATTCAAGTTTCCTCCATTCTCTACAAAGTAAGCATGTAATCGAGCCTAAAACTGTTTTGTTTGTTGTTCAACTCCTGTAATTGGATCCTTGCTTGTATTTAGCCATGCAGAGACAAGTAAACAATCTTCCTCTAGTGAGAAATTTTTACTTCTTTGTGATTTTTTTGCCGAATGGACATTTAAATCTGAGTATGTTAAGTCATCAATTAATTGATTAGAATCACTTGGTTGAGAGAGAATATCTTCTGACTCACTCATAAGAAAGTTGGTAAAAGAGCTTGGAAAATTTGAATCCATCTACATTAAAAAAAAAACTCAAGTTAAAACCTTATAAGAGAGTGTAAAAGAAGCTCACATTCAATGTCAATCAATTTTGTACTTTCCATACATGTGAATTAATAATAAGCATTGCCTCCTACTTGTTCTAATATAACAATTTGATCATTTTTTTGGAACTAAAAGAGGATTGATATACTGGTTTAATTGCATTTTCAACAATACAAAATATAATTGACCTCAAATTAAAACAGATAATCAAAAATAAATTTTAAATATGTCACTCTATATTTTTATCAATATCAACTACCATTATTAATTCCTCTTAATTTTATCAAAGATAACAACATAAATAAAAATTGTCTTCCTTAACCCATATCAAAAACATGAAATAACAAAGAAATAAAAATCATCACAAATATCAAATTAACAACAAAAGATCTAAAAAATCAAGAGATATAAAAGAGAAAATAGAAAAAGCTTTTAAACAAGCATACCTTTTAATTTCAGCTAATTAACACAACCGATGTTATTAATTAACTGAAGAATAATTGATTCTTGTTTTTCTAAATTTAAGAGAAGGGTGAGGCACACTACAAAATTTGCTAAATTTACAAGTTCTTTCCTCCTGCTTTTAAAGGAAAAAAAATAAACTATTGGCCAATAGTTATAAAAATAACTGTTGGCCAACAATCATTTGCTTTTGCCATTTCTATAGGGAAATGTAGAAATGACTATTCGCAGGACAAATAGCTAAAATAGCTATCAGTTTGCCTGTGGCGTTGGAATGAAGAAATGCAAAAGCAAAAGCTAAAAGTATTTTTTTTTATATCTGAATATTAGATCATGCTCAAATTTTTACAAGAGTTTTTAGAGGTTATTTTTCTTAGAGTAGCACCCCAACCATTAGATATTTAAATTTTAAAAATATGTTCTCGAATCCTGATTTTGATAATTTTATAATTTTTTTTTATGAATTGGTAGATAAATTAATCTGAATTTAAATAAATATTATGGTTACGAATCACGAAATTAATTAAAACTTTCTCATTGTCGCTGTTGCCAAAACTTTTTGCTTTTGTATGGTTTCCAACTTAATCTATATAACAATAATTTGTTGATTATACGAGCCAAGAATATTTGAAGTGGGTGGATCCCACGCACAAGATAGTCCAGGGAACGATTGACCAAATAAACGGACAAAATATAAATCCTGTCAATCACAGGATATAGTTTTGTCCGATAAAATAATTTGTTGAAAAATAATGATGACTAATTGGAGGAAAAAGAGCAGAAAGGACAGTCCATGGGATCACATGGTTGATTGTGGAATGATCAAAATCCCCGTACCACGCGCTGTGGAAAATCCCATCTTCGTTTTTATCCTTTTCTCCATCTTTCTTTCATTTCATCCCATTTATTGGAAGCGCGTTTAGAAGCGCGTCAAAAGCTGTTTTGTAAGAATTTATTTTTTTATTATTTTAACATTCTAATATTAAAAAATAAACGCTAGAAAACTTTTACGTGCTAAGATTGTTTTTATTAGACGACGCAGTCTGAAGGTCTCCGTTTTTTCCAGTGTATAGATCCACGTTTTCTCTTTGTTTTATTGCTAAATTGCTTTTTTCGGTGGAAAAACAAATGCATTTAAGGGGGTGTTTCTTAGCCTGGAAATTGGTTTTTTGAAAATAGATTTTTAATTTTTTTATGTTTGTTTGTTATTAAAAAAGATGATCAATAAAAAATACTTTCCAGTTGATTTTCAGGAAAGTGTTTTCGTTTTATTTTTGACGAAAAACACTTTTCAGAAGTTTTGAAAAATTTAAAAATATCATATTATTTACTGATTATATTAAATTTGATCCTTCAAACTTTTAATTGATATATATATTTTGTTTGAATTTTTTTTAATTTCATCTTTTAAAATTTAATTTAATTTGATTTTTATATTAAATTTGATCTTTATTTTTATAATTGTTATTTGCTATTCTCTTATTATTTTTTTAATTAAATTTTTTTTATTTATCAAATTTGATTCTCATTCATTTAACTACTACTTATTTTATTTGAAATAATTTATGAAAATGTAATTATTATTATTTTAATTTCATCATCTTTCAATTTTTTTATTTGTTAGTTTTAATCTCTATTATTTTGATTATTATTTATTTTATTTAAGATAATTTATGTAATTAGATTTTTTTTCAATTTCATTCCCATTCATCTTTTTTATTTGTAAGATTTGTTCCTTATTATTTTAATAAATTTTAAAAAATTAAAACTTTAATAAGTTAAAGTTTGTGTGCAGCTAGAGAGAGAGAGAGAGAGAGAGAGAGCTCCTTCAGAATCAAAACTGAGAACCTCACGTACACGTACAGGAGAGAAAACACATTGAAGCTGTAACAAGCTCTGAAATTGAAAAGAAACAAGAAAAAGAAGAGCTTGCGCTTCACTCCATGTCCCTGTGCTTTTTATTTCCTTTGACTATTTTCTCAACAAGCCCCTTCAACCCCTTCTTGTGCTTCCTTTTCTCTGTCCTCCCTTCTTCCCTGTGCTTGTCAGCCTCTAATCCACCCTCTAGCTGCACACAAAGCTGATACAATACATCAGAATAAGTTACTCGTCCTTTTAAACGGCCATCAATTAATGGCTGATAAACATCTTTCCACAGTACTCACCTTCAGTACACGTTCCTCTAAATGGTCAAGTCTCTCAACGAGGGTGCCCTTTACTCCAGTCTCCATCATGACATTGCTGATCGGACGGCAGTGCTTCTCTAAGCTCTCTGGGGAAAGATCAACGAATGAGACTTTGCCTTCACCTGCAAGGGTCCCACTTGATTGGGTGCATGAAGATGAGCTCTTTGGAGGCCTGTTGCAGCCTCCAAGCTCCGCTAGCTCCCTCATCTGGTGATCATATGCACACACGCGTTTTAAAAACATATATGGGCCCAAACCAAAAAAGTTCTCTTGATAAAAGAGCAAAAGTGAAGACCGCCTAGCCACAGAAAGTTTGATAGCTCGATTATTGTTAGTCAGGCTTTAATTAATCAGTGTGGAAAAGGAAGGCAATTACAAAACTAATTGATCAAACAGCTAATGGTACTTGTTTAACTAAGTGATTTGTCTTGTCGCATCGATTCCTAGTAAAGAAGGAATATGCAGTAGATGCTAGCTGTTACTGCTAATTTGGCCGTGCGTGCTGGGACTAGACCTTCACAAGCGGAGAAACCCTTACATGGGCATGCCTTGTTTCCTCCCATGTCTACTAGCTAGTTTTATTTAGTCATTTTGTTTACCCAATGTCTTCCCCTTTTATCAAGAGGAGGGAGAAAAACACCCTCTTTTCTGGCCTTTTAGCACCGACTAGTAGAGATGAAGAAGACATGGGAGTATTCAAAATGTTCAGTAAGCTTATTAATTAGGTTATTGATGGCATAGCAGCTTGTACGAAGATCATCAACCTTTACTAGTTTTCTGATAATGAAATTAACATCTTGCAGGCCACATCCGCATTTAGCACCATGGCTCCCCGAAAAAAGGATTGCAAAGTACAATCGCCCTTTCTTTTTTCTTTTTAATGCAAGCAATTTACTTATACGATAAGATTAGAAAGAACAGAATTACCCCAGAACGAGATTAAAAACACTCAAACCTAAGAACCAAAAAGAAGGGGAAAAAAAGCATAAAGGAAAAGATACGAAAGGCCAAAAATCACCCAATGTAATTAATACTATACATCTCAAAAGATTCAAAATCAACAGTTGATAAGCTTACCATGTTGTCTAAACGGTCCAACCTAGAGAGAATTGGTTCTTCAGTGATCGCCATTGCAAAAACTTTCGCGGGAAACAAACAAAATCCTTGGCCAAGATTCGTTACATGATTGTTGTCCAAAGACACTGCTTACTGCTATATGTATGTTTATCGCGCTTTGCCACGTTTCCAACATCGAAGGATTTTTGACACGTTCCAGC
>Ga0307516_10007818_pt1 | contig 12196 bp, 16 predicted proteins | sample 19_EM_MG_FD_203310 | JGI IMG/M metagenome (GOLD analysis project Ga0307516, IMG submission 203310) | Populus trichocarpa ectomycorrhiza microbial communities from riparian zone in the Pacific Northwest, United States - 19_EM | ecosystem: Host-associated > Plants > Roots > Unclassified | place...
CTTTTTTCAGCGTGTCCTCTGTTGTTTTATTGATGTCTGTTCTTTTTGGTTGATCTCGTAAACCTATTGGTGTTATCTACAGTTTAACACGTCCGCTCTTTGACCCGGTATTCTTCGTGTGACCCACTCAATCGGCGAAATGCACCTTACCTGCGCCCTCGTGTCCCGTGGGAAGGGCCCCTGTTCCACCACGCTCAACATGAACATCCCCTGCGTCCCCTCGCCTCGCCCATTCCGCATCGCATCAATCGACCTCCTTCCTGCTCCCCCCTTCATCCTCAAGTGACTGGTGGCCCTCAGATAGAGCCGCTCCGTCGCCCCCGAGGTCGAGGTCGGGCTTTGGTCTGTCGCGGGCACCGTTCCGGGCGACTTGGACATCTCCGACACCGTGCGATCCCTATCGCAGCCTGGTGTCGACTTTCGGAAGATGACCAACTTGTACCTATCGACGACACCGCCGAACAGACTCTTTCACTTCGATCTACTCCGCTTCTTGCTCACGTCAGCTGGGGCAAAACCCTGGTCACCCACTGCTTCAGGTCCTGTACACTCGTCAATGCCGTCTCCGAGGCGTTTGTCAAGTGCCACGATCCCAGGCCTCTCTCTCCGCTTGCGGAAGGTGAGGTACTTTGGTGGGACGGCTAGTTTCTCAGGTTTAGGAGTTCCGCTCTTTTGAGAACTGACGCTTGGACGAGGTACCTCTGCGGAAGACCGCTTTGTCGGAGCTGAGGGCTCGGTGGTCTTGGTGGGCCGCAAACGTTCAGCGGCAGGCTTCGTTCCCTCCCTGGCAACTTCTGCCGGATGTGTCGCGGATTGGGCCTCCGTGGCCTGGTCTACCACGTCGGCTTCATGAACGGAAGGGCTGTGGGATTGAGGGGAGGTGGCGACGGAGTCCTCACCTTCCGAGTGGTCCGTGCCCGTCTGTTCTCCATCCTCTTCCACGTCCTTCACCACCGGTTCCATATCCAGGAATGTCTCATCAAAGTTCTGTGAATTGAGCACTTCAACGTCAACAACTGGGCGAGCGGCCCCAGTTCCTGCAAAGGTTGGGTCGTCAGGCTGAAAGGATGGTCTCTAGTTCTCTGTAGAACGTGCCTTCTTACTCATCAGTCGGGACTACTGCTGTATGTATGATGACTCCACCATCGAAATGGGGTACCAGAGTCTCAACTCAACTACCAAATTGTTTTGATTCCGAAAGGTGGAGCCCAGAACCTGGGGACGCCAACCCGGGAAATGTGAGCCTCCAGCTCAGATTCTCAAGTCGCCGTCTATCTTCCAAAAGCCTCGCAAACTTGACACTCGTCTAACATCAGTTCCAGAGGTCAGCAAACGGCGTAAAGGTGGGGTGAACTTCGCACCCTGAACGTCTTCACCAGATCCTCTATAAATGGGTCTTTGGTAGTAGGACCTCTTTGGTAATAGTAGCCTCTGCGAACATGTGAGGTCCAGACTTGGGTGATGTCGATGAGACGGCGTTCCATCCAACGCGAAGTGCCGACATTCCGGGAGCTTGGGCTTTAATAGACTGGCCACGTACGACGATATCTTTGGGTTTCGTCGTGGCTGATGCTCGACAAACCACTGTGGCCGCGGAGATAGATCTACGACCGAAGCTGCCAATCAGGAAGAGTGACTGGAGGCTACTCCGATAGTCCCGATCGGTAAGAGACGTGGTGGTGTTCGCCACCGAGCCCGATGATTAATAGGAGAGAGTTGTACTCGATTGCCTGGGCACATGCCTACGGATCCATACCAGGCTAGGGGCCAAGATAACAGAATAAATATGCGAGGGTCACTGAGAATCGAGCGAGCAGAAGCATAATCCGACCCTCTTTCTACTTTCACCGTGTCCCACAGCGCACTATCCATTACACGTCATACCAATCGACCTTCTTCTTGCTCTCTCCGTCGTCCTCAGGTGACTGGTGACCCTCAGAGAGGTGGCCCCCAGAGAGGTACCCCTCATAAATGGAGTCATTCCGAGAACCGGGCCTCTGGCTCTGGTGTATTTCTGCCCTTAAACCCAGGGTTGTGCCTCTTGCGCCACGATCCTCTCGCAGGAGATTGGGGACCTGAGATCTTTCAACACCGACGTCTGTGTGCCGAGCGATTGGAGGCGCGCGATGGGAACACTCATCGTCAGCACCCACCCAAGAGCATGGGCCACAGATAGGCCGTGCCCCGTTGCAGTTCTGCCACAATCTAGTAGATTAGTCCAACAACCCAAATTTCAATCGCCGTTGGTCACGGACCATTTTCCTTCGACTGTCGCAAAGAGAATGTGTTTGAGTACAGCGGGGGAAAGAACCTAACCAGTTCGTCTCACCGGCAAGGTATGCAGGCCCCCCCTCTGCGTAGCACTGAAGTGGAAGTAGGAGGGTCATCCTTGAAGGAGTGATCAGTTGTGAAGGACTTGGTGCGGAGTTCCGGGAGTTCGGGTGCGTCGGTGGTGGACCCGAAACCGGGGGAGAAATGCTTTTTGGCACTCAGCCATTTCTTCACACCTTCTCCCGTAGTCGGAAGTTTGAGGCTGGGCCTTGGCTGGATCGGAGCGGCAGGAGCCTCGGATCGAAACGAAGGAGGTGAGAACGATCCGTCTGATGAGGAGGAGACTCTGGACCTGGGAGGAGCTTGGGGTATGCCGAACCCAGCGAGTGTGAGGAGATTTTCGATGGCTTGCTTCCTGTCCCTTTCCGGCTCAGGCAACAGGCCCGTAGCATCAGAGGAGTCAGACACCTGGGTGGCCGGATCCGCCCAGGAGTCGATACCTGGACCCGGGGCACAGTCGAGCATCGCCTCGACATTCCTTCTCCTCTCTGCCATGCCCGGGGACGACCATATGTACTTCGACGGGTCGTCCGACCTTCCGATAGCTCGAAAGGCGATGGGCTAGGCTGCCGACTTCCACTTCCCAGTAAATTGAGTACTTCGACGTCAACCACTGGGCGGGCGGCCCAAATCCCTGTGAAGGTTGGGTTGTTAAGTCGAAAAGTACCTTCAAGCTGTAAACGTGCCTTCTTGCACGACGGTCCGGGCTGCTGTTGTGTGCAGGAAGACCCCGTCGTTGAATTGAGACGCCAGAGTTTTAACTCGGCTACCAACTTGTCTCGAACCCGAAAAGTGGTGTTCGACGCCGGGGGACGCCAACCTGAGAAAAGTGAGCCTCCAGCTCAGATTCTCAAGCCGCCGTCCATCCTCTAAGAGTCTCGCAAACCTGACAGCCGTCTTCCGTTGTAGGGCCAGGGGTCAGTGGATGGTGTAAGTGTGCGATAATTTCGGTACCCTGAACATCTGCACCGGATCTGCCTCCACGAAAATGTCATCATGGTTGGCCTCTGCGAAGATGTGGGGCCCCGACTTGGGCGGTGAGATGTCAGACCCTTCGTTCCATCCAAGGCGAAGCGTAGGCGCACCGAAAACTTGAGTTTTAGGAGGCCGGCCATGTACGGCTGTATTTTTGGGTCTCGCCACTGCTGGTACTGGTCACGGAAGCGAATCTGCAACCGAGCCTCCCGATCGTCCTGATGCTGTGGCAATGCCCTCTTCCCCCGCATCAGACCCATACTATGGAACGTGGTGTAGTACGCTAAACTTGAGCCTGGTGAATTTAAAGGGTACGTTCGACCCCTACTTTGAAATGAGTGAAATCTCGGGTATCCAGAGCTGATCGCCGCGAGTAGAAACACATCCGACCCTCTTTTTAAGTACTGTCCCCGTGTCCCGCCGTGTCCTATGTTACAAGCACATAGGGCCGGCAAGCGGCAGAACCCGGGACTTGGATGCTTCAACATGAGGACTCAAGCTCAAGGGTCGATGTAGCTATAACAATAAAATACGAGGCGCGGCAATGAAATACTCACAAGGCAATAGACAAGTACTAAAGAATACAAAGGTGCTACCAGGGAAAGGTGAGCAATGTATCACTCAGCACAACGAGGCAGGGAAACCGGTGCGAACTCTCTGAGGTAGCCGCACCCCTCTTTGAATTCCGTAGAGGCAGGTTGTAGCCCTTCCAGAATCTCCTTGCGTTGGCTCTTTGGTATTTCGATCAGCTCCCCTTTCGGTCACGATCACGTATGGGCATATGACCCTGGGAACCCTTCACGTGACTGCCCGCTTTTTTCGTTTTTTCATGGAAAAACTACAAATACCATCCAATCGACTTTCTTTTTGCTCTCTCCATCGTCATCAGCCTCAGACAGAGAGCCACTCCTGGATTCTCGATTCCTAGAACGAGCTCTTGTCAGTCGCGCAACCTTCGTGCCCTCTGAAGTTTTGTCCGTAGACCCAGATTTGGCCCCCGCGCCGGATGCGCCGGGCATTCCTGGAACTGCGCGGTTCTCTTGGCGGGATGATTTCGTTGAAGCTGCCAACCTGTAACATTCGGCAACCCAGTCATCCACTCCTTCCGGCCGCGTAGGCTCGTTAACACTGTCTCCAATCCCCAGCTTCTCCCTCCGCTTGCCTGCGTGTCTCGATGGCCGAGGGATAGGTGGTTTCCCTGGTTCCGAGGAGCTCCCGCTCCGTTGGGGATCGACGCTTCGACTGCGGGATTGAGGTGGTGTGACCCAGGAGTCGTCACCTTCGGAGTCGTCCACGGTATCCGTCCACCCCTCCGCGTCCTTCACCACTGGTCCCATATCCCAGATTGTCCTACCGAACTTCCGCATAGGACCTGCATTCGATGGGTTGATCGGTGGGTAGTACGGGGCTTTCCAGAGTGTTTAGTCGCTGAGGACGCCATCAGGTGGCAATTCACTTACCAATAAGTCGCTTTTCATACACGTGTGACCAGTGTGACCAGTCCCTGATCGTGGTGTGATCTGTAGGTCAGTTAAGCTAGCTAGTCCAGGCAGACACTTGCGTCGCTGAGAAGTATGGATGGCTTTTGATCTCGGGTTCCTTGATCCGCAGAGTTTGGTCCCTTTGAAGAAGCTATCGTCCCAACGTCAGTGGTCTGTGCGGTCGAACCGATATGTTGCGCGCACGCAACGGATCAAACTCTTGGCATCCCGGTCCACGGAGTGGTCCACGGGGAATTGTAGCTCGCCCTGAAGCATACAGTACGCTAGGGTGTGATTAGGTATCCCAAAGGGGACCTGCGCAGAACGGTTAGCAGATGACACCTTCTAGAGAGGTGGTGAGTATCCACACAGTTCCGGTCAACATCTCGTACAACATCATTCCGAAATTCCACCAGTTGACTTCAAAGCCGTAAGGGAGCCCCTTGGTGACCTCGGGCGCGGTGTACTTGGCAGTGCCGCGGAACGTGCTTGTTGTCTCTGTTCCAGCGTTGGGGGTTCCGTTTGGTGGAACGGCAATGGCGCCAGGCCCGTGAGGGAACTCCATCGAGAAGCCGAAATTCGTCAGCACAACGTGTCCGTCGGAACCAATGAGCACGTTCCCCGGTTTGAGGTCTCGGTAAATGATTCCGTTCTTGTGAAGACCTCCAATGCCCTCGACAATCTCGGCAGCGTAGAAACGTGCCCGGTCGGGATCAAACCTACCCCATCGAGCCAGCTGGGTGGCCAAGCTACCACCAGGATGGAAATCCAAGACGAGGAAGAGGTGCTTATAGTCATGTAAGGTCCACCAAAGCTGCACGACAAATGGATTCCCCCCCTCAGCGGCCATCCGCCTCAACACAGCCTGCTCGGTCAAAGCGCGAGCTAACTCCTGTTTGGCCAATGCGTGCCTTTTCGCGATCGCCTTCACCGCAAACAAGTCCGAGGTAGGCTTATGTCGGACGAGCAATACCTTGCCTGCATACCCCTCGCCAAGCACCCTCATCATCTCAAAGTCGCTACCTGCCACCTCCCCAGGTCGCTTCTTGAGTTTCCAGTTTTGGTGTTCAAAGTCCGGGACAGCTGCCGTTGTGCTGTGGGCGATTGCGGTCCTTCGCCAATACCGGCAGACCAGAGTCACGGCCACGAGTGATTCATGCGATCTTTCCCACACTCTATCGAGTGGGTAGCGCAGTGATGGGGGTTTTGGAGCGTGTAGATATGCGAAGATCTGAGAAAGAACTTCCGGTTGGAACCTATTCACAGGGGACCGCGCGGCGTTGAGGGTAAAACGGAGGTTGCTGATAACCCGAACAAGCCTTTCCTCCAAAGTCACGATCTACCACGGTGTGATACGAGTTACGATGCATGGCGACTTGAACGCGCTTATAGGCGCGTGCTTCCTCGACATCGATGTTTCGCTGATTAGGGAGGTCAAACCGAATCCTTCAACGGTTGGGTGTACGAGCTTACAAAGTTTAAACAACCTTGTTCGCCGAATCTCTCCAGCCTCGTTATCTCTTGCGCCAATGCACCCATAGTGAAGAGCGAAAGTGTGGCGGTTCGCGTGGAGGTAGCAATCGTGGGAAAATCCCGGATGCAACCTGACCGTGCCGAAACATCCAGTTCAAGTTCTTTTGAATCAGACCCGGGCTACTCCCCGGTTGTTCAGTGGGGCAACCGGGCTTGTTTCCTCTTCAATCCGTGGTGGTGCCGGTGGTTCAGTCTGCGTGTGCGGCAGTACTCGTTATTTGTCTGATTGATGTTACCGGCGCCCACGCCCCGTGGCAGGACGGAATCCCAGCCACCCGCTCCTTCGGCTTCGTGGGTTCGTTGATGGCGTACCACAATCCCGGGCTTATCTCTCCGCGCTTGCCGTTGTGTCCCGATGGTCGAGGGTGGGTGGGACGCTTGATAGGGTGGGTCTGAGTGGTAAAAGGGTCCGAATGGGCTCACCGACCTCGGTGCCAAAGCCGGTTTATGAGGCACCGCTCTGAGACACTACAACGGAATCAACAACCAGGAGGTGCGTTGTTTCGGGTCACTAGTTCCCACCATTACCGCAGCGGCTTATTACACACATCCAACCTCAGGGCCACCACTCGCGCCTGCCGCGAGGTTCTGGAACGGCGTAATTGTTATGAACGTGAGGAGAAGAGCTAAGGGTAGGTTCCTCGCTCGAATGAAGGCCATCCCGGGGGACCGGTAGTGATGTGTGGGGGGTGAGGAGTTGAACTCCAGTTATCTGCGAGCCGCTTCCAACTCGAGGGTCTGCCTTCAAGCTTGAAGCTCGAACTCGAAATTTGACACCCAAGGGCGTTGGAGCCCCGCTGCACTCAGTGTTCAGAGGGAGGTGGAACGGCCCTCGGCCTCAGTACTCAGTGCTCGGAACAAATGGAGCGGTTCCCAGGCAGTTGGTGAGCATCACCTTGCAAAATTTCCCTGATCCCCGGGCCTAATATTATGGCGCGTGATGTTCGCATCGCTCACCCTTCGTATACCATTTCCTGAGCGTGTCACAGGTACCCCTTTCGAATGAAGGGAGTATCACCCAGCCGCCCAATAGCGCGCGGGTTAGTGAATACAACACCTAACCGTCACCGAATAATACAGAGACCCCTCCGGTCTTTGCCGAAGGCGGCATTCACCAAGCAGTGAGATCCCCTTGGAACACCCCTCCTGTGAGGAGCCCATGCATCAAGTGAATGTCGTTCTCGTTCTGGACGGGGAAAGGATTTGGGAACTCCCCATCCTTCTCCAAGAGGTTGAACTCGCACCTCGTCAAAACGCGGTCAAAGTCAACTCCCTACTGGCTCCCCAACTGGGGGTAGATAGGTAGTGTGCGGGGCCGGGTCAGGTTACAGTAGCTAACCAGGTTCGTACTTGGCCACTTTGGAGTGGTATTCAGGATTCGGGTGGACGGCAGAATCCCTGTTTGACCATTTCGAAGGTTCCGCTCACTGTACCAACGTATTGGGGGTGGTCACCAGGATACCAAATGCCACCCGATCACAGCGCTCTCAGTGCGTGAACGTAGGGTTCTTAATTTCGGCACGACGGCCTGATGGGTCCATTTGTTCCCACCCTCCAGCGCAACGGCGGGCGTCCTCCCCCAAGTTCTTGATGGACTACTCCCAGACTGCGGCCCTCGGGGTAGGTGCGATATTGGTTGCGTATGTCCTGCACAGGAGGTACAACCGACCATTGATCAAGGATATACGAGGACCAGACAACCCGTCCTGGATATTTGGTGGGTAGTCAGTTCCAAAGTCCATATTTGGGTGTTTCCGCTGACTACTGGCGAAAGGGCATCAATGGTACTTTCAGAGCGAGGAAGCTGGCGATATCGAAAGGCGCTTTTTTGAGACTTATGGGAGCGTTGTTCGGTGGAAGGGTCCCCTTGGGGTGAGCCTTTCCCGAACGCCGACGCGGGGGTGAGATGTTCACGGCATTTGCTTTGCAGGAGGATCGGTTATGGGTGGCTGATCCCAAGGCACTTCATCATATCCTCGAGCTCTCAGGATATCTCTACGAAAAACCGTATGCTTTCAGGGAGCGTCATGCCGTAACTCTTGACCGTGGTCTCTTCTGGGCTGCTGGTAGGTCACCCCGGACTGGTTGGATATTTGCAACCTCAAAGATACCCAGGTGACGTACATAGACGCCAGAGGAGGGCCATGGCTCCCGCGTTTGGCCCTGCAGAGGCCAAGGCCCTGGTTCCGACTTTCGTAAGGTCCGCCAATAGTGTGAGTTTTTTCTTGGGCATCGAGTTTTAGCTCAGTTATGTGTGACCCACTTCATAGTTGGTGGACAAATGGCAGGAGATCATCGAGAACGAACACGCCGGGGATGGGTCGGTCATGAATGTGAACCATTGGCTCGGGAAAGCGACCCTTGATGCGTGCGTCAACGCAGAGACGGTCTAGACCATGACTTACAGGTCCCATAAAGGATTGGAGCCGGTGCATTTGATTACGACTTCGGAGCGATAGACGGCGCAGATAACCCGCTCACGAAATCCTATGAGGATCTGGCGTACGAATCCCTTGGATCCGGCGCTTTTTAATATGCTGATTGACGAGCTTCGTTTACAGACACCGCGGAATCAGCGGAACCGTCAGCAGGGGCCTCCTCTTCGTCGTTAACGCGTCCAGATGGGTCCCGAAAAGAATGTTGCCCTGGATGCTCGAACACAGCAAACGTCCAGAACTTGTGAGGCTCAGACACAATAGGGCTTTGGTTCGTGAACTCGCTCGAAACCTTGTCGAGTCGAAGAAAAGGGAAGCCAAAGAAGGGGTCACTCGAGGGGACATTATGAGTTTGCTCGGTATCCTTAATGCGTCCTCAATGGCGCTGGACAGGTCAACTCACCATTAGCCCGCAGTCAGATCCAGTGCTTCGTTGAAACCGGATCGGAGACTGAGCGACGGCGAGATTGTTTACCAAGTCAGGTAGGAGGAACCCCGATGATTCTCCCAGAACCAGAGGGTTGATCCCCCCACAGGACTATTCTGTTCGCAGGCCACGAAACCGCAGCGAAAACTGTAAGTGATATTCTTCTCCCCGACCCGAGAGCGGAACTGATGGACTCATTAGTTGGCATTCGCTCTCTGGGAGCTTGCAAAGAACCCCCAGTTCCAAGCGCGGTTGCGCACGGAGGTCAATGAGACGTTGAAGAGGGTCAGGGCGAGGGGTGATGACGACTTCACTGCGAACGACTTCGAAACCATGCCCTACTTGGTTGCGCTCACCAAGGAAACCCTGAGACTGCACCCCATCGCCATTGATATCATACGTGCTCCAACGAGAGACGACGTTATACCTCTTTCGAAGCCGATACTCGGTGCATCCGGGAAGGTATACAATGAACTGCACATCCCTGCTGGAACGCCTATCTTCATCTCACCGCTGGGATACAACATGTACGTGGCCACCCACAGTCGTTATTGCATTCCTAACTCGTTTCACAGGAACCGTGACGTGTGGGGTTCCGACGCCGACGCGTTCCGACCGGAGCGCTGGTTCGAGATGAACGAGAAACCCGAAACGACACTCGGGGTATACGGGAATCTGTAAGGTGGTCGTGTGATTCTCACACCAAATGCTGAGTCTTGCGGAACACAGCGCTTCGTTTTCTGGAGGACATAGGAGCTGCATCGGGTGGAGATTTTCGTACGCCATCAGTTTCTTCCTCGTAGATTCTGTGGTTGACCAAACTCTTGACTTACATCTGGAAACAGCGTCGTCGAAGTCCAGACGTTCCTTGTTACGCTTGTCAGACGATTCGATTTTTCTCTCCCAGAAGATCCTCCACGGATCAAAAGGCTCCGCGGTACATTGATGTCCCCGTTGGTGGCCGGGGAGGAGGCGAAAGGGAGTCAGCTGCCTCTCAGGGTCGCTGTTCTCAATGATGGATGATGGCCATGGGTGTTTTTCGGAATTTCTGTATGCTTCTTGTAACGCCTCAAATTGAGTAGCTGTAGGTTCGTAGGAGAAGAAGTGGTTTGTGGCCGCCGTATGTGGGAATTGCATCCCCACGGTGACCAGCTTACCGAGACCAATCTCGCCGCACACCCGCCCCGGCGCCAAAGCCCACTACAATGACCTCTGCCATCGCAGAGTGACTAGTGAGATACAGTCGCGATGACGCTACGGGAGTGTATAGATATGCTAAGATCTCAGAAAGGACTTTCGGTGGAAGCCTATTAACAGGAGACCGTGCGTCGTCAGGGCAAAACGGAGGTTACTGACAGCCCGAACAAACCTTTGCTCCAAAGCCACGAGCTACTATCGTGCGGTGCGAGTTCCGATGAGTAGTGACCTGGACGCGCCCATAGACGCGTACTTCCTCAACGTCGATGCTTTGCCGATCAGGGTAGTCATATCGAATCCTTCAACGGTTGCACGTACAAACTCACAAAGTTTAAACGAGACGAACTTGCTCTTTGGAGCTCTCTAGTTTTGTTATCGCTTGTGATTACATATCCGGATTGAGGAGCAGAGGCGTGGCGGTTTGCGTGGAGGTAGTAACCGTGGGAAAACGCTGGATATGATCCTTTCGAATTCAAAGACACTGACCGGGTCGAGACAACCATTCCTACGCAGGGGATCGTGAACGACCCAGGAGTGATTAGGAATGCTGACCTCAGACCCATGCTCATCCCGGGCAACCTGGTGTTCACGGGGCCAGCCTGCGTGTCCACTGTGTGCAGCCTCGCAATTAGAGGCGGATCCCGTCCACGTCAGTGCCTCTGTTCAGCGTGACCCATGTGCTCTTTGGCCCAGCATCGATATACCGTTTGTGATTCCACCACCAATATTCAATCGTCAAAAAACATATTACACGTGCTCCGCATCATATCCATTATACGTCATACCAGTCGACCTTCTTCTTGCTCTCTCCATCATCCTCTGGCGATTGATGACCTTCGGAGATAGAGCCGCTCCGAGACCGTCGACCCATAGAACGAGCTCCAGTCCGTCGTGCACCCCTCGTGTTCTCCTGAGGTATTCCGACTCCGGTATCTGTGTCCTGTGACGGAAGAGGGCGATAAAAACACTCATGACCGATCCCTGCCTTAGAGCACGTGCCGCAAACAGGCTGTGCGCGGTCGCATCTCTGATATAACACTGGTGGATTAGTCTTATACCCCCAACTTTCAGTTGCTATTGGCACGGACCATTTTCCTTCGGCTGTCCCAAAGGAGGGGCGTGAGCGCGGTGAGGGGAAGGCGCAGATCTACATGGCTTACCGACAAGTCATACAAGCTGCTCTGCGTAACACTGGGGTGGGAGCATCACCGGTGTGAGATTTCGGTACCTTACGTGACTCAGTGTCTCGATCGTCGTTGTTACGACGCTCAGCACTTGTAGCCCCCCTGAGCCGGCGTCCTGATGACAACACTCTACTACCACACAGGAGCGTTGTCAAATGAAGAAGGGAAGCGAAGACAAGACTTACGGCCTTTCGGATCCGAATTCTCGCTGCTTGTGAGAAGGTTGGCCTTCTAAGGATGAGAAATCATCTTCTGTTGGCTCCGAGGGTGGTGGATTGGGTGTTCGATTCTTACTCCCAGGTGAATCTGATACTTCAACATTGATAACCGGACGGACGACCCTCATTCCTGCGAAGCTTGGGTCGTCAAACTCAAGGGTGGTTACCGTTTCCCCCATAAAACATACCTTCTCGTACGTCGCCCGGGGCTACCGTTGTATGCAGGAAGACCCTATCGTCGAACCAAGGCGCCAGGGTCTTGGCTCGATCGCCAGCCTGTTTCAAACCTGAAAAATGGTGTCCGGAACCAGGGAATGTGAGCCTCCAACTCAGGTTCTCAAGTCGCCGCCCATCTTCCAGGAGTCTCGCAAACTTGAAGGTCGTCTAACGTCCGTTCCAGGGGTCAGCGGGTGGT
>Ga0307516_10007819_pt1 | contig 12195 bp, 19 predicted proteins | sample 19_EM_MG_FD_203310 | JGI IMG/M metagenome (GOLD analysis project Ga0307516, IMG submission 203310) | Populus trichocarpa ectomycorrhiza microbial communities from riparian zone in the Pacific Northwest, United States - 19_EM | ecosystem: Host-associated > Plants > Roots > Unclassified | place...
TCCACTTACCTGAGATCCCGGTTATGACGTATCGGGAAGCCATGGCTCGTGTAAGTCCACTCACAAACTGCAACACAACCCGACCCCCAACAATGTTTTGTTCCCATCACAAATCGAGGGATGATATGCTCAACCACCCTTCCGTTTCGGCGCGCAGTTCGGCTCTGATAAACCGGACACTCGTTTTGGCCTCGAGGTAGGTCGAGGGTGGTCGCCGCCGCTCAAGTCAGATGTGTCACTTGCTGACTTGTCACTCCACCCCCATGCTCCTCATTATTCAGATACGAGACGTAACAGAAGCCGTAATATCTCCTGCCACCCTCCCCCAATCACACGATGAACGGAGCGTCTGGGAATCTATAGTTCTCCGCAATCGCCAAGAGACCGCGTTCGAGGGTGCAGACCAGATCTGCCGGGACGATCACGAGGACGCCGTTGTGAGTGAACTCGCTAACCTATCCGAGTATATGCGATCAAAATTGAAAATAGGATCATCCTTCCCATCACAGAAACGTGTCGAATTGACCTCGGGAAACATAAATTCCTGGTGGCTGGACAGCCGGTCCCCTCACTCTCAGCGAGATGTGGGCGAGGAAATAACCCCAAATCACCCCGACGCGACTGATAGGGTTAACCGCCAACTACAGCTTCGAGTTGGTGATGTCGTCTGGTTCGCCCGTCGTCCCGCAACACCGGCGGTCAGTGTCTTTTATCGGGAATATATTGGTTCGGGTTGTGTTACGCCAATTGCTCGTTTCACTTTCCCCGCCACCCCTCTTTTCACACGCTTCAATTGCTCACTCACTGACTCCGACCATCTCGTTGAATAGGGTGGTTCTACCGCGCTGGGCCGGTTGCGCCTGAGACTGGCCAACCTTGCTCAACAACGTGGTACGTATCTTGATGTCATCTCGCTTTCTCTGCGATCCTTTCTGCGTCGTCCGGACGAGACCAACCGTTTGTCCGCGTTATCCGCCCCCTTGTTTGGCCCATTCAGTTTCAACTTTGGGTTTTGGCTTCTGACAGACGGAGGCGCGCGGATGATTGACGTATTCTCTCTGCCTTGCCATAGGTGAGCTCGCGCTTCCGTCAACGCCGCATTTCCTATGGGTTACAGAATTTCCGTTGTTCTCGTGTCATGACAAGGAGAAGGAATTCATGACGCGCGGCAGGCAATGGAGTAGCACCCACCATCCATTCACCGCACCGATGTATGAAGACCTGCCGGCGTTCTATGCCGGCGACTACGGCCGGGTTCGTGGACAACACTACGACATTGTGTTGAATGGAGTCGAGATTGGCGGCGGTTCGGTAAGGATACACGACCACACAATGCAAGAATATGTGTTTCGGGACGTGCTCCAGGTAAGTACGCACCCCAAACCACCACTTTTTCATCCATCACTCTGCGCGTCTCGGTTCAACCTCCGGCCCTGGTATGCGAAAGCATACTGAGGCTTCTGTGTGTTACCGGAACCTCTACCCCTCGGGCCATCGGGCCAATGCGCCCCGAACTTTGATACCTGCCATTGATGCTTCCTTCGCGCATCCTCCTTCCCCCCTTTTCCGATTGTGTTCCGCGCACTTCGAAATCTTCGCTTACGGCTCCCACTTTCGCTGGATTAGTTGGATGAGACCGAACGGCAATCGTTCAATCACTTGGTTCACGCGCTCAAGTGTGGAGCCCCTCCCCATGGCGGACTTGCTCTTGGTAAGCAGTTTTTTCTCCGCTCAACGTACGCTCGCGACCATCCACCCTCTCCTTCTCGAGTTCTTTCACCTTCCCGCGTTCCCCCCCCCCCAACACGTGAGCCGATATGCAGGGGTGTATGGCGCCCATCATTCGTTCTCACCCATCCCTGCACCTGCCTTTTTTTTACTCCCGCGCTTAGAGATGGGGTTCCACGCCCCGAGAGTTTGGGTGGACTTAATACACCACACACGCACTGGATCTCGAGCGTGCCGAGTCGTTGGTCCGTACACCCGGACGCTCCCCGACGGTTTGGTCCGTTTATTTCTTATTTTGGGTCCCTGGGGAACTTCTTCGTCCGTACCCCCGGGTGCTGTGTGCCGGGGGTTCCGGCATCCAGGCTGGTTTCGGGTGATCGGGTGAATACGCTGCAGGGGTTGGGGCCCTTGGCACGTGAACTCGCGTTCCTCTCCCACCCCGGCGTTCTAAATTCGTACCAAACTATCCCGACCCCACACCCTCCGCGGGTGACCGGGCCCTTGTCTATCCCGCTGATTGGGCCCCCATCTATCTCTTCGGTTTGCTTTTACATTCACACGCCTTTATCTTTCCCCAATCCCCCCCGCTTTGTTTTTGTTTTGTTTCAAATTTGGTATGGGAAACGACCGTGACGTGAGGTCTTACCCCGCATTCCGCCATTGCGATCGATGGCTGGTCAGGCGTGACTAGCTTGCGCCTCGAGGCGCTACTTACGCATTTTACGTGCTTCGCGTTGTGACCCGGTCGTGTTACCCCGCGTTCCGTACGATGTGGCGGCCGGATCGTGAAGCACGGTGTCAAAATCAACATTCTATGGTTGGATGTGACCAGCTGACCGATATCCCTGGACCTCCTTTTTCTCCTGTCGTGTTTCCTCACCTCATCTCAGCGAATGAGAGCGCTCTTTACTGACTAAAGCTCTCATGCCTATCCGTATCCTCCGCGCTCCCGACCACCATCGTACCCACGGCTCCCGAACAACCGCCCGCGCGACACCCTCGTGGCCTGTTTGGTGGACCCCTCAATTCTCACCCGACGACGTGCCCACGCGTAAACCACACACGACGCAAACCAAACGCTATTCCGAAAATAGGATTCGACAGGTTGATGTCCATACTTTGCAAGACGCCCTCCATCCGAGACGTGATAGCGTTCCCAAAGACCGGCGCCGGCGCCGACCCACTGTTCGAATCTCCAGCGCCTGCGAGGCCGGACGTTCTGGACCAGTACGGGATCGGGGGCTCAGGTCTTGTAGACGCTATTAAGGAAGCCAACAACCGTGGGGGCGCCAAGCCCCAAGCCAACACTAGCACCAATACAGACGGATAGAAGCGCACGGATACCAAGGTCGAGACCCGGGAAGGGAAGGATCGACCACCGGGGCTCATCTCCATGATAATTGATCTCACTTCTGTTCATGTGGAGCAAGAATGATGCGTTCTCGATTCTTGATCGAGCTGGTATCTCTCGAAAGGCGTATACCGGATTCTGAACTCCCCGTTGGATCTCAGGAGACCTCACAGGACGCTCAGGAACCTTTCTTCCTCAAGTTTGGACTTTGAACTTTTCGGGATTCCGATCCTCCCACCCACCATCCGTTTGACACCAGCACACGCACATATACACATATCGCCACTAATACATTCATTCACCACTCACCCACCTTCACCCATTTCCATCTACTTTCCCCACCCGCTCACAAGAGATAAGCAGATAAAATATCAAAAAAGATAAACCTGCGATCACGAGGTACACCGACCATCTTACGAGAACCCTACCCACGCTGCACATTCACCCCTTTTCGCTCGCCACACGTTCCCGCTACTTCCCTGCTTTCCTCTCCTGCACCCCCGGCCAAGACTTCCCTCACACTCCCCGATCGCCACGAGTCGTCCACCACTCTTCATAATCACACATTGAAACTTTAATGCCGTAAATTTTGTCGTTCGTGCGGCGCGTGCTATGAAGTTTCCCCCTGGTACATGGGTCAGAGTTGAAGCCCCTCCCTCCTCCCTCCCACACGCCCCGGGCTTTGTTTCGCGCCTTCTTTTCGGATCCTCTAGGTTTGGTGGGCTCAGGGTAGCGGTCGCCAACGTGTTGATGTGCTTTATCAATGCGGATACACCTCCAACTCCGCTCCCGTCCTCGTAACCCCCTTCGGACTCCTCGTGACGAGATCGGGGTGCAGGCTCTGCCCCCCCGCCGCCCCTCCGGTTCGCCATTTCGCCGTTTATAGAATCTCGGTCGGAAGTTTGGCATGTCGGGTGGCCTTCAAGATAACAGGTCTGTATGTCGCGCGAGGGAACCCTGGGAGTAAAGATACCCAACACGAGCATAATTATTAGTCCATCTAATCAAAAGCAGGAGGGCCCACAATCGCGGGTGGCTTATGTACACAGTAGCTAAACAACTTCGCTCCCTCGCAATGTATAGAACCGTGCGTAGAACAGACTCGTAATAGGATGCCAAGTACAGACAGACAGGGGACGAACTGCAACACGAGCCCAAGGGCGTAATCGTAAAAAACCGACAAAATGAAACCTCCTGACCTTCACACACATGAGGCGGCTTTAATCAACCGACGCTCATTTCCGGATCCGTCTTTGCATCCGATCTTCCTGGTCCCGATTTCCCCGCATTCTCCAGACCACGCCTATGCCTCGCCCAACCTTCACGACTCATATGTGAGGTGTGTGCACGAGTGTGCGCGTGAAAGAAGCAGGGGGTCGTTGCGCGTTTATCTCGGGTTTGGTAACGATCGTATCAGATAACGGAGAAGTCTGGGAGAAGGGTCAGACAACCATGGGCGAAGGAATCCGGGAGAAAGGTGCGTGATAAGAGGTGAAAAGGGGTTGGGGTTGGGGGAGTGGGATGATGATCGGCACCGAAGACGTTCCCTGGTCCTGCGTGTGAGCCAAGGTTACTGAAATGTGACCTAGTAATGGATGGGGACCATACGCGGTGGAGATAAGTGACCGACCAGCACTGGGGCAGCGACAGGTCGGTGGATAGGGTGGGAGTCGTGAACCGTGAACACTTGAAAGGGAACAGGTCGAAACAGGAAGCGAAACAATCGAGAGGTGCAAGGCACGAGAAGAATGCGTGAAGATGAACGCGCAAATGAATAGGGCGAGTGGTGATCGAGAGGAGGTACAACATATGCGTGGTGAGAAAGAAGCGAGGAGAAGCCCCTAGAGCATGGAATGGAGCTAGGAGGCCAAGAGTCAAGTCGGCAAAGCCGCAGGTTCTGCCGTCGGCGTCCTGTTCGTATCTCTCTCGTGCCCTATTAGTATTGGAGATGGTGGGTCGGGTGAGGTTGGCATGAATGCGGCTGGACGCTTTGGTGTGGTTGGATTGGTCTCGCTCTCGTTCTCGTCGTCAGGGTCCAATGGGTCGATACTCCAATTCCCCACCCCGCCTCCGCCGACGTCAACGGTCAGACCCAGCTTGTCCGACGCGGACCTGGCCAGGCCATTGATTCCGCCGGGGATGTCTGGGTTCGTGGGGGTATCCGGCGACTCCGCATCCTTTTCGGTTCCATTAGAGCCGTTACTTGGGCGGATATGCGATTCGTCAATGGCTGTCAATACACTCCTCAACTTGGACTCTGCCTTCGTCACGACCCCAGACGTTGGGGGATGTGAGTTCCTCCTGAACACTCCAAATGCTCCCGCTTCCTTCTGTTGCGGCGATTTGGATCTCTGCTGTGGCGGAGTCATGGGAGGCGTCCGCGATGGAGAGGAGACATCAGCCCACGCCGAGTTCGTCTCCGTGAAGTACCCTCCCGCTCCTATTTGCGTAACGGTAGGCATCCAGCTTGGTCTCGTAGGACTGATCCCAAGGTCTCGCGTGTCAACCTGTGGCGTAGAAGCAATGCTCGTTGGTCCGGGAGAGGTCGTCGTCATCAGTGGTGGGAGGATGGAGAATATTTGGTCATCTGTCGTTGGAGGACCGTAGGAATCGAATGGGTCTGGGATGGATTGAAGCATAGGCTCGATTACTGGGTCGGACCTGTCGACGAGACAATGAGTTTCGCTCGGTAAGTGAAACCATGACAGGTTGCGTACGATTTGGCTGTAAACCTCTCAAATACGTCCATACTTGACCGCACCACAAGGCACACCTTCAGAATGCGTCAACGCGAACGCTCTGTCGTGTCAATTTCTGGACAAAACCCACCTTTCCTTGGACAAAATCCCAAATCTCTTCTTCATGCTCCATGATCTCTTGATAGTGATGAGCTTTGAGCTCATCCAGGTCATCGACCTGACGTTGCAACACCTGCAGGGCCTCCCTGAACGACTGAAGGTCTGGGGATGGGGTGTGAGTGTGGCTGGTTGTGATGTCATCACAGCGGGACACGTACTCCTGCTTCGTTTATTCAGGTTACTGAGCTCCGTCTGCCTGATGGCGTTACTCTTCTCCTTGAGTGCGCGCTCGTAGGATGACGAACGTTCCTACACAACCTTCGGGGTCAAAGTTTGCCGCAACGAGATTCGGGGGATACTAACTGCAACGACGGTTTTGTACCCATCGAGATGATGCCTTAATGGTCTCTCAAACTTCCGGTCTAACGAGTCGGCCTGAAATATGGACAACCAAATCAAAACTCAGAAGGCGAAGGAGGGGTTGGGACACACCATAATATGCCATTGGTTTCCCATGAGGTGGTGGAGACCAGAAGCGCCTTGTATCCTCGTCGAGGTTTCGTAGGTTGGACCCTTGAGCCTGTAATTTTGGCCACTCTCAGCCACGGGCGTAGGGGTGAAGAATCCCATAATGACCATACCTCGAACAGCACTCCATGGCATCCGCGAAATGTGAGGTCGCCTTGGACATAGACATCAGCACTGAGCGATAGTTCGCGCAGGCGTTCAAGAGCTACACCAAACGGCCAAACGATTCGGATAAGCACCTTTGCGGTGTCAAACAGAGTCCGAGAATACGTGTACGCACATCATCGTAAGCTTGCAAGCTCGCCTTGAGATCGGCTCTGGTTATTACTTTCTCTGGCCCGTCGGATCCGAAGTTTATAGCGGACGCGTTTGTAGCGTCGGAGAAGGTGGGGGAGGGAGGACCGTGAGCGGTGTTTGTGTGTTTATTCACATGCGAAGAAACGGAGAGCGTCCGAAGTGAACGAGGGTTAGGCATTGCGTTTAGTGTGGACAAGGTAGGGATGAACTAGGTTTGGGTTCGTGCGCTGCGGATCTCGGAGGGTAGTGGCGGGTAGAATATCAGCCTCTGGCTCGTCGCACGCTGTGGTGGCTAGGATGTGGTCGGGGTGGTGGCAGACGGAGGAATGCCAGTCGTCGTTGGCAACTTGGAGTTGATACCGTCAGCCTCCTGTACCTTGAACCCTCCAACGCCTTTCGGCAACTCCGACCGCCCGTTCTTGTCTGGATTCCCCCAAGGCACCACAACTCGCTCAACGGCCTCTCAAAATAACAGTAAATTCACGTTTTTATTATTCTCCCGTACGAACAACTCTACCCTCAGCCAACCCCGTCACCCCCAGCTAATACGCCTGAGGATCTTGTTTGTGGCTAAAAGTGGCTTACGTAACGCATCACCTTTCCTTCCTCCATCTCCTTTCGATAATGGCAAAATCCCTCAGGTCAAAATCAAAGCGAGCCTTCAGGGCGAAAAAACGTGAAGGTGGCATTTATGCTGCCACGCACGCCGCTAGACTGGAACGGCTACATGCAAAAGTCGACGCTATCGTTGGTGCACCAAAACCTGTCCATGATGAAAATTTGGAAGACGTAGAGAATACCGGAGGAAATGAGGAGACTCAGGAGGAGGAGATGGCTGGTGAGTGTTGATCTTGGATGGCCGTTGCCCTTTTACAGGATTTCATCGGGATGCACCTGACCAATGAATGTCCTGCACCTTTCCAGACGAGTCCCAACCTAAAGCCAGTGGGTCTGGTATGACGTTCTTGACGTCATGGCGGTATCCTGACGCTGAACGAGTGCTCATAGATACCATGGACGTCGACAAGTCCCTAAAATCCACTAAAATCAATACCCACGGACCCCGTAATTCGCGTCGCGAACAGTGGAGGCAATCAAAAGGCATGTCTGCCCGGCCAGAGAGGAAAGGCATGAATCGCCAGGGCACTGTTTCCGCACGACGCAATGCTGGGCGACCAAAACGAAGACGGTAGCCACGGGTGCCCCTTCGTCTGTAAGTGTCTCAAATATTGAGGGTCCCACATACCAAACCCACTCCTGACCAGGGACCCGTTTAGGTTGATTAGTCGTTCAGTAATGTATAGCCGCTGAGGTGGCAGGTACATGGTATGGCATATATACAGAGCAGAAGCGTTTCTTACGTATTGGGAGTACTTTTGTCAGCTGTAGCTTAGAGTCCACGGCCGCGTCCCCTGCAATGTACACGATGAGCCCTGTGAACCGAGTCGCATAGTTAGGGTAAAGCGCACCTTCCCCGAGCACGGTATGGTTGATAACCTCCCCCTCCGCGGTAACCGCCTCGGTAACCACCCCTGTAGCCCCCACGGCCGCGACCTCTATTGAATCCGGGGACGTTCGTTCGTTTTGCCGTAACCTTGGGTGTCGTGAGACTCGGGACACGAAATAGGGTCCAAAAAATATCGCGCACCTTTATGAGCCGACCACGGAATAATGAATTGTCCAAGGCCAGTGCAGCGTCAACAAACTCGGGCTCCGCAAATTCGACGTACGCAAACCTACAAAGGAGCTGGGAGTAAGGGACAGGACACGGCGAATGGCGTCCTTCGTTGACTGACCCTTTCGGATGACCGGTGAACTTGTCACAGAGGATGGTGATCCTGTTGATCGTTCCGCACGCCTGGAAATGTCCTTGCAGTTCTTCTGGAGTGGCACTGTAATCGACCTACATGCAAAAAATGCGAAGAAACAAAAGTGTTAGTCACAGCCATCGCAACCGTTCGATGGCGTCATAAAATTTGCGAAAAGCTGGACACACGTTTCCAACAAAAACACTCCTCCCGTCAATGGCCGGCTTTTCTTCTTCGAGGGGTGCCGTGCCGTCTGCCCCTTCAGGGGTGGACGCCGATTCAGCGGCAGCTTGAAGTTCACGCAACTTTTCTGCCTCGCGTTCCATCTCGGCCACCCGCTGTTTCATCAGACTAATCTCCTGCACGTTCCAAACCGACCAAGATCCTCGGGTTAGGCGGTTTGAAGAACTTTACCGCAAAACAAACGGCGCACCTCGGTCTCATCCTCCTCTCCTTCTAACAAATACGACTCGGCGGTATCCTTTGGTGGGGCGGCAGCGGTTTCCGACATTTTATGCAATCAACGAAATACCTCTCCCCGGGAGTAAAAGGTCAGAGAAGGCGGAGGAGGTTGAGGACTACGAGGCCTGAAGGAGACCGACTGCGAAGAGAACGGTTTGAGGGGCTTGGGGCGGGTAACGCACGCGACGCAACAAGGATGGGAAGCAGAGGGCGCTTGTTGGCCATGGTCGCTTCGGAAGGGAATTCGATCCCACGGTTGCAACGCCTCCTCGACCTTCGACGACGGGAACGAGTCCCACTTGAACGCTTCCCTGTGTCGGTGCTTGAACAAGCCCTCGAGACGTCTGCGTGTTCCCGGGTGGATCTAGGTCACCAACGTCGAGCTCCTATCGGAGTTGGAAACTTGTATGGAGTCTAACTCCGCTACGCCTCACCGTCCGGGAACGTTATCTAGTTGTATCAGCGGCGTTCAGACCTTTGGCCGGAAGTCTGTCCAGATGTTTTCGACCCCAAGCGTGGAGAAGAGCAGTTACCAGTAACGGTTCCATGTTCCTTCCTGGCGCCGAGCGCGGTCTGAAACGCATGCAGCACGTTCATGATAATCTTTCCACCGTCGGCTGGTGTTCGCTATTTCTGTGGTTAGTCAGTGCTAGACGGCCTCGCCGTCTTACGACCCCCCCTTTCACTGTCCTCGATAGGCTGCGCAAAGACCAGGAGCCTAGCCCGTTCACGTAAGGCATCATACGATTTCCGTGCATCGGAGAAAGCTGCCTTATCAGATCTTTACTTCATCTCCACCGAAATGAAGCCGTATTGAAAAATCGTGGTAATTGGACGAGGATCGAATACAAACCGGAAACGAATCTCCTGTTGGGCACCAAAACGGCGATGAGTAGGGGTGGTTCTGGACCTTGCACTCTTCCTGATGCCCCATCGGGAGGGCTACGGACTTGATTGGTTTAGCTGATTTAGCTGGCATGCAGTTGCAGGGGATCCGTGAACTACTCGAGGGTGCTCGTGTGTATCGGGGTTTCCTGAGGGCACCAAAGCGAATGCCAACCCCGGCGACGGGGGCTGAAACGCCAAATTGGCCTGCACCGGACGGTGCTCCAGGCAGTTCGACGAGGAGTGGAAGAAGAAAAAAAGGAACCAATTGAAGTGTCCGTACCAGGATTCGAACCTGGGTCGTCGCGGAATTGCGGAACCACAACACGACGATCTAACCACTAATCTATACGGACCGAAATATCAAGCCACAGGTTGATTATGGGACCGGTTGTAACCACTTGGCCTGGTATGAGCAACGAAATGACGCCGCTTGCGACCATCTCGGTCCTTGTTCTGGGCCAGCGGCCTGTGTGCGGACCTTGCCCATCCTGAGCGTGCTCGATCCCGACTTGTCGCTTGGTGGGACGCACCCACGATCTCTGTTGCCGACGACGGTGATGAGAGAGTGACGGAATAACACGTTCATGTAATCATCTCTCTCGCCCCCCGCCGACGCTCTTCGCCGACCGGCTCGCCTCGCTTGGGGATCAAACGACGCTCTGGATGAGGGAAGCGAATCAAAAATTGGGCTGACGATGGGGATCGCGTCCAGACCTCGTGGCATTTTCAACTCAGTCGGAGATTGGAGATCACTCCCTCTCTTCTAATACCAAGCATCACACCCCCTCTACCCTCAGTCGACGATTGCGTCCTCCCGTTCCGTGAGCCAGCCGTTAATCCGACCCCTCCCCACTACCCCTCATCACCCTCACCCTTTTCATGCAGTAGATATGAGCACGGAGCGTCCGGGCCTTGCTGAATCTCGTCCAGGTATTGACATCGGAATCGCCCTCTTCAAACGCACCGAGGACGAATACTCCTACACACACTGGGCATTGGTGTCCGTAGAACGTCAACACTCCTACGGCAATACTCCCGTACACCTTTATCAGATCAGCAACCGTGATGCGTCCGGTGCCAAGGTACCTTGGTACACCCAATTTTCTTGCGGTGTTATGCTCCCCTCGGATCCGACGATTATCGGCGTCGTACATCTGGGAACGGTGGAAATGCCCCAAGATCAATTGGACCAATACATTACCGAAATGGGTGCCGGCCAGAACACATACAACACCAGAGGGCTCGGCTGGTCCAACACAAGTTTTATCATCCGCATTGTCGAGGCCTTGTCCGATGCCGAGCTGCTCGAGATCCCCTGGACAATCGGCCAGTTCAGGTTCAGCATTCAGGAGACAGGGGCGACGATGGAGTCACTGAGGGGTTGGAGCGGTGATACCCTGCTCATCCTCGATGTATAACACGACAACGACGTGGGTTCCCCATCCTACTCCTCCTCACCTCTGCACTTGGGGCTCACTCGGCCCAGCACAGCTGTTTCTTTTTCATCGCGCATCCGCTGTCCATTTGCATATAGCCAGTTGGCATAGCCCCGCCTTAATCATAAGACTCGTGCATTTTTCCCTCGATTTCCTCTTCTCCTTTGGATCAGATGCGGTGTATTTCTGTTTTATCCTACAATTTAGGCATGTAGTTCCCCCCCTGTGTGCTTGAAGCTGCGGCGTTCGGCCACGCTCCCCTCGGTTTCCCCCCCTCCACAACGCAGATACATGTATCACCACCACGTAGCTTCATGGACAGATGTGCGTTGCAACCTGCCCATTTTCTCCTCGTAGCAAGACCATCGTGCGCGGTCGAGCCGCACTTTCCCGCGTTTGTATTGTTCGTATTCAAATTGTACGTTGTGCCGTGGCGCTCGCATTAGACGCGATCACTCCTGGCAGGTCACAAGAGCGGAGCACGATCCGCCTTGGTGGAGAATCGGTCAGCGAGAAACGCACAGGGCAGGATAAGACCATTTTTAAATCAAGATCGCGCGAAGAGCATTCTTCATTCTCGGGCAGCCGGTGTTCTGGAATGTTCTGGACCCCTCTGGACCCTGTGAAATGCCCAATGTCGACGACACGCGCACCGGCGTTGGGCGGTTTATCGTCACATCCGCGCACCTGACCCCATGAAAAGATAGCCGCGGGCGGTCTCAGCGTCTCCGGGCAGTATGCAACAGATGCCTTGAGGACCGAGGGTACTCGGTGGGGAAAGGGGTCGCCGGCTGAGGGGGGCGAATACCAGCCAATGGGCGGGCGCCGTTAAGGTCGTAGCAGTGATTGCCATTGAAAGAGCGAGCGCATGTCAGCCGTGGACCGGTGGACACAGCAGG
>Ga0307516_10007820_pt1 | contig 12195 bp, 11 predicted proteins | sample 19_EM_MG_FD_203310 | JGI IMG/M metagenome (GOLD analysis project Ga0307516, IMG submission 203310) | Populus trichocarpa ectomycorrhiza microbial communities from riparian zone in the Pacific Northwest, United States - 19_EM | ecosystem: Host-associated > Plants > Roots > Unclassified | place...
TGTCTACCTGGGTATATATACTAGTAAGGGTATAGGGCAGGGCTGTACACGAGTCAGATAGGGGAATAAAGAAAGACCGAAGGGATGGGAAAGTACACTACTATAAAGGGAAACATATACTGGAAGGGGATAACATATAGGGGCTAGGGTATAGGGTATCAAGGGAAGCATGTGGGTCATGGGAAAGTTTTAGTCATAAGAACAATAAGAATGATCGGAACATTCGGAATACCGTGTGGGGCAGGCTGTGCATGGCTGTGACTCTATTGTGCTGCGCACGGCTGTGCATGCTGCGCATGAGTCAGATAGGATCAAAGGTGGGTCGTGCACTGGTTTGCACAGTAAGCACAGGACCGGAGTGGGGCCGGGTCGGTTATGGAGTGAGTCCGGGTCCTGGGATATAAGGGGGATGGTTTAATGGCGTTGATCCCCATCAAACCGCTTCTCCCCTCCACCAATCATCATGCCAGCCATCCGCTCAGCTGCTTCTACTTCCGTCCTCGTTGATGCTATGGCTCAACGTACTCTGATGGCTCAGTATCGAGCCGACCTCGCCAACACCTCTATCAACTTCAACCCTACCGCCCAACGTTATTCCAGGGGTTCCCAAAGGATGATCCCTTATCCTTCGTCAGAGGACGTCTTCCTTCGTTCTAACCATGCAGTGAACGAGGACGACGACTTCGCCGACATCTCCCTCCCCGACTTCGTTCATGTTCAAGCACGTATTGCTCGTCATCAGTTCCGTCGTTATAGGAACCGTATGAATGCTGGAGAACGAGGTTTGTTTGGGAGAAGGCTAGAGGATATGGAAGGGCTTGGTGATGCCAACGACACCCCTATTGAAGTGGCGACCTCGTTCGCTGCGTCTATGGGGATGGCTCTTTACGAGAACGATGTCGAGATGGAAGACAGGGTGAGGAAGTCGACATTTGGTTGTTATGTCTTCCATTGACGAGTTCCTTTTAGATTACCAATTTGGACGAGCGCATGGCCGAGGCGGTTGATTGTCTTAACGACAATCACAATCGTCAGACTGCTGCTGCGGCGGAGCTTATCGTTGGGCAGAACGCTATGATCGCGGCTCTGCAGCAACGTGTAGGTTTCCTGGAGGATCAGCTTAACCAGATGGAGGTTAAGTTGGATCGTTTGGTTCCTCCCCCTCGTGCAGTAGAGGTCATCGATTTGACCAGTGATGAAGACGAGGTCAGAGAGCATGAACGTATCGTTTTTGATATGATCTGACGTTCATGTTTTCTAGGCTCCGGATAGCGAGGACAGCGAGGAGTTGGTGGGAGGTCCTATCAACGTTTGGTTCGACGATTCCCATGATGAGGATTTGGGATCGGTCGTATCTGAGACTCCTGCTCCTCCTCAAGACGTATTGGTAGCGTTGAGGAATACTCCTGTTCATGACGATGAACAACACGAGGCTGGGTATGTGGCGGACTTGTTGGTAGCGCGTGGTAGTCTTCCGCCTCCATACAGTAGGAGCCCCGAGTTGTAGAATAGGAGGATTCCGAATATGATCTTCTTTAGTTGTTCTTGTTTGTCGTGAATGGAATGAGGGAAAACATAAGGGGAGAAAGAAGATTAAGAAAGAAAAATGTAACGTATGAGCGTGGTGGCGTGAGAAAAGGGTCTTCGTCAAGAAGAAAGTGAAGGAAAAGACGCGAATCGTGACACCCATCTCCCTTCTTTAAGGTCCCTCGATATTCACGGTTTTGACACTCTCCGGTTCCACACCCCTCTTCTCACCTCCTTTCACCTCACCATCAATGTCACCGATACTCCCCGGGAATGGACGACCGGCGTTCTCCTCAACTTTCTCCGGAACTGCCCACTGCTGGAAGCCATCATCCTTACTTGCAACGTGCGCCCCGACTCCAATGAGCTCGTTTCTCTGCATTCCCTACGCTCGTTCACCCACGAATCACACCATGACGAGTATCAGCCACACCTGTTAAACCGGCTTTCCCTCCCGCCCACCTGTCGAGTGGTGTTAGCGATTGATGTCACAACATACCTCTCTAATCCGTGGATTCCCAGCCTCCCCACTCCCAGAGACTCATCCTACCTCTCGGACATCAAGACCATCAAAATCACATCCGATCCAAGTAACCGCTACGGCGATAATCACATCATATTCAAAACCGAGTTTGTGAACTCCATGCGCAAGGCAATATCGTTCGACAGAGTATCATATTACTCCAGCAGCCCTTCCGATTTCTCATATCAAGGTTTCTCGGCTATCCTGGAAAGCGTTGAAATCGGCTCCGTCGAAACGCTGTGTTTCGACCGCTATCCAGTCGACGCCAACTTCGCGCCGTTAGATGTCACCCCTGCACTGATAACTCAGGAACTGCGGAAATTTCAAAACCTCAAAACGCTGATACTCGCAAAGTGCAACATAACTCTGTTCCTCGATTGGGCATCTTCATGCTCCACCGTTGACACTCTTATTGTCTATTCTACGCATGACCCCTTCTTTGGTTTCAACGGGCCACCAGTGCAAGAGCTCGCAGCATCACGGAAGAAGGCGGGATGTCCTCTCAAAACCGTCACCCTTGTCTACCCTTTTGAACAACCGCGCCTGTCGGAACTAGAGGAGTTGGCGAGTTGCGTTGGATCAGTAAAAGTCGTGAGTCGTGAAGATGCACGTAGTTGGAATATTGATGAGTATCTCCTGGCTGCGGCTACCCGTGGGGACAACCTCGACCGACCATGAAGAGATTCATGGAAAGGAAAATGTTTTCCCGGGTCACACCCTGCCTTTTGTAGCGCATCGTTATCGTTGGAGGATCCTTGTATGCCAGTATGCCACCGCTACCGGAGTGACAGAACTCACGGCCGCTGCCCACTTTCCGGGCTCGACAAGCGTTCTCTGGGTTGTCACTCTCGAGAACAATATATGTAGATCTTTTTAGAGATAAATTCCAAATCTATCTCACCACTTGTCTCACTCATTTCGAAATTTCAGTCTCACGAGAGTGGGGGAACACGGGTGAGATGTGGGGATCGCAATAAGATTACTGAACCAATAGCATCCGGGTGACCAGGGCGTTGACGGTCGGAGGACTTCAGCGAATGGGCTGTTGTTCGCGAGCCACGTGTTGACGAGGGGGAAGCACCGTCCGTCGGCGTGGTATAGGATCTTGTGGTATCCTGCGAATATCTCTCCACCGTATATCATGTAGCTCAAACGTCTTCGTTGGGTTTTTAGGTGATAGCAAAGGTTCACGCTAACTCCTTTGGTGGATCCTCCACGACTGGTACACTGCACCGTCCGATTCCAGGGGTAGACGGTTTGAAGTTAGCGCGGCGCCAACCCTTCATCGCACCCTAATGCTGGGATATTCGCCAGATTTGAAGTTGAGCCCCGGACCGATATTGTTTGTGGCCAGTTAACAAACGCGGTAACTCCCACCTTGGGGAGAGTTTCAGACTCTTGGGACTCTGGTGCATTCTGTACTGGATTCGCCGCAGATCTGTGAGGTGAAAGGTTTCGTGGAACGGCCCTGTGGTGCTGTAAGAACAACGACATTGGCATCGAAGTGGTAGGATACTAATATAGCTGAATTTTATGGCCAGCCCACGAACGTGGAACCCCGTGCACCACGCTCCAGGCAGGGCTTTAGATGGGATTATGGGGGATTTTGTACCGGGTTTGCCACGGGCTTGTACGGACTTGCTTGAAGTGCCGACGCGGAGCAGGGAACTCCAAGTGGCTCACCAGGCAAGGTTACAGTTGCGTCGAGAAGTGTTTGGGTCCGTTCAGATCCACTAGCTCCGTCGAGGCGGCGTTATGGAGGAGCAATGGCGGGACTGGGCTATACCCACGGCTGACCGCGTTGAGGAGAGGACAAGGGGATCGAATCGGCCTAGTTCCGGATCTCACCGCACGTCTGTCTCCTCCGAGCCACCACCAACCAGTCCAGCCCGTCATGGTTGTGGGAGAAAGGCCCGACGATGGCATGATTTTAGACCAGTACCCTGGATTCGATTTATCGATATCCGAGCTTTGCCATGCACTGAAGACAAAGCTTTCTCAGGAAAGGGACTCGAGGTGCGTACTCACCATTGCGCAACCCCCCTATTCAATAGCTGATTTGGCTCCTCCAGACACCGCTTTCCTCTCTCACTGGTCCGTATCTCACAACAGACGAGGCTGATTATCTGACCATCATCTCAGGTCAAATCCATGGAAAGTGACCTAGCCATAATCGTTGCATCGCTCCGCCAAATGATCAATCACCACAACTCGTGGACTCACCGCCTTCCACCCGAAATCATAGCTACAGTGGCTTCCCATCTTGAGCACGACGCATCACTCGTTGTTGCCACACACGTTTGTCACCTCTGGCGCACAACACTCCTCTCATCTCCTCGCATTTGGTCCCACCTTGACTTCGAGTACGAAGAACGTGCACTGGCATTCTTAGAAAGGTCAAAGTCGGCTCCACTTACCGTCAACCTCATATATGCCGACGGCCCTTCGGAGATTGTCAGTGAATTGTTGAACGAGATTGCTATCAGGGTGACAACCTTATGGGCAAGGCATGGCCCCTTCCTAGACGAATTACTGGCTCGGCCGACGCCTATACTGGAGGTCTTGGAGGTCACCACAGTTAGCAACCCGATGAAACCTACGCATCTCCCTTCCTTAAGGTCCCTCACCATTCACGGTTTTGACCCTCTCAAGTTCCGCGCCCCCCTTCTCACCTCTTTCCGCGTCACCGCCGCTTCCCCGGAATGGACGACTGGTACCCTCACCAATTTCTTCCGGAATTGCCCACTTTTAGATGCTGTCTCCCTTAGTTGCGATGTACACCCTGATTCTGGTGAGGTCGCTGGTCTCCCTATCCTGCGCTCCTTCACCCACGAATCACCCTGCAACAAGTATCAGCTATACCTGTTTGATCGACTCCTCCTCCCACCCACCTGCCGGGTAGTGTTGGGGATTGATGTCACGAAGCGACTCTCTATCCCATGGATTCCCGGCCTCCCCACTCCCAGAGACTCATCCTACCTCTCGGACATCAAGACCATCAAGATCTCAGCTCATTCGCGCACCCTGAACAGCAGGGAACGTCACACAATGTTTAGAACCGAGCTTGTGAACTCCAAACAGCAGGCAATCTCGTTCGATAGGATGTCATATTACTCCTACGTCCCTTCCGATTTCTTATCTCAAGATCTCTTGGGTATCTTCGAAAACATTGAAATCGGTTCCGTTGAAACACTGTGTTTCAACCACTATCCAAACCGCGACTTCACGCTATCCTTTGCCACCTCTGCGACAGCCCAGGAACTGCGGAAATTCCAAAACCTCAAAACTCTGGTATTCGCAGAATGCAACAGCATTATGTTACTTGACGGGGCTTCCTCGTTTCCCACCGTTGACACTCTCATTATCTACTCTAGGCATGACGGGAATTCAATTGGCACCGCAACCCAAGTCCAAGAGTTCGCCGCATCGTGGAAGAAGGTGGGGTATCCTCTCAAGACCGTCACCCTTGTCTACCCTTTTGCAAAACCACCTCCGTCGGAACTAGAGGAGCTGATTAGTTGCGTTGGATCTGTACGGGTTGTGAGCGGTGACGATACGTTGAGTTGGGATATAGATAAGTATCCCCTGGGTACGGCCGCCCACGGGGACATTTTCAACAGATCCTGACAAGACCCCGGAAGGAAATCGGGCCTCGTAACCCACCCCGCCTTTTGTACCGCACCATTGGAGGATTCTCGTACATCAGCATGTCACCACCACTGGAGCGACCGGTCTCAAACCCACGCACGGCTCGAAAGCGCTCTCTGGATCGTCACGAACATGATCGGGGAGAATATAGGTAGATCTTTATAGAGCCCAGAGTAGATCAGAGTAAACACCCTGCTCCGATTCGATTCGATCTTACCCTAGGATTACAATAAGATTACCGAACCGATAGCACTCGGGAATCTCGGGATGCCACCAGACCTGAGGGGATACGCTATCTGAAGCCCAGGTGTTCACAGCGGCGGCCGTTTTGTGTGATCGAGGATTGAAGGACTTCCGCCGGGGGTTGTCACTCGTAAGCGACGCGTTACAAACAGGGGGGAGAGACGAGATCCACGGCACATACTCGCACGAGGTCGAAAGGTTTACGCGAAGTGGCCCTGTGGTAATGTGAGAACAACGACGCAGGCACCGGGGCAGGCGGCCAGGACACTCACCATTGGGATAGGTGACACTCGCTCCGTCAATTGGAAGGTCGCACTGTGGAGGGGAACGTGTCGCGTCATGAGCAAAAATAGCGAGGGCGGGACTGGCGGTCAACATGGGAAGCATAGCCTTAGCCACGATTGGTCGCGTTGAGGAGGTCGATCATTTCGGGAACAGTGATCCGACGTCTCTTCCGCTCACCGTCATCTTCCCTCCATGGGTGCGGAAGGAAAGGTCAATGGTGACACGGAATTGGATCAGTACCCTGGATTCGACCTATCAATATCCGAGCTATGCCACGCATTGAAGACAAAACTCGCCCGGACAACAGATTCAAGGTACGCGCACACCGCGACCACCGTTTTTCAATACCTAATTCGGCTCACCACTACAGAAATTCGTATTCCCTCCCATTGGTTCGCATCCCGCATTAGACAAGGTCGACTATCTGACCACTTCCCCAGGCCGAGTCCCTGTTGGGCGACCTAGCCATCATCATCGCATCACTCCGCCGGACGATCAATCACCACGACTCAAGGATCTACCGCCTCCCACCAGAAATCCTGGCCACGGTGGCTTCCCATCTTGAGGACGATGAATCCCTCGTTACTGCCACACGTGTTTGTCACCTCTGGCGCACGACCCTCCTCTCATCCCCTCGTATCTGGTCCCACCTTGACTTCGAGAACGAACAACGTGCGCTGGTGTTCTTAGAAAGGTCAAAATCAACCCCGCTTGTCGTTGACCTCGTGGATACCGACGATCCTTCGGAAGTTGCCAGAAAATCGATGAACGAAATCGCCACCAGGACGATCGCATTACGGGCGGACCACGGCCTCTTCCTGGATGAGTTGCTAGCTCGGCCTATGCCCCTGCTGGAGGTCATGGAGGTCACCGAATCCGAAGAGCCTCCGCCAAAGAAACCTGCGCATCTCCCTTCCTTGACATCCCTCATCATTTCCAGTTTCGGCCCTCTCCTATTCCACGCCCCTCTTCTCACATCTTTCCATCTCGCATACGACCCCATCGATCCTTCTGAGGAATGGAAGGCCGGCATTCTCCTCGACTTCCTTCAGAGCTGCCCACTGCTGGAAGCCATCTTCCTTCGTTGCGAAGTGCACCCCGACTCCGATAAGGTCGTTTCTCTCCCTTTCCTACGCTCATTCACCCACGAATCACCCTGTGCCCAATATCAACTATACCTGTTCGATCGACTTTTCCTCCCATCTACCTGTCGGGTGGTGTTAGCGAATGATGTCACGGGGTATCTCTCCGACCCATGGACTCTTGGCATTCCCGCCCTCAGAGACTCATCCTACCTCTCGGACATCAAGACCATCAAGATCTCAGCTCGCTCGCGCGACCCGGGCGAAAGCCACGTCACATTCAGAACTGAGTTCGTGAACTCCACACACAAAACACTCTCATTCAACAGGATATCGTGTTACTCCAACAACCTTTCCGATTACTCACATCGAGGTTTCTGGGGCTTCCTGGGAGGTGTTAGAATCGGTTCCGTTGAAACGCTATGTTTCGACCACTATCAGGTCCACACGCACTTCACGTTGGCCGAGGAACTGCGGAAGTTTCGAAACCTCAAAACGCTGGTACTAGCAGAGTGCAACGTTATTCTGTCCCTCAATAGGGCATCTTCATTTCCTACCGACACTCTCGTTGTCTACTCCAGGCATGGCGCACGTCGTGTTCACACCAACCCGCCCCGAGTGCAAGAGTTCGCAGCATCACGGAAGAAGGCAGGGTATCCTCTCAAAGCCGTCACGCTTGTCTACCCTTTTGCAAAACTACCTCCATCGGAACTAGAGGAGTTGAAGAGTTGCGTTGGATCGGTGAAAGCCGTGAGCGGTGACGATGCGTTGGGTTGGGATATGGATGAGTATCTCCTGGGTATGGCCACCCACGGGGACAATTCCAATAGATCCTGAAAAGATTTCGGAAGGAAATTGTTTTTCCTCCTTTTTGTACCGCATCATCGAAGGATTCTCCATGCCCCGCCACCGGAGCGACCAGTCTCAAATCGTTGCCCACTCTCAGGGCTCGACAAGCGTTCTCTGGGTCATCACGAGCATTCACGAGGACAACATACGCAGATCATTTCAGAGTCCAGCGTAGATATGTAAATCCCCCGCTTTGATCCAATTCCATACCGGCACTCGTTCATTCATCTTTCAAAATCACGAAAGGTCGCAGTGAGATCTAATAGTACCGGTACCGGGAATCTCGCGATGTGAAAGGAGATACGCCGTCTAACTGCCACTGGGCTGAGAAGGGGTGAATTGCTCGAAGGCCCGACGATGGTGTAGTTCCGGATCAGTACCCTGGGTCCGACCTATCGATATCTGAGCTTTGCCATGCTCTGAAGATAAAGCTTGCTCAGACAACAGATTCAAGGTACGTGCACACCGCCGCGACCGTCGTTTTTTCAATAACTAATTTGACTCGCCATTCCAGAAATTCCTTTCCCCTCCCACTGGTTTATATTCCACACTATACAAGCTTGGCTATCTGACCATTTTCCCAGGTCAAGTCCCTGGTGGGCGACATAAGCACCGCTGTCCCACTGCTCTGTCGAATGATCAATTACCATGACTCACGGACTAGCCGCCTCCTACCTGAGATGCTGGTCGAGGTGGCTTCCCACCTTGAGGATGATGTATCTCTCGTCGATGCCACGCACGTTTGTCACCTCTGGCGCGTGACTTTGCTCTCCTCTCCTCATCTCTGGTCCCACCTCGACTTCGTCAACAAGGAACGCGCGCTGGTATACTCAGAAAGGTCAAAATCGGCACCACTTTGCGTTGATATCATAAACGCCGAGTATCCTTTGGAGCTTGTCAGGGAACTGTTGAAGAAGATTGCCACCAGGGTGACCACCTTGTGGGCAGAGCGCGGGGACTTCCTGGATGAGTTACTGGCTCAGCCGATGCCCAAATTAGAAACCCTGGAGATTCTCGACTCCCAAGCTCTTCCATCGGAGAAACCTACCCGTCTCCCTTCTTTGAAGTCCCTCTTCATTTCCGGTTTCGACATTCTCCAGTTCCACGCCCCTAACCTCACCTCTCTCCACCTTACACACGACCCCATCGACGATTCCCAGCGATGGAAGGCTAGCATTCTCCTCGGATTTCTCCGGAGATTCCCACTACTGGAGGTCGTCTCCGTTTGGTGCGACATCCTGAACGCAAATCCCAACTCTGGAGAGGTTGTCTCTCTCCCTCTCCTACGTTCATTCACCCACAAATCCCACCGTGATGAATATCAACTATGCCTGTTGGATCAACTTTCCATCCCATCTTCTTGTCGGGTGGTGTTGGCGATTGATGTCACGGAGCACAACTTTTACCCATGGTCCCCCAGCCTCCCCGCTCCCTGGTACACATCCTACCTCTCGGACATCAGGACGGTCAAGATTTCAGCTCACCCACGTAACTTGTACACCGGTGCAAAACACGCCACGTTCAAAATCAAGCTTGTGAACTCCACACACAGGACGATCTCGTTCGATAGGGAGTCATGTTGCGGCGACGACCCTTCCGAATTCTCACATCAAGGCTTCTTGGATACCTTCGGAAGTGTCGGGATCAACTCCATCGAAACATTGTGTTTCTACCAATGTCCAGTTCATTCCCGCGACTCGCTACCCCAAGTCACCCCTGAATACATAAGCCAGGGACTGGGTAAACTTCGAAAACTCAAAAAGCTGGTACTCGTGGACTGCGACACCGCACTCTCCCTTGATGATCTATCTCCGTGTCTCACCGTTGACACCCTCGCTATCTACTCAACGCACCCCGATCACACGACCGGAGTTGACATTGTAAACCAAGTGGAAGGGCTCGCGGTATCACGGAAGAGGGTGGGATCTCCTCTTAAGGCCCTTACGCTGGTCTTCCCATCTGCAGGATCACATCCGTCGGAACTAGAGCGGTTGACGAGCTGTGTTGGACGGGTAGAAATTTTAAGCGGCCGTGAGGCGGCTCGTTGGGACGTGGACAAATATCTCCTGGCCGCTGCCACTCACGACGACAATGCTGGTGGACTTTGAATAGGTTACAGGATACGAGGTTCATTTGCCTCACTCCATGTCAATAGTATGTCGCACTCTATAGTATGCCACTGTCGGAATGATCGGTCTTACACGTTCGAACCTCCTGCCCACCCCCAAGCCCGACAAGTATTCTCTGGTCACACACTGATGAGGATAACGCGGTTGGTCCTCTTCAAGCTTAGGTTGCATCCATCTCCATTCCACCCCCTCGGCCCCAAGCTGCGCACCGTCATGCCTGCAGGCCATCGTATCGCAGCTAACGGGTTCCGCGTAGCTTTGTCACTTTACATTTGTCCGAACGTCGAGATGGCAACACAGGTGTTTTTTTGGGGTATCTGATTAGATCAATCATTACCCGGGTGTAGGGATTGAACATGAGGCCGGGGAGGCAGCTACACAGACTAGCCACTTCACGTAGAATGGGTATTGAATGAAACAGATACAAATGGGAGCGGGGGAAGCCAGGGGAGAAATGCAGAGACACAACCGGAAAAGCGATAACGTGGAAATAAAACCAGGGGGATACGTTGGCCAACTACTTCGGCGACTTCGACGATCCCAAGTGCTCATCTGAAATGTTCACGGTGGTCACCCAGAGTGGTTGGGGCGTTGACGAGGGATTGTTGCTCGAGGACTACGCGTCAGTGAAGAAAAGGGATGGATTCCACGCCGTGGGACGTTCGTAGGCGCGAAGCAAATCTACCTCTGCCCTACATGATATAGCCCAGGAGCCTTTGCTGGATATTTAGGCGATAGCAACAACGTACCGAACCATAAAAGCAATCCTTTCGGTAAATCCTCTACGATTGGCAACATGCGCCCAGTTCAGTGAGTGATCGATTCGGGGTGGTCGTGGGGTGGCAGGTCTTCGTCGCACTTCAACACCCGCCAGGCTTAGGATTAAACCTTGAAGTATCTCTGAGTGTCACTCGTGGTCCCAGCCAACGGAGGCGGAACTGGGACCCTGGACAAAACCCCAGCTGGCCGAAAACCTGCAATGCCCCCTGGCTGGCCACGTATTACCGAGAAAGGTCCGTGCAGAGAGGTCCTGGGGCGCTGCGAGAGAAGTGGTGTAGGCATATGGTGGAAAGGTTACCGACGAAATAGCTCACCGCCATCGTGAGGCTCGTAAGTGCGTATGTCGCTCCCTGATCTTGCCACGGTAACCCGGTTAGGGCCACTGTTGCGTCAAGATGTTTGGATCAGCCATCTCCGTCGCTAGGAAGACGGTGCTATGGCGTGTGGCGCCATGGGGGGGAGTGTGGCCGGGATGAGTTTCGCTGAGATGACTCGGAGTTGTAGCGGAAGTGACACCTTCCGAGTCCGGGCCGGGACGTCTCCTCCGCGTACCGTCATCAACGGTCAACCTCATCCAGCCATGGCCGCGGAAGGGGGGCGCGACGACAGGACAACTTTGGGTCAATACCCTGGATTCGACCTACCGATATCCGAGCTTTGCCACGCGTTGAAGACAAAACTCGCTCAGGCATGGGACTCGAGGTACGCATATATTACCGCCACGCGCACTTGCTTTTCGATAATTAATTCGGCTTACCCCTCCAGGCATTCCTTTCCCCTCCCACTGGTTCGTACTCTACAGCAGGCAAGGCAAATCATCTAATCATTGCTTCAGGTCAAGTCCCTCGTAAGCGACATACGCACCACCGTCCCGCCGCTCTGTCGATTGATCAATCACCACGATTCATGGACTCACCGCCTCCCACCCGAAATGCTGGTCGTGGTGGCTTCCCACCTTGAGAACGACGACGCGTCTCTCGTCAATGCAACGCACGTTTGTCACCTCTGGCGCACGACGCTTCTCTCCTCCCCTCGTCTCTGGTCCCACCTCGACTTCGCCAACGAAGAACGTGCGCTGGTGTTCTTAGATAGGTCAAAATCGGCCCCACTTAGCATCAACCTCACAAGT
>Ga0307516_10007824_pt1 | contig 12193 bp, 11 predicted proteins | sample 19_EM_MG_FD_203310 | JGI IMG/M metagenome (GOLD analysis project Ga0307516, IMG submission 203310) | Populus trichocarpa ectomycorrhiza microbial communities from riparian zone in the Pacific Northwest, United States - 19_EM | ecosystem: Host-associated > Plants > Roots > Unclassified | place...
CACCACGATCCCGACCAAGCGCTCCGAGGTCTTCACCACGGCCGACGACAACCAGCCGTCCGTGCTGATCCAGGTCTTCCAGGGCGAGCGGGAGATCGCGGCTTACAACAAGAAGCTCGGCACCTTCGAGCTGACCGGCCTGCCGCCGGCGCCGCGCAACGTGCCGCAGATCGAGGTCACCTTCGACATCGACGCGAACGGCATCGTGCACGTCGGCGCCAAGGACATGGGCACCGGCAAGGAGCAGAAGATGACGATCACCGGTGGCTCCGCGCTGCCGAAGGACGACATCGAGCGCATGATGCGCGACGCCCAGGACCACGCCGACGAGGACAAGCAGCGCAAGGAGGACGCGGAGACGCGCAACCTGGCCGAGCAGCTGCAGTGGCAGACCGAGAAGTTCCTGGCCGAGAGCGGCGACAAGCTGCCCGAGGACGCGCGCGGCCAGATCAGCGAGGCGCTGGGCGACCTGCGCGGCGCGCTGGGCGGCAGCGACATCGAGAAGATCAAGACCGCGCACGAGAAGCTGGCGCAGGTCTCGCAGCAGGCGGGTTCGCTGCTGTACGCGCAGCAGAACCAGGACGGCACGCAGGGCGCACCCGGCCCGGACGGCACGCAGGGCGCTCCCGGTGGCCCTGACGCGGGTGCACCCGGCGCGAGCGCGGGCCCGAAGGCCGGTGCTGACGACGTCGTGGACGCCGAGATCGTCGAGGACGACAAGAAGTGAGCCGGTCGGACGACGAGAACGACGGTCAGGGCACCGAGCGCGTCGTCATCCGGGACCGGCGCAAGATCGACGTGAAAGGTAAGGACACCAAGGTGGCCAAGCAGGCCGAGGAGGAGTCCGCGGGAGGCGCCCACCGCGCCGCCGAGGAGCCCGAGGAGGGCGTGATTGTCGACACGCCCGCCCTCGGGGCCGAGCTGGAGGCGTTGCGCACCGAGCTCGACGAGCGCACCAGGGACCTGCAGCGGGTGTCGGCCGAATACGCCAACTACCGCAAGCGGGTCGACCGCGACCGCAGCGTGGCGGCCGAGCAGACCACCGGCTCGGTGCTCACCTCGCTGCTGCCGCTCCTGGACGACGTCGACCGGGCCCGGGAGCACGGTGACCTGGTCGGACCGTTCGCCACGGTGGCCGAGGCGCTCAACACCTCGGTCGGCAAGCTCGGTCTCGTGGCGTTCGGCGAGAAGGGCGACCCGTTCGACCCGACCCGCCACGAGGCGGTCGCGCATCTGACGTCTGCCGACGTCACGGAGCCGACCTGCGTCGAGGTCATGCGCCGCGGTTACACCCTGGGCGAGCGGCTGTTGCGGCCCGCCCTGGTCGCGGTCGCCGACCCCGAGTGACGCGCACCTGTCCCGCCCACCGCGAGGTGGGCGGGACCTCGGCAAATGCGACGACGATCCGGTGGAGGAGGTGGGCTGGATGAGTTCGAAGGACTGGCTGGAGAAGGACTTCTACGCCGTTCTCGGGGTGGGCAAGTCCGCCTCCGCCGATGAGATCAAGAAGGCGTACCGCAAGCTGGCCCGGGAAAACCACCCGGACCACAACCCCGGCAACAAGGACGCCGAGGACCGGTTCAAGGCCGCGTCCGAGGCGTACGACGTGCTGTCGGACGACAAGAAGCGCAAAGAGTACGACGAGATGCGCTCCCTGTTCGGCTCGGGCGCGTTTCGCCGGGGCGCCCGCCCGGGCGGCTCCCAGTTCGACCCGTCCGACCTGTTCGGCGGCGGGTTCAGCGGGGCAGGTCAGGGCGCCGCGGGCGGCGACCGCCGGTTCGGCGGGGCCGGGTTCTCCGACATCTTCAGCTCCATCTTCTCCGGCGGTGGCGCCGGCGGGGCGGGAGCGGGCGCGCGCCGGGGACCCCAGCGCGGCCGGGACGTCGAGGCCGAGGTCACGCTCGACTTCGCGCACGCGGTCAAGGGCACGACGCTGCCGCTGACGCTGCGGTCGCCGGGTGTCTGCGACACCTGCCACGGCAACGGGGCGAAGCCCGGCACGGTGCCGCGAACCTGTCCGCAGTGCCACGGCTCCGGGCTGATCTCCCGTAACCAGGGGTCGTTCAGCTTCTCCGAGCCGTGCCGCGAGTGCCAGGGCGCGGGCAGCATCGTCGACGACAAGTGCCCGGAGTGCCGGGGCACGGGCGGGGTCACCAAGAACCGCACGATCAACGTGCGCTTCCCCGCCGGCGTCGCCGACGGCCAGCGCATCCGGCTCTCGGCCCGGGGCGAGCCAGGCGAGAAGGGCGGCCCGGCCGGCGACCTGTACGTGCAGGTCAAGGTCAGGCCGGATGAGATCTTCGGGCGCACCGGGGACGACATCACGCTGACCGTGCCGATCACGTTCGCGGAGGCGGTGCTCGGCACCGACCTGCGCGTTCCCACGCTGGACAGCCCCGTGACGCTGCGGGTGCCGGCCGGCACGCCGAGCGGCCGCACGCTGCGGGCGCGCGGCAAGGGCGTGCAACGTCGCGACGGCCAGGCCGGCGATCTGCTGGTCACCGTCGAGGTGCAGGTCCCGTCCCCGGCCGCGGTGACCACCGAGGCCCGGGACGCGCTGGAACAGTTCGCAAAGCTCACGCCGAACGCCGAGCGGGAGCGCATCGAGGCCCGGCTGCGCCGCGGTTAGCTTCAGGACCTTTGTCAGGAGGTGGCACATGTATGAAGAGATCAGCATCTCGGTGGAGCAGGCCTCCGATGCGAAGGTCCTGATCATCTCCGTGGCGGCGAGGCTGGCCGGAATGCACCCGCAGACCCTGCGCCAGTACGACCGGCTCGGCCTGGTGCAGCCGGGCCGAGCCGGTGGCGGCGGTCGCCGGTACAGCGAGCGGGACGTGGCCCTGCTCCGCGAGGTGCAGAAGCTGAGCCAGGAGGAAGGCGTCAACCTGGCCGGCATCAAGCGGATCATCGGGCTCGAACAGCTCCTGGGTGAGCTGCAGGAACGGATCGCCGAGCTGGACCAGCAGCTCGGCGACGCCTACCAGCGGATCGCCCAGCTCGAGGCCGTCGGGCCGTATCCGGGTCGCGACCTGGTCAGGCAGGAGCGCCCGTCGACCGCGCTGGTGGTGTGGCGGCCGCGCCGCTCGGGTGAGCGGTAGCAGCCGGCTGTCCAGGACAGCCGGCTGACCTAGCGGCGGCCGAAGGCGGCGAGGCGGCGGGGGTGGCGCACCAGCCCACCCTCGATCCAGTCCTCGTATTCGAACAGCTCGGGGCGGGTCATCAGCACCCGGCAGTTGTGCGCCCACATCGCCATCGGCTCGTCGCCGACCTCTTCCGCGCGCTCAATGTACTTCTTCAGCCGCCGCTTGCGCTGCGACGATGCGTTGGGACGCACGCCGTCGGCCGCGTAGATGTACATGCAGTGCAGCGCGAACCGGCGGGCCGGACATTGCCTGTCCATCGCCAGCTCAAAAAGGGTCGGCGCCAGTACATCACCCGCGATGAGCAGGTCCCAGTCGGACGGCATCGCGTCCAGGGGCACAGCCTCGGGGTGATATGCCCAGGCCTGTAGCTCTTCCGGTCGCGGGTCGACCGGGTTGACAAACCCGAAGAATGCAGACTCGCGCACCGTCACGACGCCGCCTCGTCTAGCTCACTCATGCCGCCGTCCTCCCCGGCAGAGGGCCGTGCTGACCCGCTGGGAAGGCATCCCCCTGCATCCGGCGAGTCGCTGGTCACCCGATAACACGTTGTTGTCGCGGCGACACGTTAGCGCGAGGGGTGCGTTTGATGGAAGTCGTAAGAGATCACTTTCGGATACTGGTCAGTAGCTTAGCGCTCGCTGAACGCGGAAACGGTCATTCAGCAGCTGGGAGGGCTCCCACCGGGCGACGCACGGCCGGCCTTTTCCGGAGCTTTGCCTTGAACCAGGCGTAATCCGACAGACGCGCCAACATCGGGCCGGTCACCACCGTGATGAGCACGTAGGCGGTCGCGAGCGGGGCCAGCTCGGGCTCGACGCCGGACGCCACGGCCAGCCCGGCGATGACGATCGAAAACTCGCCCCGCGGCATCAGGGCCAGCCCGGCCCGGACCTGGCCGGGCAGCGCGATGCCGCCGCGCCGGGCGGCGAAGACGCCGGTCAGCACCTTGGTCAGCATGGTCAGTACGGCGAGCCCCAGCGCGGGCAGCAGCACCGGCGGCATCGCGGCCGGGTCGGTGGAGAGCCCGAAGAAGACGAAGAACACCGCGGCGAACAGGTCCCGCAACGGCGACAGGATCTGCACCGCGTGGTGTGCGACCGGGCCGGAGAGCGCGATTCCCACCAGGAAGGCGCCCACAGCAGCGGACACCTTCAGCTCGGCGGCCACCCCGGCCACGAACAGGGTCAGGCCCAGCACGCTGAGCAGCAGCGCCTCGGCGTCCTTGACGGAGATGAGGCTGGAGATCACGTGGCCGTACCGGATCGCCACGACCAGCACCGCGACCACCGTGAGCACCGCGACGGCCAGCGCCTTGGCGCCGCCGAGCAGCCCCATCCCGGCCAGCACGGCGGTGACCAGCGGCAGGTAGAACGCCATCGCCAGGTCCTCGATGACCAGCACCGAAAGGATCACCGGCGTCTCGCGGTTACCGAGCCGGCCCAGGTCGCCCAGGACCTTGGCGATCACCCCGGACGACGACACCCAGGTGATGCCGGCCAGGACCAGCGCGGCCTCCCAGCCCCAGCCGAGCAGGAACGCGAAGCCGGCCCCGGGCAGCGCGTTGAACAGCGCGTCGAGCACCCCGGCCGGCGCGGCCGAACGCAGGTTGCCGACGAGCTCGCTCGCCGAATACTCCAGGCCCAGCATGACCAGCAGCAGGATGACGCCGATCTCGGCGCCGACCTCGATGAACTCCTTGCTGGCCGACAGCGGCACCAGGCCGCCGTGCCCGAAGGCGAGCCCGGCGAGCAGGTAGAGCGGGATGGGCGAGAGACCGAAGCGCCGCCCGATGCGGCCGAGCATGCCGAGCGCGAAGAGGAGCGCGCCGACCTCGATGAGCAGGATCGTCGTGCTGTGCACTGTTCTCTCAATCGCCGGTGTCGCCGGCCAGGATGGCGGTGACACCGTCCAGGCCTTCGCGGGTGCCGACGGCGACGACGACGTCGTTCGCCTCGAAGCCGAAGGACGGTCCGGGAGAGGCGATCACCTCGCGGTCGCGCAGGACGGCCACGATGGAGGCGCTGGTGCGGGTGCGGGCCCGGGTGTCACCGAGCCGGCGGCCGACGAACGGCGAACCCGCCGGCAGCGCGATCTGCTCGGTGAGCAGGCCCGCGGCCTGCTGCCGGAGCCCGGCGAGCTGACCGAGCATCAGGGACGCGCCGAGGACGTCGGCCAGCGCTTCGGCCTCGTCGTCGGTGAGCGGGATCGACGCCAGGCAGGCGTCGGGATCGTCCACGTCGTAGAGCACCAGGTCGCGACGGCCGTTGCGGTGCGAGACCACGCCGACCGTACGACCCGACGAGGTGATCAGGTCGTGCCGGACACCGATGCCTGGAAGTGGAGTCTGCTCTACCCGTACGCGCACGGAACAACGGTAACGGATCAGTCAGGCCGGACGGGCCATCCGCTCGTTACGAACCACGATCAGCAGCGCCAGCCCGGCCGTGCAGAGCCCGGTGCACAGCCAGTACGCGAGCCGGTAGTCGAACCGCTGGGCGATCCCGAACAGCGGCCCGGCCAGCATCGCCCCCAGCGGGAACGAGTTGGTGAACAACGTCGTCGCCCGGCCGGGATGCCGGGGCAGCATGTTCTGCATGTAGTAGATGCCGAGGCCGGAGACCGCGGCGATGAACAGCGCGTTGAGCACCTGCCCGCCGATCAGCAGCCGGAGATCGGTGGCCACGGCGACCAGCGCGTAGTACGCGACGCCGCAGGCCGCGCCGGCGAAGAGCAGCCCACGGATCGGCAACCTGGTGGCGAGCACGCCCAGACCCAGCATGAGTGGGATCTCGCACGCGGCACAGAGCCCGAGCAGCAGGCCGGCGTCGCCGACGCTGCCGCCCAGTTCGGTGCCGATGAACAGCGGCAGCGCCTGCACCGCAAGGGTCAGCGGCGTCTGGAGCAGGGTGAAGGCGGCGGCGGTGAGCCACAGCGTCCATCTCGGTGCGTCGGGGCGGTGGTCGATCGGGGCGTCCGGGGCGCGGGCGACCGGCGCGGGAACCTCGTCCAGCCAGAGCATCGCGACCGTGGCGGCGAGGGCGTACATCAGCGCCGCCGTGCCGTAGACCCAGACGAAGCCGCCGGCGTCCAGCAGGAAGGCGGCCAGCGGCGGCCCGGCGACCCAGGAGAGCGAGAAGACCGTACGCAGGGCGCTGATGCCCAGGGCCGCGCGGGCCGGGTCGTCGCGTTCGAGCACCTGCCGGGCGTACGCGAATGCCTGTGGGAACAGCGACGCGGCCAGCGCGAACGTGGTGACTGTCAGCGCGAGCAGCACCCAGTAGTCGCGGACGACCGCGGTCAGGCCGGCGCCGAGCAGGCCGGCCAGCGCACCGCCGATCAGCAGCCGGCGCCGGATCGGCCACCGGTCGGAGATCCGGCCGATCAGGACGGAGCCGAGCACGCCGGCGAGGGGCGTGGCGATCAGGAAGAACGTGACCTTGACCGGGCCGGCAGCCACGTCCGTGCTGAGGAACAGCGACAGGAACGGGGTGAACAGGGCGGTCGAGCTGCCGACGGCCAGGAACAGGAAACCGAGCGGGAGCAGGGCCCGACCGATATGTGCCCCGGACTGCGACGATGTCCCCGAGACCATTACGGCCACGCTACGGCCATCGGGTGGCGTTGCCCATGGTGACGCCGGTTACCTTCGATGGAGCGGGAGGTGAGGGCGATGACGGTGGCTCCGGCTCGTGCCATGGGCGCGGTCGCGCTGGTTCTCGCGCTTGCGGGATGCTCCGTGGTCGACGTGGTTCGGCGCAGCCCGCCGCCACGGCCCACGCCTCCGCCGCCGGTCGCGGGGTTCGAGCTGCGCAGCCGGGTCGTCCGGGTCCCGGCCGGCTTCCGCGCGCAGACGGTGTCGTTCCTCGACGCCCGCTTCGGAGCGGCGCTGTTCACCAAGTGCTCGCTTCCCAAGCGGCGGGTCGGCAACCACAACGACTGCACGGCCCGCCTGTTCGTGACCACTGACGGCGGCGGCAGCTGGGCCCCACGGGATCATCCGGAGCCGGTCGCCGACGGGCACCAGGTCACGCTCGGTGTCGCCGGTCAGCTGGCCCTGCTCGCCGAGCCCCGGCGCTGGTACCTGTCGAACGACGGCGGCCGTACGTTCCGGCCCAGCGCCGTCGATCCGCTCCCGGCGGAATATCAGATCTGCTGCGACCGCGAGCCGGAGCGCGAGGTGCTGCGGTCGGGCCGCCCGTTGCCGGCCGCGCCGGCCCTGTCCCAGCCGCCGACCTCGGTGCTGGCGCGACCTGGGCGTGACCTGTGGGTGGCCGGCGCCGAGGGCACCGCCGTCTCCAAGGACGACGGGCGGAGCTGGACGAACGTGGTCGTGCCGGGCCGGCAGGCGGACGTCACCCGGCTGACGCTGCAAGCATCGGCCGACAACGAGGACTTGTGGCTGCTCGCCGGTACGGCGGCTCCGCGGGCGTACCCGCAGATCTGGCGCCTCGACGGCGGCGCCTGGCTGCCGGTCGAGGCGCGGGGACATCCGCGCGACAGCATCTCGGCCGCCGCGGTGGGCGGCGGCACGCTGGCGGTCTCCACCCCGTCCGGGATCGGGCTGGTCGCGCCCGGCCAGGGCTGGCGGCCGACGGACTGGCCGGCCCGGGGCCTGCTGCGGACGCTGGGCGACGGCACCCTGCTGGCCCGCGACGACCTGACCGGCGCCCTGTGGCTCGGCCCGGGCGGGGGCGCCCGGCGTGCCTGGATCAAGCTGGAACTGAGACCCGAAACCTAAGTGGCATGCCCCGGTCGACTGGCCGACCTAGAGTTGAGTGGAATACGCTCAAGTCTCGGATTGCTGCACTACTGGGAAGATCCGATCCAGGGGAGCTCATGAACGCCGAACGCCTGACCACCAAGAGCCGCGACGTCATCACCGGTGCGGTCGCCGACGCGAATCAGCGTGGCCACGCCACCGTTGAACCGTGGCATCTGCTTCTTTCGCTGCTCGACACCGGCGGTTCCACCGCGTCGGCGCTGCTGCGCGCGGTGGGTGCCAACCCGGCCGACGTGCGGCGGGCGGCCGTCCGCGCGGTCGAGCAGCAGCCCTCGGCCCGCGGCGCCAGCACCGCGGAGCCGAGCCTGTCGCGCGAGTTCGTCAACGCGATCGGCGAGGCCGAGCTGATCGCCAAGCCGCTCGGCGACGAATACGTCTCCACCGAGCACCTGCTGGCCGGCCTGGCCCGCGTCGGCGGCGCGGTCGGCAAGACCCTGCGCGACGCCGGCGCCACCGAGGAGACCCTGGTCGGGGCCTTCCCCGCGGTGCGTGGCGGCGACCGGCGGGTCACCACCGCCGAGCCCGAGCAGACGTACCAGGCGCTGGAGAAGTACAGCGTCGACCTGACCGCGCTGGCCCGCGAGGGCAAGATCGACCCGGTGATCGGCCGGGACGCCGAGATCCGCCGGGTGGTGCAGGTGCTGTCCCGGCGTACCAAGAACAACCCCGTGCTGATCGGTGAGCCCGGCGTCGGCAAGACCGCGATCGTCGAGGGCCTGGCCCAGCGCATCGTGGCCGGCGACGTGCCGGAGACCCTGCGCGACAAGAAACTGGTCTCGCTCGACCTCGGCGCGATGGTCGCCGGCGCGCAGTATCGCGGCCAGTTCGAGGAGCGCCTCAAGAGCGTGCTCGAGGAGATCCGCAACTCCAACGGCCAGGTCGTCACCTTCCTCGACGAGCTGCACACCGTCGTCGGCGCCGGCAAGGGCGAGGGCTCGATGGACGCCGGCAACATGCTCAAGCCGATGCTGGCCCGCGGCGAACTGCGGATGGTCGGCGCGACGACGCTGGACGAATACCGCGAGCACATCGAGAAGGACCCCGCGCTGGAGCGGCGCTTCCAGCCGGTCGTCGTCGGCGAGCCGACGGTCGAGGACACCATCGGCATCCTGCGCGGGCTCAAGGGCCGCTATGAGGCACATCACCGGGTGCAGATCACGGACGGCGCGCTGGTCGCGGCGGCCGCGCTCTCCGACCGCTACATCAGCGACCGGTTCCTGCCCGACAAGGCGATCGACCTGATCGATGAGGCCGCCTCCCGGCTGCGCATGGAGATCGACTCCCGGCCGGTGGCGCTGGACCAGTTGCAGCGCCAGGTCGACCGGATGCGGGTGGAGAAGCTCGCGCTGGCGAAGGAGACCGACCCCGCCTCGATCACCCGGCTGGAGCGGCTGGAGCGCGACCTCGCCGACCGCGAGGAGGAGCTGACCGCGCTCAACGCGCGCTGGGAGCGCGAACGCGGCGGCCTGAACCGGCTCGGTGAGATCAAGAAGCGGCTCGACGAGGCTCAGGCGGAGCTGGAGCGCGCGCAGCGCGACGCGGAGTGGGAGAAGGCGTCCCGCCTGCAGTACCAGGAGATCCCCGCGCTGACGGCCGAGATCGAGAGCGCGTCGGCGGCGGAGGAGGAGAAGACCGAGCCGCCGATGGTCAAGGAGGAGGTCGGCGCCGACGACATCGCCGAGGTCATCGCGTCGTGGACCGGCATTCCGGCCGGCCGGATGATGGAGGGCGAAACCGCCAAGCTGCTGCGGATGGAGGAATCGCTGCAGGCCAAGGTGGTCGGCCAGGTCGAGGCCGTGGCCGCCGTCTCCGGAGCGGTACGCCGGGCCCGCGCCGGTGTGGCCGACCCGGACCGCCCGACCGGCAGCTTCCTGTTCCTCGGCCCCACCGGCGTCGGCAAGACCGAGCTGGCCAAGGCCCTGGCGGGCTTCCTCTTCGACGACGAGCGGGCCATGGTCCGCATCGACATGAGCGAGTACGGCGAGAAGCACTCCGTCGCCCGGCTGCTGGGCGCCCCGCCCGGGTACGTCGGGTACGAGGAGGGCGGCCAGCTCACCGAGGCGGTGCGGCGCCGGCCGTACTCGGTGGTGTTGCTGGACGAGGTGGAGAAGGCCCACCCGGACGTCTTCGACGTGCTGCTGCAGGTCCTGGACGACGGCCGGCTCACCGACGGTCAGGGCCGTACGGTCGACTTCCGCAACGCGATCCTGGTGCTGACCTCCAACCTCGGCTCGTCGATCATCTCCGACTTCACCCTGGGTGACGAGGAACGGCGCGAGGAGGTCATGGCGACCGTACGGGCGCACTTCAAGCCGGAGTTCCTCAACCGGCTCGACGACATCGTGGTGTTCCAGGCGCTGACCGCGCGGGACCTGGCGGCGATCGTGGACATCCAGCTCGGCCGGCTGCGGCACCGGCTCGCCGACCGCCGGCTCGCCCTGGAGGTCAGCGAGGCCGCGGTGTTGTGGCTCGGCGAGCGGGGCTACGACCCGATCTACGGTGCGCGCCCGCTGCGCCGGCTGGTTCAGTCGTCGATCGGCGACTCGCTGGCCCGGGCGCTGCTCGCGGGCGAGATCGTCGACGGGGACACGGTCCTGGTCGACCTGAACGACGGCAAGGACGGCCTGTCGGTCCGCCGCGCCTGAGCAGGACATGAAAGAGGGGCACCCGACGGGTGCCCCTCTTTCGCTCTGTCAGCTGGCCCGTGCCTGCCGCTGCCGGTAGGCGTGGGTCATGAGAATGTCCGTGAAGGCGTGCTCGCCCTCGGACGACCAGATCCTGATGCCGTCGCGGTGCAACTGATACCGGACGTCGGTGTAGCTGGTTCTCGTGTCGTCATGGTGCACGACGGTCAGGGTGTCTGCGTGTGGCATGGGACTCACCGGTCCTTGTCGAGTCTGGGGCGGCCGCGGCATGGTCACGCGGCCTGCGCAATCGGGAGGGTGCCCGTATCCGGTCTGCCTTGGCCCCGGCGTTCATCAGGCGGGGGCGGCGACGCGGTCGGGCAGGGGGCTTCGCCGGAGGACTCTGATGCCTGCGGCGCGCCACGAGGTGGAAGTGTATGGGTCGCGTTCGACTTCTGTCGTCCCCCTGAACGAGCGACCTAATTCGTGCGATTTCGCCTTACATCGGGCGATGTTGCCACAGATTGTGGGCCGGTGTCGGCCGGTCGACGCATCTGGCAGCCGCCCGATACCGTGGTGGATCTAGGAGGTAGCGCCGTGTCTGAACCGATGTACCCCGGAACGCCCGCACCGCCAGCACGCCCGACGGTCGTCACCGTCTCGTCGTATCTGCTCTACCTCAGCGCGGCTGCCTCGATCATCTCCGCGCTCCTCTCGCTGGCCACGATCGGGACGATGCGGCGGGTCTACGGCGACGCCTACGCCGACACCGCGGGTGCCGGCACGGAGAGCATCATCGTCGCCGTCAGCGTGGTCGCCGTGGTGATCAACATTCTTTTCGCCGCCGGCCTGGCGATCCTGGCGATCTACAACAACCGCGGCCGGCAGCCGGCCCGGATCACCACCTGGGTGCTCGGCGGCTTCTTCCTCTGCTGCAACGGCTTCGGCCTGCTCGGCAACGCGGCGACCAGCGGGATGAACCTGGACGCCGGCAACACCTCCGGGCCCAGCGCCAGCGAGGTCGAGTCGCGGCTCTCCGACGAGATGCCCGCTTGGTTCACACCGATCACCACGCTGCTGACCGTGGTGATCGTGTTGGCGCTGCTGGCCGCGGTGATCCTGCTGGCGCTGCCGGCCGCGAACGCGTACTTCCGCAAGCCCCAGGTCGCGTGGGACCCGCTGAACCCGTACCCGGGGTATCCGGGACAGCCGCAGGTGTACCCGGGCTACCCGAGCCAGTCGCCGTATCCGACGTACCCGGGCCAGCCGGCCCAGCCCTACCCGGCCCAGCCGTATCCCGGCCAGACGGGCCAGCCGTACCCCGGTCAGGGCTATCCCGGCCAGGCCGGGCAGCCGCCCTATCCGCAGAGCCCGCCGCCCGGCGGCGCTGGGGAGGCCACCCTGCCGCCCTATCCGCAGAGCGCGCCGCCCGGCGGTGGGGACGCCACGCCGCCGCCGCAGACCGACGGGACCGGTTTCGGGCCCCCGCCGGGCCCCGCGGGTGGCGAACCACACACCGGCAGCGTGCCGCCCACCGATCCGTGGAGTGCGCCGCCCCCGCCGCCCCCGCCCTCCGATGACAAGCCGGGCCGGTCGCCGACCGATCCCGCCTGACCTCCCGCTCTCGTCGCGCGCCGCCGGGTATC
>Ga0307516_10007825_pt1 | contig 12192 bp, 9 predicted proteins | sample 19_EM_MG_FD_203310 | JGI IMG/M metagenome (GOLD analysis project Ga0307516, IMG submission 203310) | Populus trichocarpa ectomycorrhiza microbial communities from riparian zone in the Pacific Northwest, United States - 19_EM | ecosystem: Host-associated > Plants > Roots > Unclassified | place...
CCGTCCGGCGTGCACCGCGGCGGCGGCGGTGGTGGCTGGTGGTGCCGCTGCTCGCGGCCGTGGGGGCGCCGGTGCTGCTGGGGCCTCGCCGCGACGCGGCCGTGCCGATCGCGCCGGGCCACCGCGAGCCGGCGGATGCCGCGGCGCCGCCGGACCGAGTGGACCGAGTGGACCACGGCAATCCGACGGTGGCGATCGACGCTGCCGCCGCGCCGTCGCCGCGGGATGCCGGCGGCGGCGATGCCGCCGGGCGGGTCGCCTCGCCTCGCCCGGTCGCGCCACCAACGGCGCCACCGTCCGGCACCGTCCGGCGGGCCGGCGCACCGGCGCCCGCCAAGCCGGTCACGGTGGCCGACGCGATCGCGCAGACCAACCGCCAGGGCCGGCCGGGTTGCCTCCAGGCCACCCGGCCCGAGCGGGCCAGTACCGCATCGCCGCTGGCGCTCGCCTTGTGCTGGTGCCAGCTCAAAGATCTATCCCATGCCCGCCCAGCGTTCGCCAAGCTCGCCGCGCCGCGCGTGCGCGAGGGGGTCCGAAGCTACTGCGCGAACCAGGGCATCAAGCTGCCCTGATCGCGCCGCGGCGGCGGCTGAACGAAGATCTGTCGATCGAAAGGGGCCAAGCCCGTCCGAAGGCGTCGACCTCGACGGAACACCTTGGCAAAGACGGCGACGTAGACGTCGACACCACCGTCGACCTTGCACGTCGACCCTCGTGATGCGTACGAGTCCCTCGTCGAGGGCTCTCCGGAACGTGGGCCCAGGTCGAGGTCAACGAACGGGTCAACGTCTACGTCGCCGTCAAACTCAATGTTCTACGCCCCTCGATCGAGTTGTCCCGATGCCGGACAACCCCCGGCGGTCGAGCCGCGGTGAGGCCCGGTGACTCGACGTGTCCGAAATCCGGACAGTATGAGGGTCGCGCGAGGCGTGGGGCTGGTTGACCTCAGATGTCCGAAGGTCGGACAATATGCCCCTGTGCGGTTCAGCGATCTCGCGGGCTTGTTGCGTGGCCCGCGAGTTGCTTCGTGCGCGGGGTGTGCCGTCGTTCGATCACGAGTTCCTCGTCGAGCTGTTCCGCAACCGCGGCGAGCTCGCCGCCGAGCTGCTGCGGATCAACGCGGGGATCGTCGTCGAGCATGCCCGGATCGAGCACGGCTCGATCGATCTATCCCAGGTCGCGTCGACCGAATACCGCGCCGACGCGGTGGTCGTGCTCCGCGATCGCGACGATCGCGCCGTGACCGGCGTCGTCGTCGAGGTCCAGCGCGGGATCGATGGCGACAAGCTGTTGAGCTGGCCGGTCTACGTGACCACGCTGCGCGCCAAGCACGCCTGTGCCGTGGTGCTGCTGGTGATCGCTCCCGACCGCTCGGTCGCGGCCTGGGCTCGCCGGCCGATCGAGATCGGCCACCCCGGCTTCCGGCTCACGCCGGTCGTGGTGGGATTCGACGATGTTCCTCGGGTCCGTGACCGCGCCGATGCTCACCGCCTCCCGGAGCTCGCGGTGCTATCCGCGATCGCGCATCCCGAGCTGGAGGTGGCAGAGCTGGCAGTCGATGCAATTCGCGGCCTGTCCGGTGACCGGATGGCGCTATACTGCGACGTGGTTTTGTCGGCGGTTCCGGCGATGATCCGAGAGGCTCTCGAGGCGAAGATGCAAGACTACAAATACAAGAGCGAGTTCGCCCTCAAGTACTACGGGCAGGGCGAGGCGGCAGGCCTGGAGAAGGGCCTCGAGCAGGGCCTGCAGATGCAGGCGGCGGCGTTCGCGCTAGCTCGTGACATGCTGAAGACCTTGACCGACGATGAGCATCGCGCGATCGAAGCCATTCGCGACCCACGTGTCTTGACCGAGCTCATCACGGCGCTGCGCGCCGCGGCCACGGCGGCAGAGACGCGCGTCGCGATCGACCGCGCGATCGACCGCGAGGGTCGATCGATCCCATTTGCGGGGTCCTCGACGACCTGAAGGACAGGACGGCGACGGCGTCGCGTCGTGGTGCCAGCGATGATCCCGAGAAGGCGCTCGAGGCGGACGCGCGAGGGTGCCCGTGCAAGAGCGAGGTCGCCCTCGAGCTCGACCCTGCAAGCGCGACGACGACATCGCGAACCGCCGGCAGCTTGTCGCGGACTCGCCACAAGCTCAGTCGAACAGCCGGCCCTGGCCCGGCGTCGCGGCGGCCGGCGCGATGCACGCCGGATCGTCGTGCTCGGCCTTGTTGACCCAGGTCGAGACCGGCTCGCGCAACCAGTCGCCGCCGGCCGGATCGCCGAGCAGCCCACGGGCGGCTTCGCCGTCGACGGTGGGGTCGAGCCAGGCCGCGTAGGCGGTGGGCGGTAGCACGATCGGCATGCGGTCGTGGATCGGCCGCACCAGGTCGTTGGCCCGCGCGGTGATGATCGTGAAGCTGTGCAGCTCGTCGCCTGCGTCGGTGCGCGACCGCGCCCACAGGCCGGCGAACGCGCACAGGCCCTCGCCACGCGGGTGGAAGTAGAACGGCTGGGGCGGCGACTTCTTGCCGGCGGCGAGCGCCTTGACCCACTCGAAGTAGCCGTCCATCGGGACCAGGCAGCGCTTGTGGGCGAGCGCGTCGCGAAACCATTGCTTGGCGTGGAGCGACTCGAGCCGCGCGTTGATCATCAGCGGCGGCGGCTTGCCGTCGAGGCTGGCCCAGTGCGGGACCAGGCCCCAGCGCATCAGCTCCGCGCTGCGCGCGTCGCCGCGGCGGAGGATCACCGGCGCCGGCTGGGTCGGCGCCACGTTGTAGCGCGGCTTCCACCAAGGGTCGGCCGCGGCGGAGGTCGCGAGCGTGGCCTCGAACGACTCGACGATGTCGTCGTTGCGGGTCAGCGTGTAGCGGCCGCACATGCGCGAAGTATGGGCGGGCTACGCCAGCCGCAGCAAGCACACCTGCAGGTAGCGGTCGTGGGGCTGGGCCGCCAGGGTCGGATACTCCGGCGGTAGCCCGCCTTGCTCGACGATCGCGGCGCTGCGGTTGGCGGTTCGCAGGCCCTTCTGGGCGAGCTTGGCGAGCGAGCCGAGCTCGTGGGTATTGGCCGCCAGCCACAGCAGGCCGTCCGCGGGGATCACGGCGGCCGCCTTGGCGATCAGCTCCGGGTAGTCGCGGTCGAGCGTCCACGCCTGGCCGCGCGCCGTCGAGAACGTCGGCGGATCGATCAGCACGGCGTCGTAGCGCTCCTTGTCGCGGGCCGCGCGCGCGAGGAACCGCACCGCGTCGCCGGTCTCGAACCGCCAGCGCCTGGCGTCGACCAGGCCGCTGCGCGCGAAGTTGCCGCTCGCCCACGCCTGTACGCCCGCCGAGGTATCGACCGAGGTGACCGTGGCCGCGCCGGCCCGCGCGCACGCCACGCTGAGCGCCCCGGTGTACGAGAACAGGTTGAGCACGCGGGCGCCGGCGACGAACCGGGCCAGCCCGCGGCGGTGCTCGCGCATGTCGGTGAACAGGCCGTGGTTGAGGCCGCCGTGCGGGTGGATCTCGAACGGCACGCCGTGCTCGGTGGCGATCAGCTTGTCATCGGGCCGGCTGCCGACGACGTCCTGCTCGACGCTGTCGGCCCCGCCGCGCGCGCGCAGCTTGACGACCGCGCCGCGCAGCTGGGCGAACCCGATGATCGCCTCGGCGAGCTTGTGGCCGAGCGCGCGCAGGCCGCTGCCGTACACGTAGACCACCGCGGCCGAGCCGACCACGTCGCACGCGAAGCCGGGCAGGCCATCGCCGGCGCCGTGGATCAGCCGGTACGCGTGATCGGGGCCGGGGAGCCCGAGCGCCTTGCGCCAGCGCAGCGCGCGCTCGACCCGCCAGCCGAGCAGCGCGCCATCGATCTTCGGAAAGCCGTCGGCGGGGGTCGCTAGGACGCGCAACCGCGCGTTGTCGGGATCGACGATGGCCAGGCCGAGCTCGTCGCCGCGGTCGTCGACCAGCCGGACGTGGTCGCCCGCCGCGGCGTCGCCGGCGAGCTTGGTGGCATCGACGTCGCGGCCGCCCGCCAGCACGAAGGCGGCGGCGGGGGCCGGCAGCACGAGCGAGTTCATGGCCGCCTAGTCTTCGCGCTTGCGCGGCCGAGCGATGCCGTACTCGTCGAGCCGGTTGATCAGCGTGCGCCGCGAGATCCCGAGCACCTCGGCGGCGCGGGTCTGGTTGCCGGCGCAGCGCTCGAGCGCCTCGAGGATGCGCTGCTTCTCGAGCTCGGCCACGGTGGCGCGGACCTGCGCCGGCATGTCGCCCGCGCTCGGCGCCTGGATCCCCGGCGGCGGCGGCACCGTGGCCTGGCGCCGGCTGGCGAGGCCGTTCAGCCGCTTGGTCGCGTCGTCGATCGTCGTGAGGTGGTGCAGCTCGACGACCATGCCCGGGGCGAGCAGCACCGCGCGCTCGCAGGCGTTGCGCAGCTCGCGGATATTGCCGGGCCAGTCGTGTGCGGTCAGCCAGTGCTTGGCCTCCTCGTCGAACGCGAACGAGCGGCCGAGCGGCGCGGCGGCCGCGGCCAGGAACTGCTCGGCGAGCGGCAGGATCTCGTCCCGGCGCTCGCGCAGCGACGGGATCGAGAACGTCGCGCCGGCGAGCCGGAAGTACAGGTCGCGGCGGAACCGGCCGGCGTCGACCTCGGTCGCCAGCACCTTGGTGGTCGACGCGACGTAGCCGGCGCACCGCTGCGTCCTCGATCGAGCGCAGGAGCTTCTGCTGGAGCCCGGGCGGCAGCTGATCGACGTCGGAAAGAAACGCCGTCCCGCCATCGGCGAGCTCGAGCATGCCGGGCTTGTTGGCGGTCTCGTTGCCGAACAGCTCGGCGTCGAGCAGCGGCTCGCTGATCGCGCTGCAGTTGATCCGGACGAACGACGCCACCCGGCGCGGCGACATCTCGTGGATGCGCTCGGCGAACCGCTCCTTGCCGACGCCGCTCTCGCCGACGACCAGCACGCTGAGCCGGCCCAGCGCGATGCGCGACGCCGACTGCTCGAGCGCGGCGAGCAGGCTCGACCTGGTCGTGGTCTCGCGGCGCGCCCCGGTGCGGGTCTGCACCATGAGGGTCACCGCGCCGATCAGGAACGGCACGCCGACGGTGAGCATGACCTGGCGGCCGGCCGTCAGCTTGACCCCGTCGACGAACGTGCCGTTGGAGCTGCCGACGTCTTCGATCTCGATGTCCGCGCCGATCGACAGGTTGGCGTGGTGGCGAGACACCGATCCGGAATCGACGACGACATCGCACTTGCTCGCCCGGCCGATCGTGAGCGTGCCGCTGCCGGGCAACGGCACCACCTGGAGCGCGGCGCCATCGATCACGAGCATCACGCGGTCGCCAAACGGCGGCTGACGCTCGATCTGCTCGGTCGTCACACCGTGTTCATCATCGATCACCTCGGTAGCGTACGCGGAGCTACGCCGGTTTAGCAACCCGCGCCATCCCCGGCCGACCGCGCGACCGCGACGCTGCGCCGGCGGTCACAGAGCTTCCGGCAGCCTCGCAGTCCGGCCCGATCTCGGGTCCTGGGGTTTCTCGTTCGCGGTCGCGCGACGTTGGTTCGCGGTTCGCGCCGCGGGCCGGCGAAGCGTGACCTGCGCAGCAAGAACTTCCTTCAGGCGCGGACGGGATCGCGAACCTGATCACGCCGCAGCTGCTGCGCGCGCATCACGACGTGCGCCGTCATGTTGACGATCTCCTCGACCGTCGAGTCGTTCGCCATCGCCGCGACCGGCTTGGCGAGCCCGAGCAGGATCGGCCCCACCGTCGAGGCGCCGCCGATCGCGCGCGCGATCTGGTAGGCACCGTTGCCGGCGGCCAGCGAGCTGAACACCAGCGTGTTGGCCGCGCTGGTGAGCCGCGAGAACCCGTAGACGCGCTGGCGGCGCTCGGGATCGAGCGCCATCTCGGGCTGCATCTCGCCGTCGACCTCGAGATCCGGGCGCAGATCGTGGACGATCTCGAGCGCGCGATGGATCCGGGTCACGTCGGGGTGCCGCACCGATCCGAAGTTCGAGTACGACATCATGGCCACGCGCGGCGTCATGCCGAAGCCCTGGACCGCGTCGGCCAGCTGCAGCGTGATGTTGGCCAGGGTCTCGGCGTCGGGGTTCACGTTGAACACGGTATCGCCGACGAACCGGACCGAGTTCTGCATCACGATCATGTGCATGCCGACGGCGACCTTGGCGCCCGGCGACAGCCCGAAGATCTCGAGCGGCGGCCGCACCGTATCGGGGTAGTTGAGCCGCAGGCCGGTGACCATGCCGTCGGCGTCGCCGCGGTCGACCATCAGCGCGGCGTAGTAGTCGGAGTTGGTGACCTGGGTCTGTGCCGCGAGCTCGGTCAGGCCCTTGCGCTGGCGCAGCGCGTACAGCCGCTCGGCGTAGCGCTGGTTCGGCGTCGCGCGCGGGTCGATGATCTCGACCCGGCTCATCAGGTCGAGCGACAGCTCGCCGCACATCTTCTCGATCTCGGCGGGCCGGCCGAGCAGCACCGGCCGCGCGATCTTCACGTCGACGATCTGCTGGACCGCGCGGAGCAGCCGCGGGTTGGCGCCATGCGGGAACACGATGCGGCGCTGATCGCGCTGCGCCTCCTTCGTGATCCGCCGCATGATCGTGTACGAGGCGTTCGAGCCCTTGGCCTCCAGCCGCTCGCGGTACTCGGCGATATCGATCTGGATCCGGGCCACGCCCGAATCCATCGCCGCCTTGGCCACCGCGGGTGCGACCCACGACAGCGCGCGCGGATCGAACGGCTTGGGGATGAAGTAGTCGGGCCCCATCTTCAACGGCTTGCCGCCGTACGCCATCAGCACCGAGTCGGGCACCGTCTCGCGGGTCAGCTCGGCGAGCGCGCGCGCGGCCGCCAGCTTCATCGCTTCCGACACCCCGGTCGCGCGAACGTCGAGCGCGCCGCGGAAGATGTAGGGGAAGCCGAGCACGTTGTTGACCTGGTTGGGGAAGTCCGATCGGCCCGTCGCGACCAGCGCATCGGGGCGCGCCTTGATCGCGTCGTGGTACGAGATTTCCGGATCCGGGTTGGCCAGCGCGAAGATGATCGGCCGGTCGGCCATGAGCTTCAGCATCTCCGGCGTCACCGTGTTGGCGACCGAGACCCCGAGGAACATATCGGCGCCGCGCATCGCGTCGGTCAGCGTGCGGCGGCCGTCGTCGGGCACGGCGAGCGACATCTTCTGGCGGTTGAGATCGCCGCGGCCGCGGTGGACCACGCCCTTGGAGTCGACCAGGACGACGTTGCTCCGGGTCAGCCCGAGGCTACAGAAGAACTCGACGCAGGCGATCGCCGCGGCGCCGGCGCCGCCGACGACGAGCTTGATATTCGCGAGCTTCTTGTGGGCGATCTCGGCGGCGTTGAGTAACCCAGCTCCCGAGATGATCGCGGTGCCGTGCTGATCGTCGTGGAACACCGGGATCCGCATCCGCTTGCGCAGCTTCTCCTCGATCTCGAAGCACGCCGGCGCGGCGATGTCCTCGAGGTTGATGCCGCCGAACGTGGGCTCGAGGGACGCGACGATATCGACGAACTTGTCGATCTCCTTCTCGTTGATCTCGAGATCGAACACGTCGATGTCGGCGAACTTCTTGAAGAGGCAGGCCTTGCCTTCCATCACCGGCTTGCCGGCGGCAGGCCCGATGTCGCCGAGCCCGAGCACGGCCGTGCCGTTCGAGATCACGGCCACCAGGTTCGACCGCGCGGTGTACTCCCACGACTTGTCTTCGTCCTCGGCGATTTCGAGGCAGGGCTCGGCGACACCGGGCGTGTACGCGAGGGACAGATCGAGCTGGCTGACCAGCGGTTTGGTCGGTACGACCTCGAGCTTTCCCTTGCGGCCACGCGAGTGATACTCGAGCGCGTCTTCCTTGCGGCTCATACAACGCACGGTAGACCTGTGGCTCGCCGCTGGCAAATCACCACCGATGACGAAACCTCCGCGTTGCTCGTCGGACGTTTCCGACGAGGCGCGTCACCGGACGCGCGATTCCATCGCTATCTGTCGTCGGGGTCGCCGCCGCCGCGCGGTCGCGGCGGCATGACGCGCGCCGCCGGAAGCGCCTCGTGCCTCGGTGCCGCCAGCAGGTGGGGCCCGGTCTGCGACACGATGCGGGCACCGCGGACCACCAGCAGCGCGCCCAGGCCGGCGATCCAGGTCGCGATCCCGGTGATGTGCGACGCGGTGACCGCCGCGACCAGGAACAGGCTCAGGCCGCCGATGCCGATGCCGAGCCACGCGCGCGTCAGCTGCCGCGCCTGTGGGCTGGCCACCACCGCCAGCTCCTGGCCAAACGGCGACCCACATTCGCAGCGCTGCAGGGAGGCCAACGCGACCCTGCTGCACATCTGGCAGCGCTTGGACATTGCCAAGCGTTGCACCCCATCAGCCGTCGATCAAGACCGAGACCTCGAGGCGTGCGGCGAGCGCGAGGGTCCGCAGGAACGCCGCGAGCTGTTCGATGTCAGCGTCGGTCTCGGGGGCCAGCACGGCGTCGGCCAGGGCGCGCGAGCGGCCCGCGTGATCCTTGAGGTCGTAGATGCTGATGTCATGTGGGAGGACCCCGCAGAACAGCGCCAGCATGAGGCAGTGGGTAGGTGCGAGGTTTCCCACCATGAACATCATCTGAAATAGCTGATCGGACGAGATCTCGATCGTCCCGTCCTCGCCCTGCCAGCGCACCCCGTAGGGCGCCCGGCTCTCGAAGTAGGTGGTGCCGGCGGCGCGCAGCTTGGCCGCCGGGGCGCCGTCCCAGCCGAACTCGCCGAGGCCGCGGGCGAGCAGGGTGCCCGCGGTGCAGTCCAGCGTGCCCGGCAGCCGGCTCATCAGCCAGGCCTCGACGTGCTCGGGGATCGGGTAGCGGATCCGGCGGTGGCAGGCGAACTCGCGGGTGAACCCCGCGGGGCAGCTGGCGCAGTGGCCGGCGACCGCGTCGAGCGGCGCGGCCTCGTCGAGCAGGGTCTGCAGCGTGACCCCACGGGCCGATTCGCCGTCCGGCTTGCGCGTGGTCAGCTGGACCTCGATCTGGGCCGGGCCGCGCGGATCCCCCTCGTCGCGCATGTGGGCGAGCGCGGTTCGCGCCAGGATCCGCGTGCGGTGCAGACCGACCAGCCGCTCGACGCCAAGCTGCTTCTGGGGCTCGCATCCCATCGCGAGCACGTAGTCGATCGCCATGTCCCATCGTAACCCAGTGCTCCGACGCTTGTTTCCATCCTGATCGAGGAGTAGAACCCACGACACGCACCCGTAGCTCAGCTGGATAGAGCGTTGGCCTCCGGAGCCAAAGGTCACAGGTTCGAATCTTGTCGGGTGCACTTACTTTTCGATCACATTAGGGGGGCCGTGCCGAAGACGTTGGGAGAGATCGCCATCGAGGCGGGCTTGGTCAACAAGGCGAGCGCGGCGAAGGCCGGGCGCATGGCCGAGGAGCGCAAGCAGCCGCTCGTCGTGGTGCTGGTCCGCGATCTCCGGGTCGACGAGGTCGCGCTGGTCAGCGCGCTGCGCCGCCAGACCCGGGTCCCGCTGCTCGATCCCGCCAGCATCGAGATCGACGCCGAGGCGCTGCACCAGCTGCCGCGCGACGTGTGCGCCCGGCTCCGCGTGCTGCCGCTGTCGGTGACCACCGATGGTGGCGGCAAGCTGATACGGATCGCGATGGCCGATCCCACCGACACCTCGGCGATCGCCGAGATCGAGCAGCTCACGCACTGCGATGTCGAGATCAGCGCGCTCCCGCTGTCGGCGATCGACGAGCTGGTCGATCGCGGCTACCGCCAGGTCAACACCGCCGTGGTGAGCCGGGCAGGCAACCCGGGCGCCCGCTTGTCGGTCGCACCGCCGTGGCGGATCGCCCCCGAGCTCGAAGCCGAGGTCTCGGTCACGGCGCAGATTCCGGTCGCCTCGCTCGCCGGGAGCCCGGGGTACGGCGACGGACTCGGGTCGCCCGAGGGTGCCGAGGCTCGCGATGCGCTCGAGGCGCGCGTCACCGCGCTGGTCGGACTGCTCGTGGCCAAGGGCGTGATCTCCGAGGCCGAGCTCGCCGAGGCGCTGCGCAAACCCCGGTCCTGACGCGTCGCCAAGCCCTCGCGGTGGCAAGGATTGGCTGGGCCGCTGATCGGGCGGCTGTCCGGTGCCCCGGGCGCGCCGCAATCGCAGCCGAGCCGCGTGTTTTGCTGCGGCCGGCGCCGAGGCCGTGCGCTAGTATTCGGCTCGGTCGTCCGTCCGCTCCACGACCATGCCTGCACATGACATGACTGCGACGATCAACTGCGCTGGCTGTCAACACGCGTACATCGAGACCGCGCTGTTCTGTCCGAACTGCGGCCGGCCGAAGCTGCGCGAGGCCCCTGCTGATCCCTTGATCGGCAAGGTGCTCGGGGATCGCTTCCTCGTGCACGAGCTGCTCGGCCAGGGCGGATCCGGCACCATCTATCGCGCCGAGCACGTGACGCTGCGCCGCCGCGTCGCGATCAAGGTGCTCCACACCGAGCTGTCGCGCGACGACCTCGCGGTCGAGCGGTTCCGCCGCGAGGCCACCACGGTCGCCGAGATCGACAACGAGCATATCGTCGAGATCCACGACTTCGGCCGCACCCCCGACGGCCGGCTCTACCTCGCGATGGAGCTGCTCGAGGGCGAGACGCTCGACGGCGTGCTGGCGCGTGAGACCCAGCTCTCGGTCGAGCGCGCCGCCGACGTGCTGATCCAGGTCGGCGAGGCCCTGATGGAGGCCCACGCGATCGGCTATGTCCATCGCGACCTGCGACCGCGCAACATCTACTTGTCGGTTCGCCGCGGCAAGGCCAACTTCATCAAGCTGCTCGACTTCGGGCTCGCCAAGCTGGTCGAGACCGAGGGCCAGGCCGCGTCGACCAGCCTCGGCATGACGTTCGGCGATCCGCGCTACATGTCGCCCGAGCAGGCGCGCGGCGATCGGATCGATCGGCGCGCCGATATCTATCAGCTCGGCTGCGTCGCCTACGAGATGCTGACCGGCGCGCCGCCGTTCGCCGGCAACCGCGTGTTCGACATCCTGACCAAGCAGGTCACCGAGGCGCCGCAACCGCTGCCGACCCGGCGACCCGGCGTGCCGCTGTGGATGGAAGCCGCGGTCACCAAGATGTTGGCCAAGGATCCGGACAACCGATTCGCCACGACCACGCGGATGGTCGAGGCGCTGCGCCGCGGCCTCGAGAACGGCGAGGTGATGGAGGCCGACGTCGCGCGCCGCCGCGAGAGCATCCCGCCCGCGTCGGTGTCGCGCGTGATGCAGCGGATGGGGATCTCGACGCCGCTCGACGCGCCGATGCCGGTCGCGGTCGCCCCGTCACCCGAGCCGAGCGTCGCCGCGCCTGCGGTGCCGGCGTCGTCGGGGCGCCTGCCCGTGGTCCCGGGTGCGGCGGTGCCGGTGCCGCCGCCCGCGATGCCGCGCGCGCCCGTCACTCCGCCGGTGCTGGATCCCGGCGTCACGATGAAGGGCCCGGTCATGCCGGCCCCGGCCAAGGCCGATTCGGTCGAGCTGCCGCGCAAGCGCACCGGGACGCCGCGCGTCGGTGTTCCGTTCATCCCGGCGCCGCAGGTCCAGGCGCCGGTGGCCGGCGTGATCGAGCCGGTCGCACCGCCGGTGGTCGCGCCGCCCGTGCTGCCCAGCCCCGCGCCCGCGATCGCAGCCGCCGCCGCGTCGCAGCCGCTGCCGGTGGCGCCGCGCGAGTCGCAGCCGGTGCGCGGGTTGGCGCGCGCCGCGCTGGAGCATTCCCAGGCCGTGCCGCTGGTCGCGCACGACGACGCGCCGCCGCGCAAGCGGCACAGCTCCAACGACCTCCACGCCGCGCAGGCCTGGTACGACGAGGGCGATCAGCTCTCGAACGACGGCGAGTCGGCGTCGGTGCGGGGCCAGCGCGCGCGCAAGATGATCTCGCCGAGCACCACGGATGTCGCGTTCTACGACGAGCGACCGCGGCGGCCGTGGGGGCTGATCGCCGGGCTGGGCGTGCTCGTCGCGATCGGCGGCACGATGGCGTTCGCGTTGACCCGCCGGTCGTCGCCCGATGAACCCGCGCCGCCGCCGATGGTCGCCAAGCCGAGCGCCGCGGCGGCTCCCGCCGACGTCGCGCCGAGCAAGATCATCGCCGCCGAGCCCGCGCCTACCGAGGCGCCCGCGCCGGCCGCGCCCGCAGCGGTGGTCAAGCCGCC
>Ga0307516_10007826_pt1 | contig 12191 bp, 12 predicted proteins | sample 19_EM_MG_FD_203310 | JGI IMG/M metagenome (GOLD analysis project Ga0307516, IMG submission 203310) | Populus trichocarpa ectomycorrhiza microbial communities from riparian zone in the Pacific Northwest, United States - 19_EM | ecosystem: Host-associated > Plants > Roots > Unclassified | place...
GCCCCCCCGCCCCGCGGGCCCCGGCCGGCCCGCGCCCCCCCCCCCCCCGCATCTCTTGCATTTCCCTTTGTTCTGCTCTTTCATTACTGGGGGTTTCCGGATTTCTCTGGAATGGCGGATGTAGAAGCGGGGGGGGGGCGGGGCGTTCGGGAGTTACGTACGTTTTCGGCTAAGTCGGGGGAGCAGGATAGCTGCGCTGCATCCCGGATCTACATGAATAGATAATAGAAATCTTGTGCTCCCACACCACAGCCAGCTAGATCACAGTCTTTGTCCACCCCGCTTTTGCCGATGCGCGCCAGAATACTGCATATATAAACCCCCTTTCCTGCCCTCCCACCCTCTTCTTCCCTCACTCCTCCCCATCCCACCACCACCACCCACCGCCATCCGCAACCCGCCCACTACAGAACGACGATAGAGAAAAAAAAAAGCAAGACAATAACGTCCCCAGGAATAATTCGCTCGGACCCATGTACACACTTTCTGGATACCTGCGGACGCAAGAAAAAAAAAATCAATCCTTTCGAATTATCGAAAATAAAAATAAACCCCTCTGACGATGAAAGGATTTTTCCTTTTTTTTTTCTTCGTCCGCGGCTCTCCAAGGGTGCAAAAGACCGACATGGGTCCGTGCGGATTGGTTCTGGTGGAGGTCTCAGGTTGCGCTTTTTTTTTTCCCCCCCACATAGGTAAGTGTCCTCGTTCAGTGAGTATCGCGAACATGGTGAAGGGGGGGAAAGGGGGGGGGGGGAAGGGGAAAGGGTAAAGGGGAAAGGGGAAAGGGGGTGGCAGGACGGAGGGAGAAGGAGCGGGCGAGCGGGGTGAGCGGAATGCAGAGTAGTTACATAGCTGCAGGAAGGGATTCGTGTCATCTTCGTTACGCTATCTATGTACACGGTAGATTTTTTTTCTTCTTTTTCTTTTGCGAGCCGAATCTCCAATCGGGGCTACTCTAATGTAGATACGGTAGATAGAGGTATGTAGACTATCTTACATAACTGCGCCGAACGGAGTGAGCTGAGATTTGTCTGGTGTGCGACCGTGAGTAACTATGTATGTGGTGCGAAATCAGCGGTTCCTTCCCTGTATCTATCTATTCAAAGTATGCACCGCCACTGTGACGTAGCCTGCGACGGTTTCTGCGAGACCATGAGTGTGGCGCATCTCCGGCAGAGCTTGCGAGCAGGACGGAAAGAGCGGGGGAGGGCCGCAGGCTCGTATCGTCCGTCTGTCGGGACACACTCAGCACATCGGGGAGGTGACTGGGCTCTATCATCCGGCTGTCTGTACGTTCGCCGGAACGGCGGTTGCGCGGCGGCGACATGCGCCGTTCGACGCGATCGCGCGTGCTGAGTGGAAAGACCTACCCCACGCCACCGCCCACACTTCCCACCGGTTGACTCCACCCGGAGAAAAAACGTTCCGAGTACAGCCAACGCGCGGCCGTCACGCAGGGGCATCTTCTCCCTTCTCCCCCCCAGCTTCTCCTCTCTCCACCAGGGCTCCCCAGACTCCGGCCAGAGATCATCGTTATTTCCGGCTTCGACGCGGGAGGGTGTGTCCGCAAGGACGGGAGTAACCTCCGTCTCTGAACCGAAGAGGGGTCAGCGTGGCTGACTGGGAAACCACCGCCACCTGAGAACGCTACACACGGCCAGAAGCCGCCGGAGCTATGGAACTCGTATCGTACTCGTTGTGGTACCGTGGGACGCGGCGGGGTCCTTTGGGTTCCGGCAGATCATGCAAGCGGTCACCGAACCTGACTCGATCATGCGCGTTCCGACGCCCGGATCTTGGCCATTAAATTTGCTGCCGATTGGTGCGCTGGTCCGGCATAGGACAACACATTCACATAACGGATGTTCTATCGTCTCTTTCTTCGACGGGTGTCATCTCTAGGATGCAGCTGGTGGTTTTTTCGGGGCGGCCGTGCTGTGTGTTGTTCGCTGTTTGGTGCAGCACAAAACGAGTTCAATGTATTGCTTGAATAATGCATCTAGTAAACACGGGTATCGGGGCGACCGAGCAAACCCAAACGGACCAACGCCTGGCGAGGGCCCGGCCATACCCGCGGCATGTAGCCCCAGAAGTAGATTGTGTTTCCCCCCCCCCGAGGCTCGGTAGTCCAGTATTCCTGCCGACTTTATTAGCAGGGGCGTTTATCCCAACTGTGCCAGTACCGGGAGAGACAGGAAGTAGTATTAGCTGTGCAAGCTCGAAATCCAGCATGCGGTTGGGTGTGCAGTGGTGCGGGGCATAGCCATGCAAGGTTCCATGACACGGATCTCATCAGCCTTCCTCCGTGTCCGATCTCAGCGATGGTGGGACTTACCTTCCTCTTCACCACATCTCACTCCCTGCCGCTTCCATCTCGAACACCGGCAGAAACGAACCATACTGTAACTCGTGTCATCAACCGAATGACCGTAAGCCGAGGAGGGGGGGGGGGGCATGTAGGCCAGAAGAGAAAAACCACCCAAAAAAAAACAGCAAAAACTAAAACCAGTTTTTTTTTTTAAAAAAAAAAGTTAAAAAAAAGATAAAAAAAAGATTAGGAGCAAAACTCCATTCGCCAAAAGAAAAAAGAAAACCCAGATCTAGTTGTCCACTGAAATCGCAAAATTCATAGCATAGAAAGAAACGCAAAAATAAAACCACGCAAAACCCCAAAGAACCGGAAGTAATAGTAGGAATAGTAGAAATAAGGAAACCCAGGGGGGAAATATCCAAGTCACCTCAGCCGTGATCACGCAACCACTCGGCTGCCGCCGCAGTACTAATGGAAAAGATATCGCAAACGCGGACTCGAGCTGAAGAGGAAAGACATTAGTAACCTGACCTGCTGCTGGTGGGGCGGAGGGAATACAGTGTACATGTTAAGGATATGACGAAAACCCGACAGTCGCTGTAATGTGTGCGATTATAACATGTAAAATATCAAAGAATATCTATACCGGGAGAAATCAGCTTTGCGGACGGACAAGTAGGGAGCGCGATCCTGACCACACCAGCCAATGCTAGGATAGAACGAAGCAGCCAATTTTAAGAATCCGCTTCGTAATTGACATAGTCGTTCCAGTCGTAAGGAGGTTCCTCGTAGCTCAGCCCGTCTGGCTGGGAGTCGTTGCCGCCTTGCAGAAGAGCTCCGTAGTCTGTGACGCGGTTGTCCGAGGCACGGTTAATGTTGATACCGTAGCCCATGGCAGTAGCACCAGTTGCAGTATTCAGAAAAGCCGCAGCAGGCAAAGAAGCGGCATTTGAAACCTTTGTACTATTTGAGGGAGAGGCAGCATCCAGAAAAGTAGCAGCATTTGAAGGAGTCGGAGCATTGGGAAATATCGGAGGTCTTGCAGAAGTCGCCAACCTCGAAGAAATCACATAGCTTCCGGGGGTCGTATGGCTCGAAGAAGCGACAGTATTCTGGCTGGCGGGTCTAAGGTTGGAAGCGAACGAATTCCAGTACTGCAGAGCATCGAATTGCTGGTCCGCCGCCTGCTCATTCGCGTGCTGACCGTCCTGGACGAGATATTCCCGAAGAGGCGAGAGCTGTTCGTGATGTTTGGTCGCAGGCTCTCTGGGAGTGTTGACGATAGGCGCCTTCCCCTTCCCCTTGTTTTCGCGCTTGCGCTTCCTCGTGGGAGCCTCGTCGTCCCCACTGCCATTCTCCTCCTCTTCGTCGTTGACAGGCGTGGGCGGCTGACCACGCTCGCGCTCCTTGACTTCGGCCCACATAGCTCTCAGACGCTTTAACTCCTTGGAATCTTTCTTCTTCTTGGCGTTGTTGATCTGGTTATCGATGAACCGCTGGCGCATCTTCTTGGGATTCTGTACTATCTCATCCATGGTACTGGGACGGCTCATCCGGTAGACCGAACCCTTGCATTTCTACGGGGATCGTCAGTCAGTGTTCGGATCTGGGGGGAGGAGAGCCTGGAGAACTTACGTTCAGCACTTCAATAATCGCATCGTACCGCTGCTGAAAAGTATAACCAGTGATGACCTCTTCGGGTCCGCGATTGCCGTGACTGCGCTTCAAAGCGACCTGCGCTGCCGTTAGTAGTTGGATGGGAAGAGAACAACATGGGATATCACTCACCAAGAAGTCTTCCGCCATCACCTCCATCTGTCCAACGTTCATGTCATCCGTCCAGTGCTTCAGTGGCGCGGTATTCGGCATGTCATAAGGGTCGACCCCGTTCGTCATCGCAATGACCAGATCGTTCAAGATCGTCTGGTCGTCGATCGGTAACGAGTTGTGCCCCAGCGCCGGATTGCCGACTGGCACACCGAGAGCAGCAGGAGCACTCGCAGGATCTGGAGACATCCTGAAGCGGTAGCCAATGTCGAATAGGTCAGTCGTAAGGTTCTCGATCAGCGCCACCTGCTTCGCCACCCAGGGGATTATTGTCTGCGCCGGCTGGCCATCCTCCAGGCCCAACCGTATGATATTCGACTTGAACATGTCGACCCTGCTACGGTAGCTGTCCATGGTTCCGGTTTCACCCTTGAAGAAGTAAACGAAATTGCGGAGGAGCTCGTAGTTTATCGACATCGGTTCGTCGGTAGTTGTACCATCCATGAAGGAGGCAGCGGAAGAGGAAGAGACTTGCATCGGTCTTGCATGTGTATCAGTTGCTTGTTCTGTCGATGCCTTGACGATATCTTCATATCTCGGGGGAAAAAAAGGGGGGGGGGGTGCCTCGTGGAATTGTTCTGGGAGTTTACGGCTCCCTTGGGCGGCTCGTTTGCTGTCAGCTGCTTAAGAGCTCGTTTGCGCCGCTGCTGCTGTTATTCCGGGAAGTGACGGCTTCAAACGGAAGATGGGATGATAGCGGTGGTGGGTGGATAGGTTGCGATCTCGCTGGTGGAGTTGTCGATATTGTTGTCGATACTACGAGATGTGGAGCTTCTGGCTGCTGCCGGAGTGGATGTAGGAAAAGGAGAAGGCGCTCTCTCCCCGTCCTTAAAACAGCCCGGCCAGCGGCTTAATCGCATTGAAATAATAGGGTTATTCGAAAGTCAAGCGGCGCAATTGAATGTGCGAAGGCTTACCCTTCTACGCCAGCAGTTGTGGCGGCTTTTTTGAGGTGAGGCGTTAGCAAAGTGTGCCAGCCGCTGCGAGAGCGGTAAGGGACTCACCGGCGATGCGAGCTCGCGTCGCGGTAACTGGTTCGACGTCACGAGTCAGCACTCTGGGCCATCGTAGACACGTGACGCCCCACCTCAGCGGGTAATCGATGCCATGCCCAAATTGGGGGCGCCCTGATGCGAGGTAATTGCGGAAAACGTTCGACGTACCTTGGGACATTTTAGTCCCTGAAGAATCACCCCCCACTTCCTCATCCCCCCAAGGTAATCCGGGAGGAGGTAGCCACGTAGTGTGGCTGGCTCCTAGCAAACGCCGACTGGTTAGAGCTCATGTGGGCACCCCTAACCAAACGAGAGATCGCACTCACGAGAGCCAAAAATCGGACCACTCTCGTGGCCGACAGGCAGTGAATTTCTGCCAAAAAGGACCTGGGCCCTTTGCCACCGTCATCGCCCCTTGCGGGCTTAGCGGTAGCGGACTTCTCAAACTGACCGGTGGCAGTGAGCTTCTTTTGGCGTCAACAGCGGCGGCAGCCTTGGAGGCCCGATCCGTCGGGCGCCACACGGACCGCCGGCTGCACAGGCGGCGAGTTATCGGCGGTTCGGGGATATCATCCCCCATGGCGTCGGCGGCGCCAGATACTTCCTCGGCCGAATCAGGAGAATCAAAATATCCGATGTCCCTTCGCTCCATGCGGAGTTTCTTCTGGGATGCTCCCCTGCGTGGCATAGCGGCACCAGCCGCTTGCTCGTCCGAGTCGGGGGATCGGAGTGGTTAACTCCTTCGCTCGCCTTTTGGAGTATCTTCATGTACTCCCCTAAAGTCGGTTTGTGAGCCCGGGGGAGGGATCGGAGTGGTTAACTCCTTCGCTCGCCTTTTGGAGTATCTTCATGTACTCCCCTAAAGTCGGTTTGTGAGCCCGGGGGAGGGATCGGAGTGGTTAACTCCTTCGCTCGCCTTTTGGAGTATCTTCATGTACTCCTCTAACGTCGGTTTGCGAGGCCGGGCGGATGGAATATCCTCGTTGCCGCCCTCCGGACTATGCTTGGGACTAGCGGAAGTAAGCCGAGGTCCAAAGTATGGTTCGGGCAATGCTGTGCCATCCGTGGTGCGAAGATTGGATCGTCTCTGGCATCGCCGTGCCGGCCTCGGAGTCAGGTGTGGTATTCCGATGGCACCTCGTCGCATCGGTTCGGGGAGAGAGGCGGCCTAAGTGATAGTGTTTGGGTCAGCCAGAAGCTTCCGACAGACAGGACAGGATCGAGCGCAATGGCGGAAGTTTCAATCAGCTTCTGTAGTAGAGCTGGGCGATGGTGATCGGAATGTCCCGCTGTCTAGGCATATAATGGCGCGAGTCGGCAGGACAGGGGGAGAACCGCACATGTATCGGGGGGATGATCTCGCGGAGGAGAGAGGAGAAATGGGGGGTGTAATGGAGTAGAAGGGGGCAAGGGAGGGGGTAGTGGAGGTGGTAGGGGCCCGGGGAGACTTGCTGTGGGTGCTCTCTGGCCGTAGCGAATTGAACGGGGACAGACAGGAATTGAGTGGAGGAGAGGGGAGGAGGGGAAAAGCTGGGGAGACAGGAGGACGGAGGAAAGGACACACTCGAGAACGGTGCGGTCGAAGTCGGGGACGGGGTCCTGTTTTCAAATGATTGATGGCGGACGGACCGGATTGAAGGATGGCAGACTATGGTAGAAGGAGCGATGGAATTCTGGAAGAACACGGCGCGAGCGGGGTGCTGCGTTTGTCGGGATGGATAGGCCACTCGCAGCTGGAGGGCCGTGACGCCGTGTGCGAGTTGTGACGCGCTAGCGTCCTTGAAGGTCGGTTTTCAATGCACAACAAGCGGCCCCACAAACCGTCCCGTTCGCTGGAGATCCCGAAGATAAGGGCTATCTGCTGCGGAGAATCTGCTTGCTAGCGGCCGGAGTACCGGGAATGCCCGCCAAAGACGTCATGTCGACGAATATTGCCCTCGACTTTGTTATAGAATTGACATGTGCGGACATGCAGCGGAATATTTGGGCAAACAAGGAGGCATATTCTATATGTGCTGTAAGACTGCAGGAACCATAAACCGGATACGGGAGGTAACCTCTCGACATGGAGGGGAATACGCATTCTATCTAGCCCCGGCTCATCCGTGCGGACGTTCTGCACACATAGCTGGCTTTACGGTGCTGCCGGACGGCTGGAGCTCATCCATCCATCTCTCGTTCTTCCGTCGGAGCGCCTTCCGCAGAGTGGCCACGGAGCACGGGTGCGGGTGCCTGCGGTATTGTGGCCGTCGCGGCGTGGCCATAACTCTGCATGCGGTCTCCCGAGTCCAAACATCCCCCCAGCCAGTGGAATTGGTCTATTTACGTACCTATATCAACTCGCGGAGGCGCTCAGCACAGCTCACAAAGACCACGGAGGTTCTCATCTGCGCCTCTCGGGTACAGACTGTGCTGGCAGATGTTGCGTTACCGTCCAGTCCTTCGGCGAATGCGAATCTGCGGCTTCTCGGCGACAGCTCGTGCAGCCACCTGTAGCAGCGCTTTTGACTGGGTGGACCGCTTATTTCCTCTAAAGGTCATTCCAGCGACCCTCCACCTGGATCGTCGTCCTCGTTCGCCCCCCGCCTTCCGTCGACTGCCGGATACCAGCTATTTATTTATTATTCACACGGCTTGGAGCCCGTAGGCTGTGGCCGGTATAGAAAGGATACAAGACAACAACCAGAGCAGCAGAACAGGTGTAGATACGACAAAGGAAATCCCCCACTGGGTCGTCGCTTGCCCCACTCCATCCGGGATCGATTCATGCATGGGGACGCTAGCACGCACTAGCCTTTTGGGGGGCTCGTCGACGCAGACTGCAGTCATTCGGTTTTCTCGACATGCCTTTCCTTACAGCATTTATACTGGCCGTTTTTGCTCTTTCGCGGACGATATTCGTTGTGTTGAACTTGTACCACACCCTGCTGATGAGTTGTGTTTTCACCAACCTTGGTCCAAAGAGTGCCGACCAATGACCCAGTCGTAAAGCACCTCTCTATAGGTATTTGCCAGCTTGGACAGCATTGGGCTCCGTTGGACTCGCAGTGACATCGTGTCGCGCTGTTGTGGATGTCGCGTTGATCGCAGAAGATATCGTAGTTATGGGGCTACGCAGTCCTGCAAAGCTTCCAAGCGCAGTATTGCAACGCGTACGGGCGTATGTCAGTCATGCGTACGATTGGTGGTCGTGCATCGCGTACGAACGTAGGCCAGCGACGCGTATGAGGGCAGTCCCACAACGCGTACGCAGTATCATGGCAAAAGACGAGGAGGACGTTTGCACGCGTTATTGATTGTTCGAGTGGTGGTTGAAGGCAGCGAAGCACCTGAACGGTGGTTGCCCATAGTGCACAATTTTTTATTTTATTTATTTATTTAGTCTAATGGTACATGTGGCGTTGAGTTCCGAAACTAGACTAGCGTGCCCAACGCAAGAATCGATTCCTTCCATCCGCGCTCAGTACTAAAAGAGGTCGTAGGTTGTACCGTTGTGGTGCTGGCGGGAGTTCACCCTAGCTGACGCCTGGACGTGATTGGCGGAAGCTCGCCTTTTCCTTCCCTGCCACGAGCTGTTGCGCCAGATACCAACCTCACCCAACACATGCATCCATCTATATTGCCTTGTATTTATTGCTAGAAAAAATCTCTGTTAGTATAGTGGTTAGTATTTCCGCCTGTCACTTCGATTGATAGTCCGCGGGAGACCAGGGTTCAATTCCCTGACAGAGAGACACTTTTTGCTTTTCTTTTTGCACATCTGTAACGATGCTGGTACGTAATGGGCGGGGGGGACATGGGTGGCGAGTTGTATAGGTTCCTACGCAAAGAGGGTGCACGTTTCCGGGAGACAATGACATCGAGGTAGCCAACTAACCGTGATCAAGCGCCGACATTACCGTACGCTAGCCGCGGCCAACGCAGCACGGTTGTCTCGTGCGGCCGTGGGACCTGCCGACCCGGGGATCTGGTTTAGTGGTATAACGTCTCATTTGCATTGGCTCGTTCGTCATGGATTGAGAAGGTCTAGGGTTCGATTCCCTAGTTCTCCAGCCGCGTTTTTTTCCCCCTCGTCTTGCTTCACATGTCTTGTTGGGATCCCAGAACCTGGCCGTGTATGTATGTATGTTGCACCAGGCGGTAACGTGTGCGGAGAAGAGTAATCCCAGTAAATTCCACAGACACCTACGTATCTACACGAGAGACGACAGAAACCCGTCCACCCGAACCGAAAGGAGACCCTGGCTAGCTAGCCAGCCAGCATGCGCCATGGAAGAAGAAACCTCGGTCACGGCCGATACGGCGGCGGCGGGGTGCGCCTGTCCTCGTCGAACACGGGGCCCGCAGAGACCGTGGCAGGGCGTGAGTGCGCATTGGCGCGGGGCGTCGTGTCGCGCTTGTCGATCGCCGCATGGCCGTCGCCAGGCCCCTCCGTCTCCGCCTCCGTTTTCCCGCTTTTAGCGCCATCGTTGTTGGTAGTGGCGGTGGCGGTGGTAGTGCGCGCGTGCGGAGCGCCGCTCGGCCGGAATGCGGGACGCCACCGCTCCAACGCGTCCCCCCAGCGCCACGCGCACCGCCGCGTCTCCCCTCGCGCCGCTCGCTGTGCAGCGGGGCATCCGCGGCCGTGGCGTCGCGCCCGGGCGTTCGGGCGACGCTCGCGGAAGGCGCACGGCATCGCAGTTGTGTTGCCGGAAGTGCAGCGGTAGTGGGTCGGCATCGGATTCGGTCTCGGCGGCGGTGGTTGTGGTGGAGGCGGTGGATGGTGCGGCATGGTTGTGCGGTTGGTGCGGTGTGCGGAGTAAGTGGATGCCGGAGAGTGCAAAACGGCGCAGCAGGATTTAAGTGTATTTTAGCACCTACCCCGCACAGCTCGTATTCGTCGCTGGAAGCTCCGAGCCGGCGGGGCTGTGCCGGGGGCTGTGCTGACGGCTGCGACGGTCGGGCGCACTTTGCGGCGTAGAGAACAGCGAGACGGCCGGACCGGCGCAAAGCTGCTCCGCGCGACGTTCGATCAGCGGGTAGTGCGGACACTGCGCCACAGCGCACCGCCATAGCTCGCAGCAGCCCTTCGATCGGTCACTCGTCCACCGTGCTCCCCGGAGGGGTTTCCAGCACTTACCGGTGGACCCGCCGGGCACTTTTCGGCGGCTGTAGCACTCCCCTCCCGCCGCCTCCCCCTCCCAAAACCCAGCGGACAACAGAAAACACAGTGTTAGAATATGTCGTTCAACTTGGGGCGTCCGGAAGCTACATCGTTTCGACTTGATGCATTTTGGTATAGATAAGTATATAAAAAGAACCTTCTACAGTGTAGGGTGGATAGTAGTCAAATTCCAATTATTCAGTTCTCATATGCTTTTAACAGGTTATGAACCCGGCTCCTCGACAACGTATCGATCTCAATTCTTTTCGTGCCTGAAAATCTCTACCTTGCTACTGCGCCTCATCTCTGTGTTCTTTTCAAGCCTCAACCATTTGAGCCGTATCATCAGACAACGCCAGCAACAATCACCTGTAGGAGAAGGATATCATGGAGTCTGTCGCCCTCTATGCGAATCCTCACGCGGATTCGGCTAGTCCAGCGAGCTCGAAGAATACAGTGGTTTCGGGCACTTCATCGCATTCGGTGACACCAGCGAATTCAGTTATTCCATTCTGCACAGCCTCTCGGACACAAGCTGCATCCACACTGGATCTGGCTAGAAGTGCCGCCGATTCTGCAGATCCATGTGCCGAGTGCGAGCCGCTCGCCGCAAAAACAAGGAGTCAAGGACGGCCACAGTTACTTCGGCCACATGATTGTGTTCTCGCCCAGATCTACGGAACGTGCCAAGAGGATTCAGCGCCTTGAACGGATTCAGCGCATTGAGTACCTAGATCCAGCGCATTGAACGGATCTAGCATATCGAGCGGATCCAGCGAGTCGAACGAATCCAGTGAGATCGGATCGGTGGTGCTGCAAGACGGCCACAGACTGCGGGAGAAATCTGTTGGAAGACCTGGTCCCAGGGGGGCGAACAAATAACCTGCAGAAACAACAGCCCTGACGAGGGCGACCCTGGCGAGGAGGTCGACGCTGGTATATCGCAACTGAGAATGCTGACAAGAAGACCTTGCTACTGGGGAGGCTCAAGGCTCATACCGAGGCCGACGCTGAGGCCGCGAGCTGTTGCCTACCGGACCTGGGTGGAAGAGGAATCGGATTCTGTAGATCTGGTGTCCTACTGAAATGCTGTTAGGCATTCGAGGCTTGGCCAGAAGTAGTTGGAAGCTGTTTGGCAGGAGCTACGATCGCTGCACTCGAATTCCACACGGGACCACATTCCGACTGATGTCAAGCCCATCAGTTCAAAGTGGGTCTTCGGGACCAAACAACTACCTGGGGGGGGGGAATTCGTCACTGCATTCCTAAATCCAGAAGTTGATGGTATTGAAGCGCTTGAGGGCGGGCCATGGGTTCCCAAACTTCGCAAATCCCTATACAGACTTAAACAGGTCCCCAGACTCTGGTGTGAGCATATCGATAACTTTCTGAGATCATTAGGTTTATTGAGACCCGAACACGAGCCGAACATCTACATCTCCGCCGCTGGTCTGAAACCGCTCATATCATACGTCTACATTACGTTGACGATATTCTACTCTTCTCCGAGTCTGCCGAGCGAGTATCCGAACTCTAGAAGCTTCTTCACGTCAAACACGAAATGACTGACCTTGGTCCAATCCGATAGCTTCTCATACTCCAGGTCGAACGCAATCGAGGGACCGGAATTTGTTCGTCCATGGATTCAACATTCTTGGTATATACACGATCTTCTCTCTCTCTACCGACTCGGTGAAGATGGAAAGCTGAAGAGCTAGTTAACGGCAGTTTAAATTGGTTTATGCTAGCACGGTACCATATCCTGGCGCGCCCATAAATAGCCAACTGGGCGGCAGTCATTAGCTACCAAAGTCCAAATAGAAAATTTGGCAATCTGCATTTCGCTCCCGGCCCCTGTTGTACTTCGCACACCACGCTAATATTAGGCGCCTTCCCATATATGACATAGTGTGGC
>Ga0307516_10007827_pt1 | contig 12191 bp, 19 predicted proteins | sample 19_EM_MG_FD_203310 | JGI IMG/M metagenome (GOLD analysis project Ga0307516, IMG submission 203310) | Populus trichocarpa ectomycorrhiza microbial communities from riparian zone in the Pacific Northwest, United States - 19_EM | ecosystem: Host-associated > Plants > Roots > Unclassified | place...
CTTCAGCAATTGCTACAGCACTCGGGAGTGACTTCAACCAGGCGGAAAACAAGTCCCAATTAGATTACTAGATAATGTAGATAAGTGTAGATAAGGTTATGTCGGCATCAGCCCCACCAGATACGATGCGCCGCCATCATTTCCCACGACGTCGAACACCCTTTGCTCATCGTCCCGCACAGTGAGCATGCAACTTCGTCATTTCTTGCTCTTTTTTCACGCGCTTTTTTAAATTCTCTCACTATATCTAATTGTCGTGCTATCTATGTAGTTGACTTGTGGCGATTGGTCACAAAACGGAGTGGAAACCACAATTTGGTGAGTGGCAATTACCGGAACAACGTTCCGACCACTCCCGGTTGATCGACACGTGATCTTATCAACATGGCGCGACGCGGGTGATGGCACGTGATGTTTTGACGCGTGAGCGCATGCTCTATTTCATTTCTGTCATATTAATCTGTTGACCTGGCTGTGCAAATCAACATGTGTCAGCTTACTAAGTGTCTTATCGCCTTCCTCCCTGTCGCCCTTCACGCTGTCCTCTCCGTTGCCCTCCACGTCCTCTCCACTGTCCCCGTCACTTTTCTCTCTGCTTCTAACCACCTTGACAGACCGCCCTTCAATTCGTGAATTGATCGGAACAAATCAAGGCGCGATATGGAGCCATATGGGATGGATATCAAGGTGAGACAGATTGTAGTAGCGTCGACACTGACCGTTTTCTAGCTATCACACGTGTCTCGCCGTGCTGGGGCAATTTTAATCGGGGAGACTGGCTTGAGACTGACCACAGCCGATTTGATATGACCCACTCGACCCCTGGTGCAATGTAGTATGTCTCTCTTTTATTCTGTTCACCAATAATCCTCATTTTTTTTTGGCTCAAACAGACTGGTTACTATAACTTCTCTCATAGAAGGTCTGTTGGAGGTGGGCATAGGCCCCTCATTGATCACAAAGGTGAATATTTGACGATTTGGAACCTCGAGTAGTCGCAGCATCACACTGACATATAATAAAATTGTAGGTCGCCTCCCACGGCTGTTTCTGGGCGCATAATCAGTTCAAGAATGTCTACAGCAGATTGGACATATAGAAGGGGTTCTATTGGTGCGTGTCTCATGATAACTTTATTGTATACATCCTAATCAGAATCCAGAAGTATTCGCCCCGCATCCGCGTGCTGAGACTTGACCAGCCGTCTCGAATTTTGCAACTTCGAGCACATGAAGTCAAGATAAAGAATCCCTTGCGCTGGCTATTATGAATTCAAGGGTGCAGATTCCAGATCTGAGGCAGCAAAGAAAGGCCCCTTTCTGTAGGTCCTGCCAAACCCCGTGAGATTTTACTCATGATTACGTTTACTCTCGGACATCTCCTGGTTGATCAACGATGACTGACATGGTAAATGAGTGGGCCATAAGCTTACTAACGCTCTGTCGCTCCCGTTGCCCTCCCTACTACCCTTGTCACTACCCTACCTCCCAATGCCTCGACAAACCGTCCCCCGTTCTACTTCTCACCAGGTCAAGATGACTGTAATGGGGTCAAATGGCCCAAGGACGACCACGGCAGGTCTTCTGCGCATTCGACAAGACCGGTTGGACGCTGAGCGGGAGCTCGACATGCGGGCCCAAGGTATATGCTTTTGTTGTGTTCTCTGATAGTTCCTCTCATTCCATGCCAATAGAACAATGTGCTGCGATTCTGCCTGCAGAAGCAGCGTTGGAGGTGGGCGTCGGGTCCACCTTCCATCATGACGACGAGCACTCAATGCTTCCTCACCTCGACCACTCGGAACCGGCCCACGATGATAGCGAATGGAGTAGCGAGGACGATAGCTCAAGTGGTGAAGAAGAAGCCCAAGCTACTCCCGCATCATCAAGACCATCGGCAAATGTTTATTTGGCATACTCACGGCTTCAACAACGGACGCAGTAAGTTGTATTATTTTCCCAGTAATGCAAACATTTATGGTTCACTTTAGCACTTGCAGAGCACGCGGAGACCGTCGTAGACGTGATATACGGTATGCAAGTATGCATTCTGCATGGGATGCGCAACTTCCTTCTCTTGTCGATGCTTTTCTACTTTGGAAACACCCACTCGCCACTGCACCCGAGGAATCATGGGGACAAGCGGACCATGTTTTCCATGTCACTCATGTAGGCGTGTTTGGTATGTTTCTTTTCTCCGTTGCATGCTACAATCTAAATCAACCCATGGTGGACTCAGATCCAGTATTTGCGGTTATCCAGCGGGGTAATGAACTCGCAAATGTGTCTCTCATCCGGAACGGCTTACTTGGATGCACTCCAACGTCGCCCGAGCTCGCGATCACGTTCCAGTGCTTGGAACTGTACCATCAATTGCGACGGCGTCAATCTTTGTTCGGCATCCAGGCTTACACAAAAGTCCTTTGTGTATTGCATGGGGTAAGTGGATTTAAATCATATGTGGTCGCTGCTGATTTGTATCGAGGTTACATATCGTCCTCACTTTTGTGATCAATTTTCCATGGCATTTGATGTGTACCTTGCGATTCTACACGCCATCCAATCCTGCGTCAACCAAGCACTTCACCGAGACAATCCTAACTGGCGCCTATGACATTATTGTCCTGCGTGCACTTTCAAGGTATGTTTTCAACCCCCCTACCATTCTATCTAATAATTTTATTAGCAACCCAGTGAACCCGTCCTCATTCCCTCAAGCCTCAAGGCAATGGATGGCAACAACTCTGCCAAGCGCATGGATCATGCGGGTCATGCTGACCGCCGCATATTCCCCAGTACGTACATGATTTCAAGAGCTGAGGTAGACATGTTCAAAGAGATGTGCGCACACGACCGGGTCAGCGTGGCAATGCCGAGCAGCGTGAAGGTGGTTGTGCTGACACATGGCAGGCCGCTAGTGCAGTGGATGAAGATACTGTCAAGGTGTTTGAACAAACCGGCATCTTCCTTTCTGCCTGTAGACATGGCATCATATTGACCTGTGCCGAAATGCTGTGCAGTGGAGAGCTGTACGTATCTGAACATAACAATAAAACTCGTTGTTTCTGACTGTGTTTTCATAGCACCAAGTATCCCTTAGCAACAATCAACAAACTTATTGGTGTGCACGGTAACGATCAAGCAATTGGAAGTGATATCGGGTGCAGTCTTTCTGCCACATTAGCTGCGAGCTCAATTGCACAGATGGCGATCGCTGCCAATGTGCAACTCGTCGTAAACGCATTTCATGGGCATGCACACAACCGTATGTGCCAACTCCAGTACCATCCTCTTTATCTTCCTGGGACAGGTCTCAAAGACTTCGAGACCTGTGAACGTGTTTTCTCCAGCTCAAACGCCACCGCTGTGCTCATCCGACATGCTTCTCACTTCCATTATGTCCAATCTCTCGAACTTCATTTTAATCAATGGGATGCTGACAAGTATGCCGAGCTTAGTATGTCGCTTCTATTTCGCTTGGTTCAACAGTTAATTTGATTACAGGTTGCTTCCTCCTTAACAACTACAAGCAGGCGCTCCAGATTATCTCCACGAACACGGCCGAACTCGATGCATATCGTGCACTGCATCCGAATGAAAATCTAGACTTCGGATCATGGGCAGCAGAAGAGCTTGCTTATCTGAAGGCGGTCGAATCCGAACCAAAGCAAGATGCACTAAGGGTGACGTATGTGGAAGAATTAGAGAAGCTTACTAAACTTGAGTATGATATTGTGAGATCTGCTGTGGTGGTACTGATGTTTTACAGACATGCTCTCCAATCGTCTTGAGACGACAATTTTCTTTCCTATAGTCAATCATCATTTACGCCAGGCTCAGGTCTCAGTCACATGGCCTCCACAGCTACGAAACGAAATCATGCAGCACAACGTGCAGCCGAGCGCCGGTTTAGGAGCCAACAAGACAGAGTCGAAGACCTAGAGGATCAGCTTGGCATCAAGCCAATGGATTGTTGGACTATGGATCGGCACGAATATGTACAGATGCTCGAATACAGTCGACAGCGCCAATTTATTCGTGCAGTAGAAGAACTTGAAAACTTGGTTGTCCAACGTCTCTTTGAACTTTCCAAGGCAAATTTAGCGTCTACAGGTGAGGTCGTCTCATATACTGTGCAATACTGTGCTAATACTTAGTAGGTTACAAACTCCGTAAGCAAATTTCTAAAGCTATTGTTAGACGGTCGGCGGCTGTGCGAAATGCCCTCGAAAGATACAACAAACTTGCCGTGAAACAAAGCCCTCTGCAACCCGTGTTGCAATATAGTGAAGTCTTGTCCTATGCAGCTTTGGGCGATTTTGACCTACTCAAACATTCACGGCACCACGTTCTAGCCAGGCCGTGGTCAAATACCATGCACCGCCAGATGGCGGTCAAGTACTTCAAGCTGCTCAGAGCACATGAAGAAATAAACCGGCTCAATGTTGAGGTTAGGCGGCTGCAGGCTTGGGTGGACAATGAGACCATGGAAATTGAGCGGATCGCAACAGAAATTTCTGTGCAGAACCCCCTGCTTAGCGCAGAACTCCGTGCCTTGTTCCATCGTCAACAACGGGTCAATAATCAACATCAACTGTGGCTACAACGTATATACGACCTCGAGGGATATTCAGGAGTGCAGCCAGTTGTAGAACATGAAAGGGGAGGGGAGGACGAGGATGAGGAGCCAGAGGGAGACGAGGCACTTAGACTAGATGCCTGCATGAATGTAATGTCGCGTTAGTCAGTGGAATGGACCATGTAGTGTTACTCCAGTCCAGACGTGATATATGAGATCCCACAATGCTTAGTCCAGACCTGCGTTCTTCTGTTGATTATTGAATCCCTGGAGCAAATACATGATATGTCTGTAAAATGGTACAAAGGCTGATAGTATCAATGGTTGGAATGATAGATATGAGATAATAATGTGCATGAAGTGAGTATACCGACGAGGTATCAGCAATACACACACTGAACCGTTACCATTCTGCCATGGTTCCTCAACCATACTATGGGATCGGACAAATCATATCATACTAACCGGCACATGGAAGTAAAGACATTTGTAGATACTTTCGTTCGTATATATGTTTTGGGTCTGCCTTGAAGTAAAGAAACAGACTGTATCCGAAGTACTATATGATATACATATATCATAGAGATTGATCACGATGGAGCGACAACGGTCTAATAGTAATATTGGTATCGCAACTTAGGCTGGTGTCCACCCCATCATATGACGAATAGTGTGCAAGTTATCATTTGCCCAAAACCCTAGTAGTGTCGAGTCATGTTCTGTCACACATTTTACATAACCTAGTACTCCATCGTCTCGAGCCGCTGACAAGATACTTTCTCTCAGTCGCACTGACGACCGCTGCAAAGAGCTGTCGAACACTAAGTTTCCCCCTCAAAAGTAAGCAGACCTTCAAGAAGTACTATTCAACACAATGGTAGTGATTTGCTGCACTACTCACTGATCTATCCATGTTGATAAGTGAACAGGTCAGTCTACACAGCCGATCTGTTTAACTCCACTGGTCCCTCAGGGGCTTTAGTGCGTCGAGATCCAACGATCTTAATTTCGCACTTCAGCGAAACATTGAACTTTAAAAGAACGGTCCCAAGTGGTAGGTGACTCCTGCACTGCATCTGTCGTCCATACTAACCTCAATGTCCCAGCTCATGGTACTCCCATCTAACCATGCAAAGCACAGAATGCCGCGACCTTTAGACAAGCTATACTACTTAGACCTGGCCCTTCTGAAGGACGATGACGCGGAACTGGTAAGTCCCCCTTCCCCAAACACGTTCGGCTTCAACTGACTCCCTCACCTAGCACGATTACCTCAACATCCAATTCCACATGATGTTCGAGTTCCACCCTGGTGTCAAGGTGTTACTGCACGAAAATGGCCACAAGGACTTGCTCATCAAATCGCCTACCATCACGCTTGTCAGCGCCACTTCACACCCCGTTGGCCCAGAAGTCCAAGAAGTGATAGGAGCCTTCAGTGACGTTCTACTCAAGTGTACACTACCAGGGGTCCGGCATCAGCGTTTTTCTCGCTGTTGGGACCATATTAACTATCCGCCCGGTGAGCAAATTTGTACTAGCTCGTTAGTGCTCTGAGCTCATCGTCAACATTGTGCTCAAGATTCAATCCCTCACACTGGTATGTATATCAATATAATACATGTCTCGTTTAACAAGCTTACCAGCAGACGGAGAAATACAACATTCACGTGACGCGTCTCTCACCGACTCAGAATACAGTTTGCCAGGCCGTTCTAACTCTGTCACAAATGAACCTGAATTCGGCCGTAAGTAAACTATATATAAAAAAAGTACCTAAATCATTGGCTGATTATGATCAAATTCTGTAGTTCCAGCATCGTCGTCATCATTAGCTGGAAACCACCCTGAAGAAGAGCAAGGTATAATTTTAACCTATTCTATGAGTCCAATCGTTAATAGCCTTAATTATTTGGAAAGAGTTTCTGCACAAAATCAGTGAACTGATGGACCGGGCGTTTGAAAATTTCTGCCTGCCGCGAGGTGTTCTTCGTGAACTGGAATGGTGTGTCTATCAGAAGCCAGGGTTTGAAAGGGATTGTTGGGAGGATGTTTTGCACTCTAACTATGTCCCTGACGACCTTAGGCCTCACATTCTCCAGCGGATCGACGAACTGGAGCGGTACATCTTCCACACAGATGGTATGTAGTATCATAAAACTTTTACTTCGTTACTAGCTAATATTCTGTATGGCAACGTGGGCGCCTTTGGTTTGCCATCAGCTGTCGAAAGCATGCAATCCGAACAGGCTGTTGGCAACATACTGATAGATTAAATCGGATGCAAGGGCATTATTACAAGAATCATCTATGTTTCATATCTTTCCATTCGAATGCCAGTTACTGATTGGGATTTTGCATGTATTTTTTTATTGCTTGGAAATAAAAAGCGCATCCTCACACTTTGAGGCTTCGCTGTGCTTCTCCCATGGCTATAACTGCTTCCCCCAAAACCAAAAGAATCCGGCCTCGACTCACAGACAAACAGAAGAATGCCAGGAGAGAGAGGTTTGTTGCACTGACCAATGACGTCGAGCAAGCGCGCACAATGTATTCAAACAAGATCCAGAATATTTCCAAGAAACACGGACGGTACGTATTCCAAAGTGTTACATGGACTTAAACATATTGTTACTACTAGGTCCGAGCGCTGGACCTCTCGCCAGCTGCTCATCAGTACCATCACACGTGCTCGTCGTCGACCCAATGCGTGGAACGGCTTCGTTCGTGAGCGTTTGAATGACATAAACGAAAGTAAGTTGTTGGATTATATTAGATTTCTTCTGCAGCTCATCACACACGAGTATTTTAGAGCTGCCAAAAGGCGAGCGTTGGAAGCTTACCGAATTTATAGCCACACACCGGCAGACCCTTCAGCACGACTTTGCGCAACTTTCGGAGGCTCATAAATCCAACTTTGTCACCCGACTTATGCAGGAAAGCATTTGAAAGCAGGTGATTGTTCGTGACCAACCTAAGGCTGTACAACGCAAGATGTCAGCAGCATTTGAAACAATGGACAAAGAGGTATGTTCTACTCTGTGTCTCTAATCTACTACATAGCTCACTTGACTACAGTGGACCTCGTTGTGTTCGAGCCTCGGAATCGAAGGGTTCTATATTGCGGTGCGTGGGGGTGTGGAAGACCTTAGCACACCCAAAATATTCTTCTCTCCGAAGGGCAACAAGTTTGTCCACTCGGTGTTGGATCTCAAACCTCGCTGCTTAGCTCTCAAATTCAAGTCTTTTGTTGTTTCAGGCCTTGGTAATTACTTTAAAGCTACTGTATCACTGTTTGATCCATTCTTCGTCAGCTGACAACATTGATTCTCCTCTTCAACACGAGTCCCATCCGTTGAACAAGTTAGTCGGAGAATGTCGTAACACCATTCAAAAGGGTTTAGGTAAGTCCCTATTTCTACTGTTCAACTTACTGTATAAACCTCACATCCAATGTTTACTAGGTGATGTTTTGCATGAAAATGGTGTCACCAAGACTGTCGGCATGAACTACGACAACTACGAACGCAAAATCGTTGAAAGTCTCGGCTTGGAGCTCATTGGTTGGCCAAGTGACCTCCTGCCTATCCGCAACCCCGGGAAACTCGGTGGGCGTGACCGAGTACAAAAATTACATGTTGCATTAACTACTAAGGTCTGTTACTGGAAGAAACTTAGTGAAGAGGACAGACAAAGGAGGATTGTCCTCAATACTGAGCGTCATGCTCTGGGGGAAAAAGTCTACAAGCAACGCAAGGAGCACACTTTGCAGGGGACCAGCACTGCAAACATTACCTCCAATGATGATGATGAGGGCGACAGTGCAGCATGATCATCAGCAACACACTCTTTCATTTCATTTGATACAATGTATGTCTACCGAAGTATGTCGGAGCAGATATGTTTGGGTACAGTTGATGTACTAGTGACAAAGTATTGGGCTAGTCAGCTTCTTTCTCTCCCTCTGCACCACTTGCGCATGCGCTGCTGTTCGGCACTCAGCACCTTCGCATTCAACTGCCTACCCAGGCTCTCCCCAGGACCCAATGGCATGTGACATGAGACATCCCAACCCTGCCTCGCAGCTAGCATTCGCCTCAAGGACTTGCAGTTGAAGTTGAAGGTGCTTCATGTTGACGGTGCTGCAATGCAACATCACAATCAGCAGAAACGATACGCACCGCTAAACAGGCGACGACATTACGGCCGCATCCACATTGATAAGGAGTTGTTTGTGCGCTAGACGAACGCTCCTGGGATCTGATCAGAATATATATGGTACAGTCATCACGGGGCACGCACTGATAGAACCCTTTCCATAGGTCCAATCCACCGCCGAGTCTCCGAAATCCAGTTTCTTTGGTGAAGAAGGCCTTCACGTTGTTTGGATACTTCCTGTTCCATGACACGTGAGAATGCTGAAGTTGCAGTACGAGACGCCTACAGATTTGGAGCCTGGCGAACAATAAGCTGTAGTAATGTGATCGCCTGGATCACCTTGGGCGTCTGCTGTGTAATCTGGCGATCGATGAATTGACGCAGATCGCTGGAACAAATTTGAATGCACAACATGAGATTACACGAAAAGAAGACCAACACGAAATCGATGGTAGCCGTGTCGACGCGCCTCAAAGTGATGGTGTGATTACGCTTGCTGGAGCCGCGATCAGACATGTTGATATGAAACTGTAAGGGACCTTTGAGTGCCGTCGCATCGCAGTTGAATGAGGTTGACTCACCGACTGGATAACAAAATGTCAGTTGTGTGAGGTGGCGAGCAATGGATCGACAAAGATCACTGGAATAAATTTGAGTGCGCCAGATGACATCAAACGAAAAGAAAACCAACGTGAAATCGACGGCAGCCGCGTCAACGGGCCTCAAAGTATGGTGCAATTACACTTGCTGGGGCCGCGATCAGGTGTGTTAATACTGCAAGGGAAGAGCGTAAAGGTTCTGGCGCAGCTGACAGTCCTAGAAATCAATCAGTGTCGACGCCACTACTATCCGCTTCACCTCAGTATCCATCTAAACGGTTCCACATCGCGCTTAGACTGATCGATTCATCAATTGAGAGGCAGTTTGTCGAGGAAGTGAGAAGTAAAGAGAGGAAAGGAGGACAGCGAGGACACGAGCGAACGGCGGGCACGAGCGGCGGGACAAGAGGGAGCAGGGAGGAGAGGGCAACGCAGAGGGCAACGAGGAGGCGATAAGAAGCTTAGTAATAAGCTGTCGGTGATTTGTACAGCCCGGTCAACAAATTAATACTCGGGGAAGTGCCGGCTGGCGCCGGCAACCACCTTGCTTGGAACACCCAAGCCCCCTATCTCCTACAGACCACATAATTAGGAGCTTACATGGGTACTTAGCCCCTAAGGGCATATCAAGAGGTATACAGTATGACAAGTTTACCCTGGAAGGGCACTATTAATTAGCATATCATTACATGTATTATCTAGTGAACTAGCTACGTGCGTGCCGCGACGTGCGTGTGTGTGCTGCGGTGGTGGTTGGTGTGAGAGGAAGTAGTGAAGAGGTGGTGCTCGTCGCACCCGTCAGCATTGTCTCGCAGCAACAGTATCTGCATGCGTGTCATCATCGTTGTGATCAGGAAGGTGAGCGTGGTGGCCTTGTGTCCATGTGTGCTGTGGTGGTCGCAAGGTAGGTTGGCAGCACGGGTCGCTGTCGCCGTCTGTTGTCGTGCCGCGACCAGTGCGTGGTGGAGATGGAAGAGAACGTGTCATCGGTGTCCCTGGATGCACAGTAGTGGTGGTCGCGGGAGTTGTTAACATCATCATGTCGCTGGCCGGTGGTCATAGCCGTCATTGTGACTGTCGTCGTCGTCCCCAGCAGGGTGGTGGTGACACCGATGACATTGTTGCGCTGCCAGTTGCAAGGCAGCAGTAGCAATATTGGCACGGCGCTGGCTACACGGGTGGTCGTGGTGGCGATGCCACTAGTTTGCGTGATGTCCCACGTCAGTAGTGACCGTACGGTGCCGCAAGCGGGCATCGTTGGCGTGTCTCGTTGCAGGTAGACGTCGTCGATGTTCCACTGGCCGTTCGTGGGCGTCGTTGTCGTTAGGCATGCCTCTGTGTACTGCAAGCGGACTGCAGATGCCAGATGGGCATCATTGTCGTTGATGTGCCCCTACACGCGGCAGGTAGATGTCATCTTCAATGTTCCACAGGCAGGCCGTACGTAGACATCGTTGACATCACCATCGTTCCGCTGGAATGCAGATCCGGGAATGATTGTGGGGTGGCTGTAGGCAGCCGTTGTCGTTGTTACCGTGCGCTGCAGGCAGGTGTCATTGCCATGCCTCTGCATGCGACAGGTCCATAGGTGGTCGAAGTCGTAGTTGTGGCCGTGCTTCTGTGGGATGCAGGTAGTCGTTGTTGTTGTTGTCTTTGGTGGGATGGTGGTGGCGGTGGTATCGTCTGGTGACCAGACTACCCCCCGAAGGGGGGGAGTGTGTAGTCTGTGTGCGAAGAGAGGTATCCCGGGCGGTCAATCTGTTTGTCGTGTCCGTCGGACGCCCCTCTCCCAAGATCGGGTCCGCGTACAGTACACACAGGGACAGGTGAAGGGGCGGGTTTGGACGTGCGGTTTCGAGCCTGCGAAAGCTCTCGTCAGGGGGCTTAAACCGCTGCCCCGACCGCCGCCCTTCCAGGGCTGTTTATTAGGTGAACTACCATCTACCACATACGAGGGGAGTAGGCCGAAGCGTGTGAGCTGGCAGCGACCCGACGCAAGGATGGTCTGAAAAACTGGGTGAAGGCGGGTGGGGACAAGGAGGCTTCTTTGTTAGCGAAGCCAACAGCACTCGAGGCTGTTCCTATTACAGGCCAGCCAGGCGAGAATGTCCCTTTCGGGAGCACGCCAGCACTTTTCTCGTCCCCGTGCAGCACCACACTGGTACTAGCCAGTGTGGATCCTCTCTTGCAATACCGCTGAGGGTATCCGACGAGTGGCACAGAATTAAACCACATTGCAATGATTGACTACGGCAAACTTAGAAGGTAGATAAGTAGAGGGCGGCAAAGCCCGGAACGTTAGGGGCGGCATTCCCACGATTTACGGGGGTGGCAGAGACCTTGCCAAGCAAGGTGATTACAGAAATGAAATGGCACGCGTTCACGCGTCGAGACATCACGTGCTGATCAACCACGTCACGCGAACGTTGTTGATCAGCCGGAAGCAGTCGGAACGTTGTTCCGATAATTGCTAGGTTTCAGTTACTACACTAATTGTCACTAATCGCTGCAAGACGATTACATAGATAGCACGATAACTAAATATAGTGAAAGAACAAAAAAAAGCGCGTGAAAAAAGAGCGAGAAATGACGAAGTTGCGTGCTCACTGTGCGGGACGATGAGCAAAGGGTGTTCGACGTCGTGGGAAATGATGGCGGCACACCGTATCTGGTGGGGCTGATGCTGACATAACCTTATCTACACTTATCTACATTATCTAGTAATCTAATTGGGACTTGTTTTCCGCCTGGTTGAAGTCACTCCCGAGTGCTGTAGCAATTGCTGAAGTGGCTGTAGTAAGGCTTTCTCTCTAATTAGTGAAGGGACCGTGGTACAGTCACGTTACTAATAGGTGG
>Ga0307516_10007828_pt1 | contig 12191 bp, 9 predicted proteins | sample 19_EM_MG_FD_203310 | JGI IMG/M metagenome (GOLD analysis project Ga0307516, IMG submission 203310) | Populus trichocarpa ectomycorrhiza microbial communities from riparian zone in the Pacific Northwest, United States - 19_EM | ecosystem: Host-associated > Plants > Roots > Unclassified | place...
GAAGGGTCGAGCGTAGGGCCGTCGTTCTCCGCGGCCAGCTTGTTCATCCCCTGCACCAGCTCCGTCAGCTCCGGCGCCACGACGAAGTCGGCGCCCTGCTGTTTGAACGCCTCCACCGGCTGCGGTGCGCCGGATCGGAGCCGGCCCAGCAGCTGCCGGATGCTCTTGTTCGTCAGGTCCGGGTTCTGCTCGGAGCCCGACAGCGCGAACTCCTTCTCGATGATCTTCTGGGTGAGCACGAACCAGCTGTAGTCGTAGCCCGTGGCCATCAGGTGCCGGAGGGTGCCCAGGGTGTCGAAGCCCGGGAACAGCGGGGCCGGCAGCCGGCGGCCGGTGGCGTCCAGCCACAGTGACGACGGGCCGGGCAGGATCCGGATGCCGTGTCCGGGCCAGATCGGATCCCAGTTTCGCAGGCCCTCGGTGTAGTGCCACATCCGGTCCGGGTTGATGATCTGCGCGCCGGCCGCCTCGGTGATGCCGAGCATCCGGCCGTCGACGTGCGCCGGCACGCCGGAGATCATCCGCTTCGGCGGCGCGCCGAGCCGGGCTGGCCACGCCTTGCGGACCAGGTCGTGGTTGCCGCCGATGCCGCCCGAGGTGACGATCACCGCCTGCGCCGCGTACGCGAAATCGCCGGTCTCCGTCCGTGAGCTGCTCTCGCCGCGCCGCACGTCGCTGGCCTCCAGGGTGCGCCCGCGCACGCCGGTGACCACGCCGCCGGTCTGCACGAGCCCGTCGACGCGGTGCCGGAAGCCGAAGGTGACCAGCCCTCGCTCGGCCGCCGCCCGGACCCGCCGCTCGAACGGCTCGACCACGCCCGGGCCCGTACCCCAGGTGATGTGGAAGCGCGGCACGGAGTTGCCGTGTCCGTCGGCGGCGGCGCCGCCGCGCTCGGCCCAGCCGACGACCGGGAACAGCCGGTGGCCCATCTCTCGCAGCCAGGCCCGCTTCTCGCCGGCGGCGAAGTGCACGTATGCCTCCGCCCACTGCCTCGGCCAATGGTCCTCGGGCCGGTCGAAGGCGGCGCTGCCCAGCCAATCCTGCCAGGCCAGCTCGGCGGAGTCGGTGATGCCCATCCGGCGCTGCTCCGGCGTGCCGACCAGGAAGAGGCCGCCGAAGGACCAGAACGCCTGGCCGCCGAGGCTCTGCTCCGGCTCCTGATCGAGGAGTAGCACCTTGCGTCCCGCGTCGGCGAGCTCGGCCGTGGCGGCCAGCCCGGCCAGTCCGGCCCCGACCACGATTACATCTGCGTCCATGGTCCCAGCGTAGGCATCTCCATGCCAACATGATGGTCCACCGGCGCATATTTCGGCCGCCGCTTTATCATCGAGGTGACAAGCCGTGCCGGACGCGTTCGCCGACATCGAGCCCCGGGTGGCCGGGCTCCCCACCTCGGTCGGGGCACACCTGCGCGCCGTCCGCCCGGCGCTGCGCGACCGGGTCCTGCGGAGCATGCGCGCCGCGATGGCCGCACAGGGCCGGTCGCTGACCGGAGGGCAGGGCCGAGGGCTCACGCTCGGCGTGGAAACGGCGGTCGACGCGTTCGTCGCCGCGGTGGCGGAGCCGACCAGCGACCTGGCGCTCACCCGGGAGGTCTTCGCCCGGCTCGGCCGCACCGAGTACCGCGAGGGGCACAGCGTCGACGCGCTGCGCTCGATCCTCACCCTCGGCGGCCGGGACATCTGGGCCTACCTGGTCGACCAGAAGCTGCCACCGGACGTGCTCTACGTGCTGGCCTCGGGCCTGTTCGGCTTCATCGACGCGCTCGCGGGCGCCGCCGCCGAGGGCTACCTGGACGAGCAGCGCGAACACGCCCGGGACTGGGACACCACCCGCCGCCGGCTGATCACCCTGCTCGTGCAGCCGGACCCGCCGGGCGACCCGGCCATCCTGGCCGCGGCCGACGCCGCAAGCTGGCCGCTGCCATCATCGGTCGCGGTGATCAGCACCGACGGCACAGACGCAGAGCAACTCGCCCGTACGGCGGGGAGCGGGGCCATCGCCACGGTCATCGACGACGCCATCCGCATGGTGGTGCCGGAGCCCCGCACGCCGGGACGGGCCAACCATCTCGCGGCCGTCCTCGCCGGCCGGCGCGCCGCCCTCGGCCCACCGGTGGAGCTACGCCGCGCCCGCCTGTCGTACCGGCTGTCGCGGCGGGCGTTGCAGCTCCAGCGGGCCGATGTGCTGCCCTCGGCAGGGCTGCTGCGCTGCGACGACCACCTGGTCACCCTGGTCACCGAGTGGGAGCCGGGCCTGACCGACCGGGTCGCCGAGCTCCAGTTGGGCCCGCTGGAGTCACTGAGCCCGGCGGAGCAGGAGGTCATCGAGCAAACACTGCTCGCCTGGCTGCGGGCGCAAGGCCAGGTCATCGCGACGGCGGCGGCACTGCACGCCCACCCACAAACCGTCCGCTACCGAATGCGCAAAATCCGCCGCCTGTTCGGCCCAACCCTCGACGACCCGGACGCAAGACTGGCCCTGCAACTCGCCCTGCACCACCGCCGACCAGCGGACTGAACGGATCACACCGCCGGACTATCGCACGGTCCCGGCCGTCTCGGCGCGGCGGGCGGCCGCGTCAGCCCAGCGTGCTTGATCGCGCTCTCGTGGCCGCGGAACGCCCCGGGCCGGAGTTTCCGGGGCGTGTCGGCGCTGATCGTGGCGCGTGTTCCCGCATGCCGGGCGCGGTGCTCGCATGGTGGGTGCTGTTCCCGGATGCTGGGCGGTGGTCCCGGCGGGTGGACGACTGTCCCACAATCCGGATTTCCCAGCCTCGCAAACCGCCGCATATCCCCCATCTCGCCAGCACCGGCGGCGATCTTGGAATGGCGGGGTGCGGAGCGCACCTTAACTTTCCAAAGTCTGCCAGCATCACCGCCGCCGGACCAACCGGGCGGGCGGTTAGCCGGTTGGCTCGCGGGACAGGATGGCGGCGACGTCGGCGCGCTGGAAGTTGGGGCCTTTTTGTACCTTGCCGTCGCGGACCAGGGGGCGGCCGTCCGGGCCGAGCTTGCTCATGTTCGCGCGGTGGATCTCCGCGAGCACCGCGTCCAGGTCGATGCCATACGTGATCGCCGTGCCGTACGCCACGTAGACCACATCCGCCAGTTCGTGGGCGATCTCGTCAAGGCGTCCGCCGTGGACGGCCTCCGCCACCTCGCCCACCTCCTCGTCCAGCAGGCGCTGCCGGATCGCCGCCAACTCGGCCGGGATCGGGGTTGGCCGGTCGTGCTGTTGCAGCCCGAACGTCTCGTGGAACTCACGCACCGACCGCCACGGTGATTCACTCATCGGCGCACCGTACCGAAGCCCTCAGCCCGGGCCCCGCTCAGGCTGGGACGGAGGTTTTGGGGGTCAGGCCTTCGGTGAGGATGCGGCCCGCTTCGTCGGCGGGTAGGGGGCGGGACAGGAGGTAGCCCTGGCCGTAGTCGCAGTGCAATTCGCGCAGCGCCGCCAGCTGGACCTCTTCCTCGATGCCCTCCGCGACCGTGGCCATGCCGAGGCTTTTGCCGAGCCCGACGATGGTGCGGACCAGGGCCTCGTCCTCGCGGTCGCCGCCGAGCCGGTCCACGAACGATCGGTCGATCTTGAGGATGTCCATCGGGTAGCGGCGTAGGTATCCCAGCGACGAGTAGCCCGTGCCGAAGTCGTCCATGGCCAGGGTGACGCCGAGCGCCTTCAGCCGTTGCAGCTGGGTGAGGTTCTCGTCGGTGTCGGTGAGCAGCACGCTTTCCGTCATTTCCAGGCAGAGCTGGTCGACGGGCATCCCGGTCTCCGCGAGCACCTCGGCGACCAGCGCGGACAGGTCGCCGTGCTCGAATTGGCGCACGGAGACGTTGACGGCCATCTTGAGCCGGCGGGTCTTGCCCGCGCCCCAGGCCACAGCCTGCCGGCAGGCCTCGGCTAGCACCCAGCGGCCGAGCGGCACGATCAGGCCCGTGCTCTCCGCGATGCCGATGAAGTCCAGTGGGGAGATCATTCCGCGGGTCGGGTGCCGCCAGCGGACGAGCGCCTCGAAGCCGGCGATCTCGCCCGTCGCCAGGTCCACCGTGGGCTGGTAGTGCAGGGTCAGCTCGTCGCGGGCCAGGGCGCGACGCAGGTCCGCCTCCAGTTCGAGGCGTTGCACGAGGCCGGCGAGCATCTGCGGGTCGTACGCGGCCAGCCCGGCGCCGCCCGAGGACTTCGCCCGGTACATGGCCAGGTCGGCGTTGCGGAACAGCTGGTCCACGTCGGCCGCGTCGGCGCCGCAGGCGAGGCCGATGCTCACCGCGACGTGCAGTTCGCGGCCGTCGACCAGGAAGGGCTCCTCCAGCGCCGCGGCGATGCGCCCGGCCACCGCCTCGGCGTCGGCGCGGGCCGTGCTCGACTCGACGGACTCGATGACCACGCCGAATTCGTCGCCGCCGAAGCGGGCCACCGTGTCGCTCTCGCGGACCGCGGCGCGCAGCCGGTCGGCGACCCGGATCAGCAGGGCGTCGCCGGCGCCGTGGCCGAGGCTGTCGTTGACCTCCTTGAAGCCGTCCAGGTCGAGGAAGAGGACGGCGACGTCGGCGCATCTGCCCAGGGCCTGCAGCACGCGTTCGCGGAACAGGGCGCGGCTGGCCAGCCCGGTCAGCCCGTCGTGGTACGCCTCGTGCATGAGCTGCGCCTGCAACTCGTTGGCGTCCTGGATGTCGCGGGTGTTCAGCACGAAGCCGTTGACCGAGGGGTCGCCGAGCAGGTTGGTCATGGTGATCTCGGCGAGCCGGACGCGGCCGTCCAGGTGACGCACCGGCACCTCGATGACGGTGACGCCGTACGGCTGGTCGCGGATCGACTCGACGGCGGCGGCGATCGCGGGCGCGCCGCTGCGCCCCGTGTCGGCGCTCAGGTCGACGCCGATCAGGCTCTGCGCCGGCCAGCCGAAGATCCGTTCGACCGATTCGCTCTGGTAGCGGACGACCAGGTCGGTGTCGATGACGGCGACCGACTCGGAGCTCTGCTGCACGAGGGCTCGGAAGCGCAACTCGCTGGCCTGCAGTTCGCTGGTGCGCTCGGCGACCCGGGACTCCAGGTGCCGGGTGAGGTCGCGGTTCTCCAGCAGGGTGAGCAGCTGCCGGGCGATGATCAGCAGGATCAGCGCCGTGCGGCACCAGCCGACGAACGGGCCGGCGTGCCCGGAGATCGCGTAGGAGACCACGCTGCAGGCGAGGGCGGCGAGCACGGTCGCGTACGGCACGAGCATCACGAACGGCCGTTGCTCGGTGGTGTCGTCGGCGAACGCGGGCTCGTCGCTGTCCGCCTCGCGGCGCCGGGCGGCGAGCAGGAGCAGCGTGAAGCCGCCGAACCAGGCGACGTCGGGGAGCCGGCTCGGGCCGGAACCGTCGTGCAGGGTGGCGTACAGGTGTCCGGTGTCGGCCATGCCGATCAGCAGGAGCGCCGCGCCGATCAGCCCGAGCGGGGTCGCGCCCTGCCCGCCGCGGCGCAGCAGGGCGAGCATGGCCAGCACCGTGGTGACCAGGACGATGTCGCTGAGCGCGTAGCCGAGCAGGACCTGCCGCCCGAGGGTGGTGTCGGCGCCGCCGGCGAAGAGCGGGCCGAGCACGAAGATCCAGCTGATCAGCAGCAGCGACGAGGAGATCATCAGACCGTCGACGATGCCGCGTACCCGGTTGGCCAGCGACTGCCGGGCGACCGGGATCATCAGCAGGCCGGCCACGGCGAGGGGCGCCGCGGAAAGGTAGCCGACGTCGGGCAGCGACGGGAACGGCACCGCGCGGCCCTGGACGGTCTCGATCCAGGTCGAGCAGGCCTCGCCGAAGCCGTACGACAGGGCGCTCAGGCCCAGGCCGACCCAGGCCGCGCCCATCCGGCCGCGGCGCCGCGCGCCGCGGAGCAGGCAGGCGAGACCGGCGGCGGCGGTGATCAGGACCGTGCCGGCGGTGGCGATCGCCCGGGTGAGGTCCGGGCCGCCGAGGCCGCCGATCACCGCGATCGGGTACGCGGCGAGCAGGGCCACGACGAGCACCGTGCCGGGACGCGGGCGCCTGACTGTCATCAGACTCCCCTCGTCCGCTGGTCACGTCCTCGGTGGCGTGACGTCAACCCCGAGATCGGGCGGGCGCGGGTGCACTTGAGGGATTCGCAGCCACGACACGACACGACGCGGGGCGGCCCGGTTGCCCGGCACCGCCCCGTCGTGTCACCCGCGCCTCGGGGGCGCGGGACGACTTCACTTCTTCTTGCTGCTCTTCTTGTCCTTCTTCTTGTCCTTCTTCGACTTCTTCGCCATGGTGCGCCTCCCCTCGAGGACCTCGGCCGCGGACGGCCGCCGGGCGCGCGACGGGATAGCCACGCGAGCCGCCCCCCACGCCCTGAGCAGGCATCGCGACAGCCGATAGTTAACGTAAGGGAAATTCGGAGACCCGGTCAGCAAAGCCAAGATGAACAAAGCGTGACCTGGGCCACCCGCAGGGTCACGGCGCCCCGCGCAACATCGACGGTGCTGGATTAGCAAAATTCACATTGTTGGTATTTCGGGGACGGCCTCGGGGCTCTACCGTCGGCGTGTGGACATCGAGCTGCGCCACCTTCGGATGATCTGCGCGATCGCCGAGGCGGGCAGCGTGACCAAGGCCGCCGCGGCCCTCGGCCTGGCCCAGCCCGCCCTGACCACCCAGTTGCAACGCATCGAGCGCGCGGTCGGCGGACCGCTGTTCGTCCGCGAACGGCGCGGCATCCGCCCCACCCCGCTCGGTGACCTGGTGCTGTCCCGGGCCCGGGTGCTGATCCCGGCCGTCAACGGCCTGCAGCAAGACGTCACCGCCCTGATCGGCGCGGACCGGGTGGCCCAGTACAGGATCGGCGCCACCAACGGGCCCGTCTCGGGCGGATTGGTGCAGCGGCTGGCCGCCGCCCATCCCGGCCGGCCGGTGACTGTGCACGCCGCCTGGTCCGGGGACGAGATCACCGCCCGGGTGCTCGACGGCCGGCTCGACTACGCGATCGTCGGCGCCTGCGCCCCCTCGATCCCGTCGCCCGACGCCGGCCTGGTCTGGCAGCCCTTGTGCGTCGACCCGGTGTGGGTGCTCGTCGGCGAGACCCACCGGCTCGCCGGGCGCGCCGAGGTGGCTCTCGCGGAGCTGGCCGACGAGCAATGGGCCAACGCGCCCGGCGACGGCTGCTTCAACGACTGCTTCGCCGCCGCCTGCGCGCGGGCGGGCTTCACACCCCGGCAGGTGTACGAGATGGATGTCGCCGGCTGTGTCGACCTGGTCGCGTGCGGCGCCGGCGTGGTCCTGTGCCAGGGCACCGTCCGACCGCTGACCGGAGTCGTCGCGCTGCCGCTCACCGACACTCCGCTGCGCTGGCGGCATCTGCTCGGCTGGGATCCGGCCGGCCCCGCCGCGCAGTTCGCCGGCGAGTTGGCCGTATTCGCGGTGCAGGCGTACCTCGACGTCGTGGCCCAGCGACCCCGCTACGCGAAGTGGCTGGGCGCGAACCCGGGGTTCGGCGCCCAGCCGATCGTCGCTCCGCTCAGCAGCCGTTGAGCATGGTGGTGATCGCCGACTTCTCCGCGCTGGTGACGGTGAGGGCCCAGACGTACTTGACCTTCACCCACATCCGCGCATAGATGCAGTGATAGCTGGTCAGCGGCGGCTTCCACGCGTCCGGGGACTGATCGCTCTTGGACTGGTTGACGTTGTCGGTGACCGCGATGAGCTGCGGGTTGGTGAGATCGTTGGCGAACGACTCGCGCTTGGCGGTGGTCCAGGCCCAGGCGCCCGAGATCCAGGCGTTCTTCAGCGGCACCATGTGGTCGATGTCGACGTCCGAGGCGAGGGTCCAGGTGGCCCCGTCGTAGGGGCTGAACCAGCTGCCCGAGGTGGCGGCGCACGCGGAGTTGACGACCACCCCGCTGCCGTCGCGCTTGAGCACCGTCTCCCGGGTGTTGCAGGTGCCGGAGACGGTGTGCCAGTGCGGGAACAGGTCCCGGTCGTAGGTGGTGGTGTGGGTCGAGGCGGCGACGGTCAAGGTGGCGAGTTCGGTACGCGCGGTGGCCGCGGTGGGTATCCCGGGCGGCGTGGCGCCGGCCGGCTCGGCGAAGCCGAGTTGCAGAAGCGCGGTGACCAGGATGGCGGCGAGTGCGGCAGGAGCCAGACGACGTCTTCTCAAGGGGGCCTCCCGGGCCGGATTCCGAGGTGTTGAGAGGATTCTCAGCGCCCCGCCGGTGGCCGCCCAGATGTCAAAGTCGGCATAACATCGCCGCTATAGCTGGGCCTACAGCTCGACGAGAGCCCAGCACCAGGAGCCGAACGCCGCCGTACAGAGCATCGTCCGGACGTTGTTCCACCGCGTCCAGGGCCGTTCGAACCTCTCCCGGGTCCCGGCCGGGTCGGCGCTGCCCGCCGCGTCCAGGCCGTTGTTCAGCGGGATGTTGATCCGCGCCGTGACCACCAGCTGGGCGAGGTAGAGCACCAGGCCCAGCGCCGCCGGCCCGAGCACGGCGGCCTCGCCGTCGATCGCGACCAGGGCCGTCGCCAGCACCCCGGCCACCGCCGCGCCGACGAAGCAGAGCAGGAACCAACCGTTCACGATCGCCCGGTTGATCCGCCGCATGACCTCGACCAGGACCGGCGCCTCGGCGCCGCGCAGGGCCGGCATGACCGAGAAGGTGTACGCGTAGAAGAGTCCCGCCATCATTCCCGTGGTGAGCGTCGCGGCGATCAGGGCCGCAGTGGTCAGCGCGTCCATACCGGCAGAGTAGTGACAGCACGAGCCGCCCGGCAGGCCCGCCGGGCGGCTCGTGAGCTGTGGGAGGGGGTCAGCCCAGCTTGACGTCGAAGAGCTTGTCGGCGGCGAGGGTGCGGAACGCCGCCAGGCTCGACCTCGCGCTGTCGATGCTGATGTCGCGGTTGCCCTGGTCGTCGCGCGAGGTGTCAAAGTAGACGATCGCCTTGATACCCGGGCGCTTCTTCAGCTCGGGCAGCACGCTGCGGTAGCCGGCGGACTTGTCGGAGACCCGGCCGACGCGGTGGTAGACGCCCCACTCGGCGATCATGATCGGCTTGCCCGGGTGCCGGGCGACGGACCACTCGTAGAAGCCGGGGCCCTTCGGGGCGCTGCGGTCGAGCAGGTCGCCGAACGTGCCGAAGTGGTAGGCGCCCTTCTCGGCGCTGACGTAGGAGTCCAGGCCCATCCAGTCGACGACGTCGTCGCCCGGGTACAGGTCCTTCCACCAGGACTGCGCCATCCACTTCTCGTTGCCCATGTAGGCCATGACGTTTATCGCGTTGGTCACGCCCTTGCCGCGCAGCCGCTGGATCGTGTGCCGGTACATCGCCGCGAAGTCCTTGGCCTCCCAGCCGGAGCCGGACTTGGCGATGACGTCGTTCTCCGGCTCGTGGTTGAGCACCAGGAAGAACCTCTCCGGGAAGGTGCTCTTGATCCGGGCGGCGAACCGGTCGATCCGGGCGTCCTGGTCACCCCTGGCGACCTTCGCCCACGACGAGCCGTACGCGATCTTCCAGTTCAGCAGCAGCGCGCGGGGGTGCGCGGCGTCGCGGGCCATCGCCATCTCCGACCTGGTCGGGAACGGCTCGTCGCCCTTGTGGTACGCGTGGAAGATGCTCGCGGTGCGGCCGCTGAGCTTCTCCCAGCTCTTGAGGGCCGAGTCGCGCGGCGCGCTCGTGAAGCCGCCCGCGGCGGCACCCCACAGCACCCCGCAGGAGGGTACGAGCAGCGCACCCGTCACGCAGTTGCCGCTCCGGCCGGCCGGCGGCGGCATGTCCTCGTCCTCGATCGCGGCAACCGGCCGTCCCTCGGTGGAGATGGTCGCGGTCAGCTTGAGCCCCGATCCGGGCGCGGCCTGCGCGGCGGCCGGCGTGGCCAGCGCGGTACCGGCGCCGGCGACCAGCGCGGCCAGTACGGTCACGGACTTCTGCAGCTTCGTACGACGCAAGTTCTTCTCCCCCGAGTTGTCCGGCCGCGTCTCGGCCGGGCATGAGAAGAGATTCCGGGGCGTGGGGTGCGCGCTTCGTGCCCGTGCGGGTGCGGGCCGGTTGCGAGTGGCCCGAACGTCGGCACTTGAGGATTCCGGGGATCGGGTACCGCGCGGTTCGCCGCCGCCGGCCATATGCTGCGGGGGGAGATCATCATCCGTACGGACGAGGAGGAGCAACCCGGTGTCGTCCGTCGTCGACCTCGCCCTGCGTGCCATGCCCGTGATCGACGGGCACAACGACCTGCCCATGGCGCTGCGAGCCCGGGCCGGCTACCGGGTGTCGGGCCTGGCCGCCGACCGGCCCGAGTTCCACACGGACATCGCGCGGCTGCGCGCCGGCCGGGTGGGTGGCCAGTTCTGGTCCGTGTACGTGCCCTCCGACCTGGGCGAACCCGCCGCGGTCGTGGCGACCATGGAACAGATCGACGCCGTATACCGGCTCGTCGCCGCGTACCCGTCGGATCTGGCCATCGCGTACTCGGCCGACGACGTCTCCGCCGCGCTCGCGGCCGGCAAGGTCGCGTCGCTGATCGGCATCGAGGGCGGGCACAGCCTGGCCACGTCGCTCGGGGTGCTGCGCGCGTTCGCGCGCCTCGGCGTGCGGTACGTGACGCTGACGCACAACAACAACACCTCGTGGGCGGACTCGGCGGCGGACGTGCCCGGCGTCGGCGGCCTGGACGACGACGGCCGGGCGATCGTCGCGGAGATGCAGCGGATCGGCATACTGGTGGACCTTTCGCACGTGGCGGCCACGACGATGCACGCCGCGCTCGACGTGGCGACCGCTCCGGTGATCTTCAGCCACTCGTCGGCGCGGGCCGTGCACGACCACCGCCGCAACGCCGCGGACGACGTCCTGCTCCGGCTGCGCGACAACGGCGGCGTCTGCATGGTCACGTTCGTGCCCCCGTTCGTGTCGGCTGAGGTGGCCGCCTGGGCCTCGGCGGCCGACGCCGAGTGGTCCCGGCTCGGGCTGCCGACGGCGTCGGACCCGTGGCCCAGTGCGCCGCGGCCGGGCCGGGCGCCCGCACCGGCCGCGCCCGCGGGAGCCGGATCGTTCCAGTCCGCGCTGCCCGGCGCCGACCTGCCGCCGCCCGCGCCGTTCGCGGCCTGGCTGGCCGCCCACCCCCGCCCGGAGGCGACGATCGCGCAGGTGGCCGACCATGTCGAGCACGTCCGGGCGGTCGCGGGCGGCGACCACGTGGGGCTCGGCGGCGACTACGACGGCTGCGACCGGCAGCCGGCCGGCCTGGAGGACGTGTCCGGATATCCGCGGCTGCTCGCCGAGCTGGCGGCGCGCGGCTGGACGCAGCCGGAGCTCGAAAAGCTGACCGGCCGCAACATCCTGCGCGTGCTGCGCGCCGCGGAGGAGTCGGCGGAGGAACCGCTGTGGCCGCTCTCCCCAGCCCGTTAGCACACCCATACATCGGCCGATGGGCCGATCGCGGCGCGACGGATCTCCGGCCCGCGCCGGATACCCGTCGGTAACGCCGACGGCGACGCTCCCTGGAGGCGCCCGGACCACGGGCGCCCGGGCTACCCGGGGGCGCGTTATCCATGGCAACACAGCATGTCCGGATCCTGCGGCCGAGCCGACGCGCCGTCCTGCGCGGCGCGCTGCTGGCCGTGGCCGGGGCGGGAGCCGGCGCACTGGGCGCGAGCGAGGTGCCGAAATGGTGCGGGTGGAACCGCCCACCGCTCAGCGGCGGCTATGCCGCGGCGGCGGACACGCCCAGCGCGGCCCGGCACGCCGACGTGACGGTCCGGTACTACGTCGAGACCACCGAGCCGGTGGTGGCGTTCACCTTCGACGACGGGCCCGGGCCGAACTGGACGCCGATGGTCCTCGACGCGCTCGACGCGGCCCGGGTGCCGGCCACGTTCTTCATGGTCGGCCGTCGCCTGCGGGAGCACGCCGGCCTGGTCCGGGGCCGGCTGGCCGCCCACGAGGTGGGCAACCACTCCTGGTCGCACGACGACCTGGCGACCCTCGACCTCCCGAGGGTGCGGTCCGAGCTGACCCGCACCCACGACCTGATCCACGAGGTCACCGGGCGGGCGCCGACGCTGCTGCGGCCCCCGTACGGCCACCTCGGCGGCTCGACGCTGCTGGCCGCCGACTCGATGGGCTACGACATCGTGCTCTGGTCGCAGCAGATGCGCGAACGCGCGTTCGAAGACCACCCGGAGGGGCAGGTACGCG
>Ga0307516_10007830_pt1 | contig 12189 bp, 10 predicted proteins | sample 19_EM_MG_FD_203310 | JGI IMG/M metagenome (GOLD analysis project Ga0307516, IMG submission 203310) | Populus trichocarpa ectomycorrhiza microbial communities from riparian zone in the Pacific Northwest, United States - 19_EM | ecosystem: Host-associated > Plants > Roots > Unclassified | place...
GCGTTGTTCCGAACCTGCGCACGAACTCGTCCGATAACTTCGCATACATTGCAGCCAGTTCCGTAGCAGCATCGACCTCGATCAGGTGCCGGCACAAGAGCCCATCGGCGCCATGAGCGGCGGCCCAGGCCGCCGCCGCGGCGCCCACGTCGCCGGCGTGCCCGTAGTGGACCATCGCACTCTTGCCGCGCGGGTAGTCGAGCAGCCCGGCGGCGAGCCGCACCTGCCACACGCCCTCGGCCGCGGGCGCCAGATCCCGGGCGTCGGCGAGCGGATACCACGGACCGAACCGCATCAGCTTCTGTAGTAGTGTGGCGTCGTGGCGAGCGGATGTGAAGCGCAGCTGAGCTTCGACGTGACCGCACCCGTCGAGCTGGTCCAGTTCGGGGGCGCCGGCGAGCCGGACGACCTGGTGTGCGGCGATGCGCACGGCGTGGCCTCGGCGCTCGGCGATGCCACGCTCGACGCGGTCTACGTCGATCCGCCGTTCGGCACCGGCGTGGTCCGCCATGGCCGCGGCCATGCCTACGCCGACCGCGCGGACGATCCCGAGGCGTTCGTCGCCTGGCTGTTGCCGTACCTCGAGCACAGCCGGCGCGCGCTGGCGCCGACCGGCTCGCTGTTCGTGCACCTCGACTACCGCGCCGTGCACTACGTCAAGGTCGCGCTCGACAAGCTGTTCGGCCGCGACCAATTCGTCAATGAAATCGTGTGGTGTTACGCGGTCGGCGGCAAGAGCCGGCGCGGCTTCGGTCGCAAGCACGACACGATCCTGTGGTACGCGCGCGGCCCGGGCTGGGCGTTCTATCCCGAAGCGGTGCGGGTACCACGCAGAGGGGGCTCTCACATGCGGCTGGTCGGCGGCGTCCAAGAAAAAACTGATCGTAAGACCGGCCGGATCTATCGCTATCCCGTCGCAACAGGCAAAGTGCCCGAGGATTGGTGGACGGACGTCGAAACCCTCAACCACTCGGATCGGGAACGAACCGGGTGGCCCTCGCAGAAGCCCGAGCGGCTCGTGGAGCGCATCCTGGCGGCCGTCACCGTGCCCGGCAACCGGGTGGCGGACTGGTTCGCCGGCTCGGGGACCACGGCGGCGGTGGCCCAGCGCCTGGGCCGCGGCTTCATCACGGTGGACCGCGAACCCGCGGCGATCGACGTTTGTCTTGCGCGTCTTACGCAGCAGGGCACGCGGCTGGCCGCCCAGGGTTCACCACCAGCGCCGATTCGCGTGAATCGGGGCAACAAACATCTACAATGAGACGCATTTCCGTCCCAGCGCTTGCTGCTGCGCACTCGCCGGGTGAAGATTCCGGAGCTCAAGGCGACTGATGGCTGCCGCTCCCCTAGACGAAGCCTCGCGCGTGACGCTGCAGGCTTGGCTCGTGACCGACGTCGGCATTGTGCGCGAGCACAACGAGGACTCGGCCTACATGGAGCCGACCAACGGCTTCTTCATCGTCGCCGACGGTATGGGCGGTCACGCTGCGGGCGAGGTCGCCTCCGCGATGGCGGTCGACACCGTGCGCAAGACCCTCGAGGCCGCCCGTCCCGAGATCGAGACGTTCAAGCGGGCGCCGACCGATGCCGGCCGCCGCGGCATCGTCCAGCTGCTGCAGAGCGCCGTGCTCTCGGCGCACCAGGCGGTGTTCCAGCGCGGCCAGCACGAGGCCGACAAGGCCGGCATGGGCACCACGCTCGACGTCGTGCTGATCGCCGGGCCCGAGGCGTTCGTCGCCCACGTCGGCGACAGCCGGACCTACCTGGTCCGCGACGGCCGATCCTCGCAGATCACGACCGATCACACGGTCGCCGAGGTCCTCGTCATCGAGGGCAAGCTGACGATCGAAGAGGCCCAGGTCTCGCCGCTGCGGACGATCCTGGTCAACGCGATCGGCGTCTCGGCCGATGTCGGCGTCGAGATGGCGCACGTCACCCTCAAGCGCGAGGACCGCCTGCTGCTGTGCTCGGACGGGCTGCACGACTACTTCCCCGTCGAGGAAGAGATCGCGCAGAAGCTATCGACCGATACCCCCGGCGACGCGCTCAAGGACATGGTCGAGCTCGCCAAGACGCGCGGCGGCCACGACAACATCACCGGCGTCGCGGTGCACGTCACCGACGTCATCGAGGCGGTGCCCGCGGCGCTCGATAGCGACCTGACCCAGCCGGTCGATTTCCACGGCTCCAACCCGTTCGCCTCCGACGAGCCGACCGAGACCGCGTTCGTCGATAGCCCCGGCCTGCCGCTCAAGATCGTGACGCCGCAGCCGCCGATGTCGCCCGCGCAGCTCAAGGCGACGCAGCCGATGCGGGTCGTCGACGACGAGCTCGGGGTCGCCGATACGATCCCGCCGCCCGACGAGCCGGCCCGGCCCGCCGGCAAGGCCAAGGCGACCAAGCGCGGCGCCGACGCCAAGCCGGGCGATGCCAAGCCCGACGACGACGACGACGACGACGACGACGATGCGGGCGACGCGAATGTCGACCCGCCGTCGGACATGAACACCGACGGCCCCACCCAGCCGGGCCTCGATCCCAAGCCGGACGCCGAGCCACGCGGCGCGGCGGCGAGCGACGCGGCCACGTCGCCCACCGGTGGCGCGAAGCCCGAAAACGCGCCCGCCGAGATCGCCACCGCCGATACCGGGCGGATCAACCGCGCCAAAGACTGACGGCCGACTCCGTTCGCGCATGGGGTGGATCGTTCCGGCCGAGCTCGAGGAGGTCGTTCACGCGGCCACGCGCACCGCGCTGGGCGACGCGCCCCTGGCCACCGCCGCGCTGACCCGCGCGATCGTCGATCGCTCGAAGCGCTACACCAGCGAGCGCGACCGGCCGGCCGCCGATCGCACGGCGGACCTCGCCGCGCGCGCGATGTTCTTCACGGTCGCCGACGCGATGAAGGTCGCGATCCCGCTCGGCGAGCTCGTATCCCGCGGCGCGCTGCCCGCCGCTCGGCCGCTCCGCCTCCTCGATCTCGGCGCCGGGTGCGGCGCGATGAGCCTCGGCGCGATCGCCGCCCTCACCCCGCAGGCCGCCGACCTGCGCCTCGACATCACCGCGATCGACCGCGACCCGGGCGCGCTCGCGATCGCGCGCGACGCGCTCCGCCAGCTCGCGGCCCGCCGCGGCGTCCCCACCACCGTCGCCACCCGCGACGAGGACGTCACCCGCGCCGCCCTGCCGGCCGCGGATCTCGTGGTCGCGGGCACCGTGCTCAACGAGCTCCCCGCCCAGGCCCGGCTCGATCTGGTGCACCGCGCGCTCGCCGCGGTCGGCGACGACGGCGCGGTGATCCTCGTCGAGCCGGCGCTGCGCGACACGTCGCGGGCGCTGCACGAGCTGCGCGACGCCGTGATCGCCGCCGGCCGCGGCCACGTGTTCGCCCCGTGCACGCGGCGCACGGCGCCGTGCCCCGCGCTCGCCGACCCCTCCGACTGGTGCCACGAAGATCGCGCGCTCCAGCTGCCGCGGCGCACCGCCGAGCTCGCCCGGATCACCCACCTGCGCGACAGCGGCATGAAGTTCGCCTACCTCGTCCTGCGCCGCCAGCCGCTCAGCCTCGTCGACGATCCCGCCGCCTGGCGCGTGGTCAGCGCGCCGATGCCGGCCAAGGGCAAGCTCGAGATCATCGGCTGCAGCGCCGCGGGCCGCCTGCCGCTCCGCCTGCTCCGCCGCCACCGCGAGCCGCACAACCGCGGCTTCGACGCCGCCGATCGCGGCGACGTGCTCGCGATCAGCGCCCCGCCCGGCGACGCGCGTCTCGAGATCACCGGCGAGACCACGGTCGACCGCATCGAGCCGGCCAAGCCGCGCGCCGGCCGCTGAGCCATCGACCGGTCACGCGAACGCGCGGCTCGGCCATCCGGATGAGCCGCGACCGCGCGGAACATCTACTCCAGATGTAAAACACCGTCGATCACACACAGGCAACGACGATACATCACCGCTGAGTTCGAACTTCGAACGACCAGCTATCTTTGCCTGTTTCATCCCGAGCATGCGCCGCATCGCAGTCCGCCGCTGCGCCACGACCCATGTGTTGCGCTACACCCAGACTGTTCGTGCGACCCGAACGCATGCATCACGGCGCTGCAACAGCGGGCCGCGGCGATGTAGCCCGCGCGCGCACCGCAAATCATCAGCGTAGGACAGCACGCCCCATAGCCATCAGGCTTCACCGGGATTACGCTCCTCCGTCACGCACGGTGTGTCTCGAGGTACGTCGGTTCGACCTCGAGCCATGCAGCGTCGGGCGAACATCGAGACAGAGGGAAGGTTCACAATGGCAAACATTCGTCGATTTGTGGTTGGGTGTGCGTGGCCACTGGTTATCGCGCTCGGCGCAGCTTCGTGCGGTGAGCTCGCCGCACCGGACGAGGCATCTACAGAGCAAGACGTGGTCACAGGCTGCCAGCAGCCGGTCGCGCCCGGCCCCGCGATCAGCTTTGAACGCGAGCTGGTGCTCCGCAACCTCCACGTCGTGGAAGACGGCGTGGCCGGCGACGGCAGCGACCACACCAACGATCACTGTCGCACCACGTGGAATGCAGCCTGCCCGCCGGCCTTGCAAGGACGCTGGACGTTTGGCTGGATGATGGCCGTGATGTCCGGGGTCACCGACGTGACCAACCCGACCGCCAAGACGTTCGTCAAGAACTGGCTCAAGCTGTGGCTGTCGGCCCAGCAGCCCAATCCGAACAAGGCCGCCGCCAGGCCGCGCACGGCGATCACCGAGGCGCTGATCAAACCGTGGCTCCTGGCGAGCGGCTGCAGCTCCGCCGACACGATCGACACCTGCGCGCTGGATCTGAAGAAGGCACCGTTCCGGCTGCTCGCGTTCGTGAACCGCGCCGATCTGCCGTCGATCGCAGGATATAGCGCGGGCGGCGAGTTCCGCGTCGTGTTCGGCGCGCTCGGGTTCGACCCGAACTGCGCCGGCTGCGGGACGAACACCCCGCTGCAGGCGACGGTGATTCTCGAGTACAATTACCCCGCCACCCGGTCGCTGATCAGCTGGGCCAGCCAGATGCACGCGCTCAGCGGGCTGGACCCCGAGAGCGCGAGCTCGACGGTCACGTATCGCAATCAGCTACAAGCCATCACGGATGGCATCGTCGGCCCCATCCCGGTTCCGCCGCCGATCGCCATCAACCACAGCGCGATCTCGCACGTGCGGACCAACGAGATCGCGTTCGACTGCCAGTCGGGCACGGCGCCGTGCGACGGCGCCGATCCCGACTCGACCGCGGCACAGTGGGAGTCTCGGCAGTTCAAGCTCGGCCCGAGCGGGCAGCTCGTGCCAGACCCGGTCAGCCAGACCCCGCAGACCGCGGACAACAACACGCCGTCGATCAACAACCAGCTCATCTCGTACTGGCAAGCCTGCGAGGCAGGCGACCCTGCGTTCCACGACGCCGACGCCGCGCTGCTCGGAAACTCATCGCTGTCCCCGTCGGGAGGCGGTGCGGTCATCTGGGAGCGCAACGTGCTCACCTCCACCAACTCATCGCCGTCGACCCCGGCGGACCGCCTGCAGGCCAGACATCTGTTCGCGTTCGGCACCTGCAACGGATGCCATTACTTCGAGACATCGAATCAGCTGGGGTTCTTCCACATCGCACCTCGGCTGCCCGGCACCACGTCCGGTATCTCGAGCTTCCTGTCGGTGAACGGCGCCGCCGACCCGATCGCCACCTCCGACAACGTCAACCCGTCCTACTATCAGACCGTCAACAACGCCTCGGGTGGAACCACCACGTTCCTCTATAACGAGCCGTGGCGGCGCGCGTGCGAGATCCGACGTATTCTGTCCGGCAACCCCACACCCTACACGAAGCCATCCGGCCACATCCAATGAGATCGCGGCCGGTCTCGCGATAGGAGAACGCCCATGCGTCGTGTCATCGCCATCCTGGTCATCGCGTCGTCCGGCGCTGCGCTCGCGCAGCCCGCCGGAGCACAGGCAGAGGTGCTGTTCCGCGAGGGCCGCGAGCTATTGTCTGCGGGCAAGACCGCCGAGGCGTGCGCCGCGTTCCAGGAGAGCCAGAAGCTCGAACCCGCGGTGACCACGCTGATCAACCTCGCCGGGTGTCGCGAGAAGCTCGGCCAGATCGCGACCGCGTGGGGGCTGTTCCTCGATGCCGTGCGCCAGACGCGCGCGGCGCACGATGCCCCGACGCGGCGGCTCCATGATCTCGCGCAGGCGCGCGCTCGCAAGCTCGAGCCGCGGATCTCCAAGCTGACCATCAACGTGCCGCTGGCGAGCCAGTTCGACGGGCTCGAGATCTCGCGCGACGCCGAGCGCATCGATCCCGGACTGTGGAACCGCGCGCTGCCGATCGACGGTGGCGCGTACCGCATCACCGCGCGCGCCGCCGGTGCGAACGAGTGGTCGACGCAAGTCGCGATCGCGCCCGAGACCGACGTCAAGACCGTGCAGATTCCCGATCTGCGCAACTTGCCGCGCGATCTCGAAACGCCGGCCGCGACGCCGCGACTGCCCGGGCTCGCCGTCCAGCCGCCGCCACCACGCGAGCCACCGCCGCCCGCGGTGACCGCGGCGGCGTCGCCGCGTCGCGCAGGGCTGGTCGTCCCGCTCGTCGTGGGGAGCGCCGCGGTGGCGCTATTCGGTGGCGGGCTCGCTTTCGAGTTGTGGGCCGAATCGAACTACGATGCAGCAAAATCGGAGAACACAGTTCAGACAAGGCGCGACTCGCAGTACCAGTCGGCCAATACGAAGCGCTATGTCGCCGAGGCGCTCGCCGCAACCGGGCTGGCCGCCGGCGGCGCCGCGATCTGGCTCTACCTGGGCGGAGGTGATCGCGAGGGCCGCGCAGCGTCGCGTGCCGGCGTGCGGGTCGCACCGACCGCATCCGGCGTCGTGGTGTTCGGTGATTTCTGAGCGCGATGAATGACCACGCTGATCGTGGGGCGAGTCCGGACCGGAGGAGCGCGATGAAGCAGATATCAGGCATGTGGCCGGGGCTTTGCCTCGTCGCCGTGGGGCTAGCGTCCTGCGGCTTCCCACCGCTGGGCCAGGTCACCGGTGGCGATGACGCCGGTCCGAGTATCGGCGCTGGCGACGACGCCGGTGGCACGCCCGGCGGCGGCAACGACAGCGGCCCGAACACCGGCAGCGGCGATGCGGCCGCTGGCGACGACGCCGGCGCGCCGATCGATGCGGCGCCCCCCTCGATCAGCCTCGAGTTGATCGCCGGCGACATCGGCGGCATCGGCAACGGCGACGGCGATGGCAGCGCGGCGCGCTTCGACGGCCCGACCGGCGTCGCGGTCGACGGCGCCGGCAATGTCTATATCGTCGATCACAATAACCACACGATTCGCAAGCTCAGCGCCGCGGGCACCGTCACGACGCTGGCCGGCAGCCCCGGCGTCGCAGACAGTCTGGACGGCACGGGCGCCGCCGCGCGCTTCAACAACCCGACCGGGATCGCGGTCGACACCGGCGGCACGATCTACGTCGCCGATCAGGACAACCACACGATCCGCAAGGTGACCGCGGCGGGCGACGTGACGACCATGGCGGGATCCGCGGGGATCCCGGGCAGCGTCGATGCTACCGGCGGCGCGGCGCGCTTCAACTTCCCCGCCGCCGTCGCGGTCGACGCCGCCGGCAACGTCTACGTCGCCGACAGCAACAACCAGACGATCCGCAAGATCACGGCGACCGGCGCGGTCACGACGCTGGCCGGCACCGCCGGTGCGCGAGGCAACACCGACGGCGCCGGCGCGGTGGCGCGGTTCAGCAATCCCGCGGCCGTGGCGGTCGACGCCGCCGACAATCTCTATGTCGCAGACCACGACAACAACACGATCCGCAAGGTCACCGGGTCCGGGGTCGTGACCACGCTGGCCGGCACCGCCGGGGCGACGGGCAGCACCGACGGCGCCGGGACCGCGGCGCGGTTTCGCTCGCCCAGCGGCGTGACCGCCGACCGCAACGGCACGCTCTACGTCGCCGACCAGGACAACAGCACGATCCGCAAGATCACCGCGACCGGCGCCGTGACCACGCTCGCAGGCAGCGCGACGCAGCTCGGGAGCGACGACGGCGCGGGCACGGTGGCGCGCTTCCGGTCCCCCGCAGGCGTCGGGATCGACGCCGCCGGCAACGTGTACGTCGCCGATCAGGACAACAGCCTCGTCCGCAAGATCACCGCCGCTGGAAGCGTGACGACGCTCGCCGGCGCCGTGGGGCAGGTCGGTGCCGCGGACGGTCCGGGGGCCATCGCGCGGTTCAGCTTCCCGGCAGGCGTGGCGACCGATGCCGCCGGTGATCTCTATGTCGCCGACAGCAACAATCGCATCGTCCGCAGGATCACGAGCAGCGGGGCGGTCACCACCCTGGCCGGCGCGCCCGGCGTATCCGGAGAGCTCGACGGCACCGGCACGGCGGCGCGGTTCAGCTTCCCGGCCGGCATCGCGGTCGACGCCGCGGGGACCGTCTACCTCGCGGACGAGAGCAATCACAGCATCCGCAAGATCAGCCCCGCCGGCGCCGTCACCACATTCGCCGGCAGCTCGGGGACCCCTGGCAGCGCGGACGGCACCGGAACAGCCGCCCAGTTCAGCTTTCCCAACGGCGTCGCCATCGACGGCGCCGGCACGCTCTACGTCGCCGACCAGGGCAATCACACGATCCGCAAGGTCACGGCCGACGGTGTCGTGACGACGCTCGCGGGCAGCCCGGGCGCGCTCGGGAGCGCAGATGGCGTGGGCTCGGCGGCGCGCTTCCGGTTCCCCGCCGGCGTGGTGGTCGATAGCGCCGGGACCCTCTACGTCGCCGACGGCAACAATCACACCATTCGCAAGGTCACGCCCGGCGGGGCGGTCACGACCCTGGCCGGCGCCGCGGGAATCCCGGGCAGCGCGGATGGCACCGGCACCACCGCGCGGTTCCGCTTCCCGTCCGCGCTCGCGATCGATGGCGCCGACAATCTCTACGTCGCCGATCGCGACAATGCCACGCTCCGCAAGGTCACGCCCACAGGCACGACGACGACGCTCGCAGGAATCGCCGGGGTCACGGGCATCGTGCTCGGCGCGACACCGCGGTTCGCGGGCCCGCGAGGACTGGTGATCCTGGGCGACTCGCTCGCCGTGAGCGATGCCAACGCCATCCTTCGGCTGCACCGCGGCGCGCCGTAGTCGCGAGCGGCCGGTTCGCCCTGCCTCACACCGCGTGGCGCGACAGGAACTCGAGCACCAGGTCGCTCGCCCCGGGCCGGAACTCCCAGAAGTAGGCGTGGCGCGCGCCGGGGAGCAAGTGGAGCTCGGCGCCCGCGATCCGATCGGCGAGCAGCGGCGCGTTCTCCGGCACGTTCACGAGATCGTCGGCGCCGTGGATCACCAGGGTCGGCGCGGTGATCGCCGGGAGCTGATCCCAGGCGTCGTGGGCCTCGCTCGCCTGATAGTGCAGCTGGCGCGCGTACGCCGGCACAGGTCGGCTCGCCACCCCGGCGGCGACGCCGTGGAGGAACGCGGGGTGCGCCTCGGCCCACGCCGGCGTCACCAGGTAGGGCAGCATCCGCAGCGGATCGCCGCTGGTGAGCGCCGGGGTGACCTCCGGCGGGCGCGGCACGCCGTGGGCGTTGCCCGGCGTGGTGCAGCCGAGCACCAGCGCGCCGACCCGCGCCGCGTGGTCGATCGCGAGCCACTGGCCGATCCGCCCGCCCATCGACACGCCGTAGACGTGGGCGCGCGCGACGCCGAGCTCGTCGAGGATCGCGATCGCATCGCCCGCGAAGCCGCGCGTCGAGTAGGGCGGCTGCGCGGGCTTGTCGCTGTCGCCGGTGCCGCGGTGATCGAACACGATCACGCGGTGGCGGGCGGCGAAGTCGTCGCGCGCGCCGGCCCACACACCGCGATCCTGGGCCTGGCCGGCGACCAGCAGCAGCGGCGGGCCGGAGCCCATCACCTCGTAGTACAGGCGCGTCCCATCGGCGGCGCGGGCGAACGGCATGGCGGCGGCATACCACGGCGACCCGCGCGCGACGGCGGCCCCCGACCGCTCCCGGTGCCGTCTCACGCCCACGCGACGGTCCACGCGCGCACGGCCCTGCCGCCGTCACCCGAGGCCGCGCGCCCAGCCGACGCGTTCGACGGCGGCGCAGCCGCGCATCGTGCACGGCGGCCGCACGCGGGGTGGGCGCCGCGCGCGCGACAGCATCGCGCCGGCGATGATGATCACCGCGCCGAGCGGCGCGTTCCACGTCAGGCGCTCGCCGAGCACCACGACGCCCAGGCCGATCGACACCATCGGGATGCAGTAGGTCACCGTCGAGGCCAGCGTGGCGCCCGCGCCGCGGATCAGGTCGTAGTTCAGCGCGTAGGCGATGCCGGTGCCGAGCGCGCCGAGCGCGACGATCGCCAGCACGACGTGGCCGGGGACGTGCGCCGGCATCGTGGTCGCGAACGGCGTCACCACCGCGAGCTGGATCGCGCCGAGCGACATCTGGCCGGCCGACAGCGCCACCCCCGAGTAGCGCGTGCCCGACAGGAACCGCCGGAGGTACACGCCGCCGAGGCCGTAGCACAGCGCCACCGCCAGCACGAGCAACACGCCCGTGGCATCCGGGGCCACCGCGCTGTCCCACACGCCGAACACGACGATCACGCCGGCGAACCCGACGAGCAGGCCGAGGCCGCGCGCCACCGTGGGCCGCTCGTCGGGCAGCGCCAGCACCGCGATCAGCAGCGTGAACAGCGGCGTCGTCGCGTTGCAGATCGACGCGATCGCCGATGGAATCCGCTGCTCGGCGTAGGCCATCATCGTGAACGGCACCGTGTTGAGCAGCGTCGCGGCGACCGCCATGTGGCCCCACACCCGGGGCTCGCGCGGCAGCGCCAGCCGGCGCGCGGCGGTCAGCGCCAGCAGCGCCAGCGCGCCGAACACCAGGCGTCCCAGCACCACCTGCAGGGGTGCCAGGGCCTCGAGCCCGACCTTGATGAACAGGAAGCTGCAGCCCCAGATCCCGACAAGCCAGAGATAACGCGCTCGCATGCCTGCACCGTGGGTCCGCCCTTCGTTTAGATCCAGTTAGCGATGCTTGGAGCAATCGCGTAGCATCTCTGTATGCTCAGCCTCGAACGCCTGCGCGCGCTGCACGCGATCGCCACCTACGGCTCGGTCCGCGCCGCCGCCGAGGCGCTGCGCGTGACGACGTCGGCGATCTCGCAGCAGATGGCCAAGCTCGAGCTCGAGCTCGGCGAGCAGATGCTCGATCGCAACGGCCGCGGCGTGCGGCTCACCGACGCCGCCATGCGGCTGGTCAAGCACGCCGATCGGATCATGTCGGTGGTCGCCGAAGCCGAGGCCGACCTCGAGGCCCACCGCGGCGTCGTGGTCGGCAAGCTGTCGATCGCGGCGTTCCCGACGGCGCTCCGCGGCCTGGCGCCGGGTGCCCTGGCCGCGCTCCGCGCGCAGCACCCGCAGGTCCAGGTCGCGCTGGCCGAGCTCGAGCCCGAGGAGGGCGTCCCGCTGGTCACCCGCGGCGATCTCGACCTGCTGATCGTGCAGGACTGGTTCAACGCGCCGCTCACGGTGTCCGATGGGCTGGTCAAGTCGCCGCTGCTCGACGACCTGTGCGACGTGGCCATGCCGATCGATCACCCGCTCGCCGGCCGCAAGCTGATCGATCTCAAGGACATCGCGCACGAGCCGTGGGTCAGCTGGAACCGGCGCTCGATCTGCAACGACTGGCTGGTGCTCACGCTGCGGTCGCAAGGCGTCGAGCCGGTGATCGCGCACCACGCCGCCGAGCAGCAGTCGCAGCTCGCGCTGGTCTCGGCGGGCCTCGGGTTCTCGATCCTGCCGCGGCTGGGGCGCGGCAGGCTGCCCGACAACGTGTGCACCATCCCGGTGCGCCCGGCGCTCAGCCGGCACGTCTACGCGATCTGGCGATCCGACGCCGCGCGGCGCCCGGCGATCCGCGCCGCGATCGAGGCGCTGCGCTCCGTGGCCGCGCGGACTTGAGGCGGTCGCGACAGGGAGCTGCGCCCAACAAAGCGCCCGCGATCGATGGTGCAGCAATTCACGCCACCCGCCAGGATCGGGCGCCCAGCCCCGCCCCGCCGCCGCGGCACAGACTACCCAGGCGACAACATTGCTGTTTCGCGCGGCGCAGATAGCGCACGGTGCCGCAGAGCGTGGCTGGGGCAACG
>Ga0307516_10007831_pt1 | contig 12187 bp, 10 predicted proteins | sample 19_EM_MG_FD_203310 | JGI IMG/M metagenome (GOLD analysis project Ga0307516, IMG submission 203310) | Populus trichocarpa ectomycorrhiza microbial communities from riparian zone in the Pacific Northwest, United States - 19_EM | ecosystem: Host-associated > Plants > Roots > Unclassified | place...
TCAGTTTCCACGATGATAGGGGTATCCGGAATGAAGTGGGTAAGGATGGGCGCAGTGGTGAAGGCGTGCTTGAGAGCATTGAAAGAGCGTCGACAGTCCTCAGAGAAGTTCCAAGGAGCATCTTTCCAGGTGAGCCAGGTAAGTGGAACCACAATACCCGAGTAGTTGAAGATGAACCGGTGGTAGAAATTGGCAAAGCCCAGGAAGGACTGGATGTCCTTCACCTTTCGAGGTTCAGGCCAGTCGGAGATGGTTTGGATCTTGTCCGGAGACATAGTCAAACCGTCCGGAGAGAGGCAATAGCCAAGATACTCTACAGAGTCCGAGTGGAACTCACATTTGTCCGGTTTGGCAAACAGGCCATGCAACCGGAGTTGGCGGAGAACTTCCCAGACATGCTCCTGGTGGGACTCCATATCCTCAGAGTAGATGAGGATGTCGTCGAGGTACACAACGACGCAGACGTCTAGCATGTCAGCAAAGATGGTGTTGACAAAGCGCTGGAAGGCTGCAGGGGCGTTGGTGAGGCCAAAGGGCATTACTAACCACTTGTAGGACCCATAGCGCGTATGGAAGGCGGTCTTCCATTCATCGCCCAGAGCAATCCGGACTAAATGCTACGCGTGCCGGAGATCAATCTTTGAATAGATTTTAGCATGGCTGGGTGAGTCCAGTAGATCAGAGATGAGGGGGAGTGGGTAGTGATCCTTTTTGGTGATTTTGTTTAGGCCTTGGAAGTCAACGCAGAGGCAGAGTGAGCCATCCTTCTTCTTTACAAAGAGGACCAGAGCAGCATGGGAGGAAGCGGTAGGGCGGATGAAACCTGTAGTGATATTCTCATCGATGAACGTCCGGAGAGCGGAGAGCTTGACCGGAGACAGTGAGTAAAGGGTTCCCAGAGGTGGAGAGGTACCTTCTTCAAGGTTGATCTTCAGATCGTAGTCACGATGCGGGGGAAGTTCAGAGGCCTTCGCCTTGCTGAACACGTCCACATAATCGCGATACTCCGGAGGGACGATGTCCAAGTCCAGCGGAGTAGAGGCGGAGGAAGAACGAGCCTTCGCTGAGTCAGAGGGGCGCAGCTGAAGTTGGTACTTGGTGGATCCTTCTAATTTGCATGCACACATGAATGCGACTGCATTAATCAGAGAGATGTGTGGAGGGGTGCAAGCTGGAGTGTCGACAGATGGCGTGAGGCCGGGGTCAGATTGGCTGGAGAGGCCGGAGACAGGGTTACCGGACTGAACCGGAGAGGGAGTCGACGGGGGCGCTAGCAAACTTGGTGCAGGGGTCCGGAAAGTTAAACTGCTCAGTACCCAATCAATCAACGGATTGTAGTGGGTGAGCCAGTTATGTCCAAGGACAATCGAGCATTCAGAGTCTAATGGAGCGAGGTAAAAGGTCATAGGGGTGACATCACCAGATGCGGGGAATTTCACTGATAGGTCGACGGCTTGAGTAATTACAAAGTTTGATGTACCATCAAAGAGCTGGAGAGTAATCGGAGGAATGGAGTAAGTGGAGATATTGTTTTTGTGCGCCAATTGTACATCTACAAAGCAATGCATGGACCTGGAGTCCACAAGTGTGCAGGTTTTAGGTAAGTCAAATGATAAGAGGGTAACATGAGGCATAAGGGAATTTGGGTCGTAAAGAGCGGACGTGTTGAGGCGGGCCTCCTTGGGTGCACTTCCGGAGTCAACGCAGCTCACCGGTTGTGTGGAGGGCCGGGAGCTGCTTACTCTTTTTTTGACTCGGAGTTGGCACCTGAGTTCGAGTCCATCTTACCGGACTCAGCAGCGATGGCCGCAGCGCGAGCTTTGGCCTTTTTGGTCTTCTTCGGACAGTTGTCCACGAAATGACCGGTACCTCTGCAGAACATGCAGAGGTTGTTTTCCAGATGCCTTTTGCGCTCGTCTGTGGTTAGCTTCCCATCCTTACCAAGCTTGTTGGTTAGGTCCGGTCTGGAACCGGACAAGGACTGGTTGCTGGTCGCTTTTGACGAGCCAGAGGAGTTGCCGGAGCTGGGGGAGTTGCCGGTCTTGGATTTCTCCTGATTGGAGTTGGATGAGTTGCCTCCGGAGTTGGAGGACTTGGTTGTGGACGAAGTGGGCTGACTCTTCGTTGTGCGAGAGATCTCGTCTTTGTGCTCCCAATAGCACATGTCGATCTCTTGACAAAGGGCCCTAAGCCCATGTAGAGTCAGGGGCTTCCCAACTCGAGCAATTTTGTCCTTGAGACGATCCGGGAGTCCGGAGTAAAACAGGCGGCGGAGCGCGCCATCTCCGTAGTCCTGGACCTGGGAGGCGAGTGGGTTGAAGTCTACTATATACCGCATAACGCGGTGAGCATCCTTCATCCGGAGGTGCTTGAGTTGATGCTCAGCATCAGCGATGGGGTCGTGAGGTCCAAAGGTGCTCTGGAGCTCAGCGACAAAATGGACCCAGCTGTCCATCCAGCGTGGGCGGTCAGCCAGATCACCGGAGTTGAGGAGGTCCGGTTTGAACCATTCTAGTGTCATCCCTTTTAGGTATGATTGGGCGAAAGTTACCTTTGCCCTATCAAGGTGGAATGCCTTGGCTCAATCCTGGAAGCATAACTCACACTGGACCAAGAAGGTCCGGAGTTTTTTGGGGTCTGTGCCATCAAAGGTGTCCAGTTCACGGACCTTGGCACAGGAGGAAGAGGAGTTGTTGGTACGATGAGAGGAGCGGGAGAGGCAGTTGACGGCAATGGCGAGATTGTGGAAGACAGCCAGACTAGGGTCTAGCTCTTCCATGGTGTCGAGAAATTCGTTGTCGTCATCGTCGTCATTGTTGTTATCTCCGGGGTCGTCCGGATTATCTCTGGGACCATCCTCAGGGCCGAACCATTGGAAACGACCGGGTTCGCGACGCTCCAGGGTGGAGTCGCGATGATAGGGAAACCGATCACCAGAGACAGATTCATGGTGACCTAAGTCTGCAGAACCACGAAGGCTCTGAGATGCAGCATCTCGATGCGGAGTCACAGATGCTGTGGGGTTTCGAGCTGTGAAGCTCCAGAATTGGCTAACAGAAGCCGGAGGTTGCCTGCGGTTAGACAGGGCTTGCTGTGCGACGGAGAGGTGGAGGTTGCTTCCTCAGCAAGTGCTGCAGCGGTACAAGCGCGAGAGCGCGTAGTCATGGTCATAAGAGATAGAAACTAGTTTGCGTACGAGGTTTTGGGATAGTGAACCCACACAAGTGTGAGTCTGAAATACTGTCAAGTCCGGGTCTACTCCGGTAGGGGGTCCAGTCAAGCCCAGACAAAAGTGGACAAAGGACGAAGGCAGAGGGCTGGACAAGAGATTAGTCCAGCCGGAGTTGGTGACTGCTTGGATTCAACGACTAAGGACAACGAGCATTGATCCCTTGCATAGGTTCCGGTCAAGAAGAGGAGATGGTGACAGAGACGGAGATGGACAGAACCAGGAGTAGATGACTATGGTTGATTTCAGACTGAGGAGTACAAGATAATCTACAGAGTACTTATACTAAGTGCAAACTAGGGACAAGTACATATGGTGACAAGTAAACAGCCTAAAGGTGGACAAGGAGCGACCGGAGTAAGGACTAGGTCAGGTCTGGTGAAAATAAAGTCAGGTCCGGTGAAAATGCTACAAGGTATGGGATATATCGAGTTCACGGAGAACTCATGTCAAGACAGGGTAGACGGCGAGGTGTAGTAAGGACTGTATAGGGATTAGACCAAGGGTCGTACTTAATGGAGGTATCTCTGCACAACCGTGACTGGAGTAAGTGATGCGCGACCAGAGTTGAGCTGTAGAGCTGCAATGCGACCAGAGTAACCGGATAAGACCCGGAGTTGGACATGGTCATAACAGGCACAACTAAAACAAGCAGAGGGAACATGGTGGACCATTGGGGGACCTTACAGTCCTGGCTAATGGGGCATTCGTGCGCTGGGGAGGAGGTAGGGCACAGGGGCCCTACATAACTATATCCTAGTCAGTGGAGTGCAATATGGGATGACCCATCCCGAAGCACTATAATTCTATTTTTCTTTTTTAAAAAAAGAGACACTACATAATATAATCCTAATCACAACTACCCATACAAAGCAATTAAGCTATATGAAAGTTGAGTTAGTGACAAGTGAGATCAAGTGAGACAAACTACTTACAGTGTTGAAAGTAATTGTCAATTTCTGGCAGGCTAATAGCCTTTAGTGGTGTTTGACCATAGTCAAATAACCTATTAGTACCATTATTAGACAAGGTAACATGTAAAACTTACCTTTAGTTCCGGCACTAACATTTGTTGTGTAGTCAAATAACCTATTAGTAGTATTGTTAGATAAGTTAATATGTAGTGGTAGTGGTGTTGAAGTCACATGTGCACCTGGCGTAAACCATCAATGAAGTGCACACAAGATTGCAACCCATATTAGTGTAGACTTAGTAATAGTCCTCTTTAGGTAGATGTTACATGTCACAGTCATGCATCACACTATTTGTTGTATATACTGTAAACAGTGGACATCACTGACATAACATTATGGAAAGCCAGACAGTTGTGGTCCATTTGCAAACTTCACATGCCAGAATTCAAACTCGATTTGGCAAATCCCTGAAGTGAGACTCCAGAGACTGTTTTCCATTTTTGAAACACAAAACTTATATTGTTAAAATTGTAAGTCCAAACTTGTAAGTTGAGTTGCTGAAGTACAAAACTTGTTTTGCTAATCTTGAAATACGAAATTCATATTATCAAAGTTGTAAGTCCAAAGTTGTAAGTCAAATTGTCAAAGTCGGAAAGTCACAAGTCAAAGTCACAAAGTTGCAAGTCAAAATTTTGAATACACTAAGTACAATGCCAGGTCGTTGATCTATTCTGCCGATCTCGTGGGATTCAAGTGGTATGGGTACTATTGAAAGGACACAGCTGAAAGCTGGTCCACTTGCAAAATTTGTTGCACACATGCTGCTTCTCAAAGACAGTCACTCCCTTCTCCAGATTCCCATCACCAAAAAGCTTGAGGCCTCTTCCAACCTTGCTAGAAAAGCTGGACTAAGTTCACATGAAGGCAACAGGTCAAGCCACTTATGGATGTGTGAGGATTTGTGGGTCTGTCAAAAGTAGACCACTTCCTGTAGCCAAATGTAATTTAGTTCACAAAGTTGGTGCCCCAAAAGACATACCCTGATAATCTGATATGTAGACCTGACCATTGGTTTTGGCATACTGTACATGTTGCATAAACACCAAAAATTCTGCTATCTCATCTGCTTTGGTATCAAAAAGGTTGCAAGGGACTGCATTGCCATTGTGAATGTACTTCACAAACTCTCCCTCCAAGGATGTGGGGATAAGCTCCTCAGCAAAGTATTGTACTGACTGTACCACCAGGTCTTACTGACTGCCCAGTCTTCTCTGATGCATTAGTGGTGACTATTGCAAACAAGTATGCAAACACTAGACCAGCATCAATGAAGCATAGGCAAGGTATTTCAAATGGTGGCAGTGTGCTTGCATCATTAATAGTGCAATCAATGAAATCATACGCCAATTTCAGGAGCACTTTTGCCCAGTATAAAATGTTCACTTCATGGTAGAGCAGGTTTGACTCATCTGTTAGGATATAGCGTGTGAATGGTGGCCCAGGTTTGGAATTGTTGCCAACATAAGGTCTTTTCAGGACAATATTGTGGTTGGAATGCGATCCAATGCCCAAGTGTCTGAGAGGCAAAAGTGTCAGCTGAGCCAATTGAGCCATCTTGAATGCTCCAACTCAAATAAGACCATTCACAGAGAGATCAAGTCTGATGCTGCCAGAAAAAAGTTCCACTTCTTTGATGTTGAAAGCTGCCTTTGTGGCAGTGAGTTCATTGAGGCTGCATGTTGGGATTGGGTAGAAGTCCACTTGCTGGATTTTCTGCCAAAAGACTAGGGCTCATAAATAACATGTTTATATATGCAGAAATACTTAACTTAACTTTCTTAGCATCAAAACTGGATGCCCCACCTGACTGTAATGCTTCTTTGAGTTGATCTCAGTCAGGAGAGGGGAAAGCAGCCACATGTTTCTTCAGTGGTGGCAGTGCAGCAGATCCACTTGATGTACTGCTAGTGTGATGGTGATGATGTTTGATGGATGAAGTACTGGTGTCCTACAACAAATGCTTAGTTGATGGGAGACAAAATATTTGCAACTTACAGTATGGTTAACCTGCGGACGTTCAACATCGCATGAAATTGGTTGTTCAAAAATGCTACTTGGTATTGGACCCATCTGTGTCTTGTCGGGAAGAAACAGGGGAGTGGGAGAATCTGAATGCTGTTGAACCACAGTATTGGGTGGAGGTAATATGGCAGAGTCACGCTGAGTTCCTTGTGTGTGAACAGGTAAAGGCTTGATCTGGTTCTGCAAAAGAGATGAAGACACAGAGGTGGGCTGAGAGGTTGACTGGGATACTATTTGTATGGGTGGGGAATCACATTTATCTCGAAATGCCTCAAACTCCTCCCATTGACATTCTGGGATGACAATGAATAAAGTGAACTGTTTGGTTTTGAATACCATCAATTTCACGCCTTTTCAAGTGCTTGGATGGAGGCAGTCCTTATAAAAATATGCTTGGAAGCTGGAGTATTTTGCAAGATCAACCCATTTGTTGTCACAGACAGTGAACTCATTCTCTTGCCACCAAAATGATGGATAGTACGCTTTGATCCCTGGGACAACAGTCTTGAGTGCATTAGATGCAAGCCTGTGCAGTGGCCTGTGCATCAATGTCCTTCAGTCCTTCGCATATACTCTGTGATACTGAATCAACGTCAATTTTCCAACTGTTGAACAACTACTCACACCAATGTTATTCATATGTGTACTCCTCTTTTTACCCCCAGCTTCAAACACTGCAGAAATCTCCAATGATATCGTCTCTGCAGGCGGAGTACAGTGTGCCACCTGCACCCAGTGGTCATGCTGAGCTGCATAGTGAAGGTGCTGTGCACCATATCCAGAGCCCAGTGGCAGACCTATTGCCTGGCCTAAACCAGGTTGTATAGCAGGAGGTGTTGGTTGTAGGCCCTTGTTCCAAGCAGAGGGAACATACACATTTGGGCCACCAGTGGATGCAGCATGACCCAAGGGAATAGGGGGAATTGTGGGAGGGCTGGAGGCACCGACTGAGGCCTGATAGGAGCAACATTGTAATGTGGATCAGGTAGAAATCGAAGAGCACCAAGGGTGCTTGAATCATGAAAGTTTGGGTCAGTATTCAATATGGCCACCACTGGTGGTGGGTTGACTGAAGCTACCAATTGTTGAGATGTGATACTGGTCATGCTGAAGTGAACACACCTTGGGATTGAGCAGCACTTATGGATTGGCGGATGGACTGTGCATCAGGTAATGTTGATGATACATTAGTTCAAATCCAATGGAAGAGGTGGGAACACACTAATACCTTGTGGATGCGCTCAAGCAGTGGTTGCAGGTTTGTTCTTGTACCACCTATAGCACTCCACACAAACAAATTTGCCAGGCTGAGCTGGGTTGTATGCTGCTACATAGTGGCAGGGATCACCTTTCTGGATCAAGACTTTGCACTTGGATCACTGGCATATCCTGTCTTCTTTGGTGAATGCATCCTCTGTGAACTGTGTGACAAGGTCCTGGCTAGATGCCTGCATAATAGTACAGTGCAGACCTGAGAATTGTTGAAGCCAAAAGTTGCTGGAAGCGCACAAAGTGCTGCTGAGCTGCTCAAATAAGGTCCAGAATAGAGTCCAGTGTGAGTAACTGATGATATAGACAGTTGTGGAGAGGTATACAGCACCTAGAGTCCAGTGTGAGTAACTGAAGAGGAGAAACACTGGACTCTACAGGGTATGTGTGCTTCTGGGTAAACAAATGTAAACAACAAGTCAAGGAAACAAGTCAAGGGTGCATCTAGCGCTACAATGCAGCTAAGTCCAGTGTGAGTAACTGAAGAGGAGAAACACTGGACTTTACAGGGTATGTGCACTTCTGGGTAAACAAATGTAAACAACAAGTCAAGGAAACAAGTCAAGGGTGCATCTAGCGCTACAATGCAGCTATGAAGCTAAAACAAGTTGGTAGTAAGTAGGGTAGACCATGATAGTAAGTAATAGAGTCATAAGAAGAGGTGGAAATCACCAAAACTAACAAGAATATCACTGATAAGTGTTGTAGATGCCAAAATAATGGGATGGCTTAAATACCTTTCTGAAAGGCATCTGAGTGGTCACACAGATACTTTGACCACACAAACCATGAGCCTTGATCACACACAGAAACAGTAACAAGGCACTTACCAGAATTGCCCAGAAAAAATGGTTCCCATCATCTATGCACAAGGTGGGCACAACTTGGCAAAGGACCTGCACAAATGATTGGATAGCTGGAAAAATGGACAGCCTCTGAGGAAGACACAGTACATTTGATGGCCTGAGAACCAACCATGAGGCTGTTACTTGTTTGCAGGGTGAGTGTGACTTGAGGGCACTGCAGTCTCAATGACCTATATTATTACAGGGCACATTGTGATTCTCATGATCACACAGGCCAGTGGTTCCTATGTTATCACAGCTCATGCAGCATGGTGCTCTTGTTCACCCTTGATCACATAGTATGATGGGGGTTTGTAAGTTGTCACAGCTTGGCACTGTGGTACCTTTGATCACATACACCAGAGGTTCCAATGTGTTCAGATGGTAGCTAAGTCACTGCCAGAGGTCAGGTGTGGCAGGGGGAAACATGTGGTCACATCTGTCTACCTGTGGTCTCTTGATTACACACACCAGGGGTTCCAATGTGTTCAAAGGATAGCTAACTTACTCTCAGTGGCTGCCTAATGTCAGGTATGACAGGGTGTGTGTTATTGTCAGTATTCACTAATAGAAAGATTTGATCAAATATTTCATTCTGTTAAATAATTAGACTTGGCTATCTTTGTGCATCAAATTATCAAATATAGCTTGGACCATGTACTTGATCAGGTTAACCTGTCATGGAGATACCTGACCAATACTATCTACACTGTCCTAGATTAACTGGCCTGATCTGCTGGTGCATCAGAATGATATCTTAGGGGGTGCATTATATACATGAAAATGGTAGATAAAGCTTTGTCAAATTCTCATTGATTTCCTGATGAGGTATGTATCCAAGCAAGATGGTTGCATGTGATGACACCTGTGCACGCAGATCCTTGCTAATGTTTCCAATTGTCAGGTATATGGGCCAGGCTGATTTGTCACCTTGTAGGTGGGTGAGTTGGGCCTTGTCAGATGCCAGGATCACTGGGGCAATTGTTGCTCCCTCTGGTAAGCAGGTCTTATTGAAGTGAATTTAGCAAATTAGCTGATTGGATTTTTCACAAACAGTGAGCATCAACTCACCTGCATATCCCACCACCAATCGGCAGTCCACATCTCATTGATGACGCGGTCACTACCATCTTTACTGGTGTAGAGACATTCTGGGGTGAACCTCATCCCAGCATTAAATGCCAAGTTCCCAATCAACTCATGGACACACTCAACAGGATCGCGGAACCAGAGCTCCAATTCCTTGGTCTGTGCATGCCCATTGTCATCTCTTATGTTGCCAGTAAGTGTGATACACTTGCACTTCCAGTCCACACTACGAGATAACTGATCTACTGCATTCAACAGCTCAGCTTTATTTTTGAACAATGGCTGGACTTTATTTTGAATCTGCTGACCAGCAGAGGTCAAAGACATAAGTCAACTTTGTGATGAGCAGACCATATGACTTACTACATTTAACCGCAGGAAATGTTTGGCCTGGGTGTGTCCAACACTCTTGATGAGCCATTTTGCCAACTGCCATTCCTCTTCACTCTCAAATGGGCCCCATATGTTGCCCCCTTCAAGTATTTCTTTGTCCAGATAATTTTCAAACTGCGTGGAAGCGACACCACAGCTAGTTCCTGCCTTTATGTTACGACCATGTCCAACTCCGGGTCTTATCCGGTTACTCCAGTCGCATCGCAGCTCTGCAGCTCAACTCCAGTTGCTCACCACTTACTCCAGTCACGCTCGCACAGATATAATTCCGTTAAGTACGACCCTTGGTCTAATCCCTGTACAGTCCTTACTACACCTCGCTGTCTACCCTGCCTTGATGTGAGTTCTCCATGTACTCAATATATCTCCTACCTTGTATCATTTTCACTGGACCTGACCTAGTCCCAACTCCAGTCGTTCCTTGTCCGCCCTTCAGGCTGTTTACTTGTCACCGTATGTACTCGTCCCTAGTTCTTACTTAGTATAAGTACTCTGTAGTTATTCTGTATACCTCAGTCTGAAATCAACCATAGTCACTACTCCAGTTTCTGTCTGTCTCTGTCTCTGTCTCAGTTTCCGTCTCCAACCTCTTGACCGGAACCTATGCAAGGGATCAATGCTCGTTGTCCTTAGTCGTTGAATCCAAGCGGTCACCAACTCCAGCCGGACTAACTCCTTGTCCAGCCCCCTGCCCTTGTCCTTCGTCCACTTTCATCCAGACTTGACCGGACCCCCTACCGGAGTAGACCTGGACTTGACACTTTAGGTGAGATGGGAACTCTTCTTGCCATGATTGGCCTCTCCAGTCATCATGAGGTAAGTCCTCAACTCGTGCATGTTGATTCATGGGCTGAACTTCGGATGCCATGCTCTCATCATGCTGAATAGATTCGTCATGGATTGTGAAACTATAATCCAAAGATGTTGCAGTGCCGTCCTCAATTGCCCAGTCCTCGGTGGCAGCAGTGGCACTTTGAAGATGAGAGGTGAGCCCTGTGTTCCGAGAAGCCCAGAGGTTGCTTAATAGCTGATTGTGAGCTTTTTTACATGAGGGTGCCAGGGCTTCATGCCACCGCACAGTTGGTTGATTGGGGAAAGGTGCAGGGCAAAAGCGGCATGGGGGCATCGTAGGACATGATCAAAGGGATGCACTTCAGTCCCCATTCAACAATTTCAACATCAGATTTTATTGACTCAATCAGACTGGCTTCAAGTGCAAGGGTCGAGTGTTGGTTGGCAAGAGTTGAACTCTGGGCTGGCAGGTGTAACTCCGACATACCTACTAGTATATATACACTCACTTTTTTTTGGCAGTCACTGCGGCCATCTTCCCACCTCCACTCTGACAGCCCACATTGACTCTCTCTGGCGCAAAATGCATGAAGACCACAGTGGAGAGCTTGAAAGTGATGCCTCTCATGTTAATCAAGTCCAACCATTTGGTCGAGGGAGCAGGGTGCCAAGGCTGACCTCACATTCAGAAGCTTTTCGTGAGTACTAACCTCACTTCGTTTGCAAGTTGTGTACCAATGGATGACTTGCTGACTACTAGGGGCAGAGGTTCTTGCAAAGAATCAGTGACATAGTAATAAGCAGATGGCACCTGTGTCACAACAATGTCCAACACCGGGTCTTATCCGGTCACTCCGGTCGCATCGCAGCTCTACAGCTCAACTCCAGTTGCTCACTACTTACTCCAGTTGCGCTCGCGCTGATAACCTTCCATTAAGTACAACCCTTGGTCTATGCTCTATTTGCTCATTACCACACCTCGCCATTTACCCTGTCTTGATGTGAGTTCTCTGTGAACTCAATATATCCTATACCTTGTAGCATTTTCACCGGACCTGATTTATTTTATCTGGACCTGACTTTATTTTCACCAGACCTGACCTAGTCCTAACTCCAGTCATTCCTTGTCCGCTATTAGATTGTTTACTTGTCACCGTATGTACTCGACCCTAGTTTCTACTTAGTATAAGTACCCTCTAGTTTACCTTGTACACCTCAGTCTGAAATCAACCATAGTCATCTACTCCTGTTCTTGTCCGTCTCCGTCTCTGTCTCCATCTTCCCCTCTTGACTGGAACCTACGCAAGGGATCAATGCTCATTGTCCTTAGTCGTTGAATCCAAGCAGTCACCAACTCCAGCCGGACTAACCTCTTGTCCAGCCCTTTGCTCTCTTCCTTTGTCTGTCTTTATCTGGACTTGACTGGACCCCCTACCGGAGTAGACCCAGACTTGACAACCTGTCACCACTACTCATGGCTATCAATCTCAGGCAGGCAATGGATCTGCACTATCATCTGATGCCATGGCTACTCAAAATCCACCAAACACCACGCTTTCAATGACAGGAGGACA
>Ga0307516_10007832_pt1 | contig 12187 bp, 10 predicted proteins | sample 19_EM_MG_FD_203310 | JGI IMG/M metagenome (GOLD analysis project Ga0307516, IMG submission 203310) | Populus trichocarpa ectomycorrhiza microbial communities from riparian zone in the Pacific Northwest, United States - 19_EM | ecosystem: Host-associated > Plants > Roots > Unclassified | place...
GTCCGTTCATGGCCACCGCCTTGCTCGCGACGCTCTATGGCGCGCTGGTCGCCAACCTGTTCTGTCTGCCGATCGCCGACAAGCTGCATGGCAAGAAAGTGGACGAGGAGACCAACCGGACCTTGATCATCGACGGGATCCTGATGATCCGCGATTCGAAGAGTCCGGCACTCGTTCGCGAAATGCTGTTGGCCTATCTGCCGGAAAAGCATCGTGAAGACGAAGGCGAGCCTGTCCCGGTCTAAGCACCCCGCGCGCGCGCGCGCCCCGCGACCATCCTGAAGGCAATCAATGGCAAAAAAGAAGAAAGCCGAGGAGCATGCGGGAGGCCACGGCTGGTTCGTGACTTTCGCCGATCTCATGGGCCTGATGATGAGCTTCTTCGTGATGCTCGTCGCTTTTTCGACCATGGACAACAACAAGCTGAAGATCGTCGCCGGCTCGATGAGGGAAGCCTTCGGCACGCAGACCGAGGTCCGTTACGCAGGCATCGTGGAGTCCGACGGACTGCCGACGCGACCCAAGCTCAAGAACGTCGACCACGTTACGCCCGAGGAAAGCTCCAATACGCCGACACCCGACCAACAGGAGCGGAGCCGGACTCAGGGAGCGCGTCTGAAGGTGGATCGCGAATTCGCCCTTGCATCCGCTTCGCTGCGCCAGGCCCTGCAGGACCTGCCCGAGCTGACCGAGATCTCGAAGCACATCATGTTCGAGGAAACCAAGGAGGGCCTTAATATCGAGATCGTTGACCAGGATGGTCGCTCGATGTTCGCCGACGGCTCAAAGCAGCCTTATGATCGGACGCGCCGGCTGGTGGAGAAATTGGCAGCGCCGCTGAAAGCAACCCCGCTGCGTGTCTCCATCATCGGGCACACCGCGGCGGGCTTCGTTCCGGCCCGGGGCGATTATGGCGCGTTCGACCTGTCGGCGGACCGCGCCAACGCGGTGCGCCAGATCCTCGAGCGGGAAGGCTTGCCCGCATCCCATGTCTTCGCGGTCTCCGGGAAGGCGGACTCACAGCCGCTGTTTCCCGACGATCCCTCGCTCGCGGCGAATCGGCGCGTGACGATCACCTTGATGCGGGAAGCGCCGGCGCTGCCGCCCGATCTGAAGCCGTAGACTGTCCGCTACCATAATACCTGTGCACATCAAGCCACGGTGCCAGCCGGCTGTGGTCCTTGTGTCACGCCGGCAACCGCTCGCGCCTGCTATAGTTATATATGGTCGTGTCGGGACGGACGGTCTTCGCGGTATCGTATCCGATCAATTGAAAGCGCCCAACCCAGCATGGCGATCAGCGTCTCCTCAAGCGAGACCCAGACTGAACCGGCAACAGCGAGCTTTTGGTCGCTCACGCTGGGCAGCATAGGGGTCGTATTCGGTGATATTGGAACCTCGCCACTTTATGCCTTCCGTGAGGCTGTCGCCGGGGCGGCGCACGGGCAACCCGTCACCCGCATCATGGTTCTGGGTGTCCTGTCGCTGATCCTCTGGGCCCTGTTCGTCGTCGTCACTGCCAAATACGTCCTGCTGCTCTTGCGCGCCGACAACAATGGCGAGGGCGGAACGCTGTCTTTGATGGCGCTGGGCCAGCGGGCGCTCGGCCGCAGAAGCTGGCTGCTGCTGGCGCTCGGCGTCGTCGGGGCTTCGATGTTCATCGGCGATTCCATGATCACGCCGGCGATCTCGGTGTTGTCGGCGGTCGAAGGCCTCAAGCTCGCGGCGCCTGCGCTCGAGCACTACGTCATACCCGTGACGGTGTTGATCCTGGTTGTGCTGTTCTCGGTGCAAAGCAGCGGCACGGCTCGCGTCGCGTCGGCTTTCGGCCCCGTGATGGTGGTGTGGTTCGCCAGTCTCGCGGTCATGGGTCTGGTCCATATCAGCGACGACCCCTCCGTGCTTGCCGCGATCAACCCGGTCTATGCCGTCCAATTCCTGCTGTCGCATGGAACGGTCGGACTGGTGACGCTGGGTGCCGTCTTTCTGGCCGTGACCGGAGGAGAGGCGCTCTATGCTGATCTCGGCCATTTCGGGCGCAAGCCGATCCAGGCCGGATGGCTGTACTTTGTGCTGCCGTCGCTCCTGATCAATTATTTCGGCCAGGGAGCACTGGTGCTGTCTGACCCGGCCGCTATCGAGAATTCCTTCTATCGGATGGTTCCGGAGGTGCTGCTGTTGCCGCTGGTGGGGCTGGCGACCGCCGCGACCGTCATTGCCAGCCAGGCCGTCATCACCGGCGCCTATTCGCTGACCCGCCAGGCGGTTCAACTCGGCCTGCTGCCGCGCTTCGAGGTCCGTTACACGTCGGAGACGCACGCGGGACAGATCTATCTGCCGCGGGTCAACACGCTGCTTCTGATCGGCGTGCTGTTGCTGGTGTTGCTGTTCCGCACCTCCAGCGGGCTCGCATCCGCCTACGGAATCGCCGTGTCCACGACCATGGTCGCCGACGGCATTATGGGTTTCGTGGTGATCTGGAAGTTGTGGAACTGGCGGGCAGCGACAGCGGCCGCATTGATCATTCCCTTTGTGACCGTCGATCTGACCTTCTTCAGTGCCAATCTCTTGAAGCTGTTCGAGGGCGCCTGGGTGCCGTTGCTGTTCGGTGTCGCGATGGCCGTCACGATCTGGACCTGGCGGCGCGGTTCGGCGATCCTGACGGCGAAAACCAGGCGCATCGAGGTTCCGCTGGACGACTTGATCAAGAGTCTTGAAAAGCGTCCGCCGCACATCGTGAAGGGGACCGCAATCTTTCTCACCAGCGACCCGACCTCCGTACCGACGGCCTTGTTGCACAATTTGAAGCACAACAAGGTGCTTCACGAGCACAACGTGATCCTGACGATCGAGACCGCGCAGACCCCGCGCGTCGATCCGTCGGAACGCGTACGGATGGAGCAAACCAGCAACAAGTTCGCCAAGGTGCGGCTGCGATTCGGTTTCATGGAATCGCCCAACGTGCCCAAGGCGCTGGCGATCGCCCGCAAGCTTGGCTGGCAGTTCGACATCATGTCGACGTCGTTTTTCGTCTCAAGGCGCTCCCTGAAGCCGTCGAAACAGTCGGGCATGCCGGCCTGGCAGGATCGGCTTTTCATCATGCTGAGCCGTTCGGCCAATGACGCCACCGACTATTTCCAGATTCCGACGGGACGAGTGGTCGAGGTGGGAACTCAGGTCACGATCTGATCGACACAAATGTACCGTCATGCAATTTTGCATGGCGCGGTCCGAAAAAAGGCTATGCTATGCATGTGGCGCGGAGCTATAAGCCGCTGGTTTTGCTTCCGAGCAGTGAAGCATTTGAGGCCTGACTTTTCATGACAACCGATGTTGCGGCTCCCGCCCCGGAAACGACGGCGGGCAAGGGACATGGCGACACACATTCCACGGCCAGCTTTGCAGGGCTGACACTGGGGAGCATCGGCGTCGTCTATGGCGACATCGGCACCAGCCCCTTGTATGCGCTACGCGAAGCCGTGGTCGCCGCCAGCGCCGGAGGTGAGGTCACCACGCCTGCCGTCCTCGGCGTGGTCTCCCTGATCCTGTGGGCACTGATGATTGTGGTCACCCTGAAATATGTGGTGATCCTGCTGCGTGCCGATAACCACGGGGAGGGCGGCACGCTGGCACTGATGGCGCTGGCTCAGCGCGGGGTCGCGCGCGGTGCCGGCACGATCGTGCTGCTCGGCATCATCAGCGGTGCGTTGTTCTATGGCGACGCGGTGATTACGCCGGCGCTGTCGGTGCTCTCGGCGATCGAAGGTATCAAGCTGGTCACCGCGGCATTCGACCCCTATGTCGTGCCCCTGACCGTGTTGATCCTGTTCCTGCTGTTTGCGGTTCAGGTCCGTGGCACGGCGCGCGTTGCCGCGTTCTTTGGACCCGTCATGGTGGTCTGGTTCGGTATCATCGCGGTGGCGGCGATCGCTCCAATCATGCGACAGCCGCAAGTGCTGCTGGCGCTGAACCCGGTCTATGCGGTGTCGTTCATGCTGCACCATGGCATCATCGGCTTTGTGACGCTGGGTGCGGTGTTTCTGGCGGTCACCGGAGCCGAGGCGCTCTACGCCGATCTTGGACATTTCGGCAAACGGCCGATCCAGACCGCCTGGCTCTTCATCGTGCTGCCGTCGCTGGCGCTGAACTATCTCGGGCAGGGCGCGCTCGTCATCGCCGATGTCAAGGCGGTCGAGAATCCGTTCTTCCTGATGTTTCCGGACTGGGCGCTCATTCCGATGGTGGCTCTTGCCACCCTGGCAACCGTGATTGCGAGTCAGGCGGTGATTACGGGGGCCTACTCGCTGACGCGCCAGGCGATTCAGCTCGGCCTGCTGCCGCGATTTGAGATCCGCCACACCTCGGAAGCCCATTCCGGCCAGATCTACATCCCGCGCATCAACAGGCTTCTGCTGGTTGCCGTGGTGCTTCTGGTGCTGATGTTCCGCTCGTCGAGCGCGCTCGCATCGGCTTATGGAATTTCGGTGACCGGCACCATGGTGGTCACGGGCATGATGGGCTTCGTCGTGATCTGGAAGGTCTGGAAGTGGTCGCCGATCGCGGCCGGTGCCCTGATCGCACCGTTCCTGTTCCTCGATCTGACCTTCCTCTCAGCCAACCTCCTGAAAGTGTGGGAGGGTGGTTGGGTCCCGCTCGCGCTCGGCGGCTTCGTGATGCTGCTCATGTATACTTGGCGGCGCGGCAGCCGGCTTCTGTTCGACAAATCGCGCAAACTGGAATTCCCGCTCGCCGATCTGGTCGCCATGCTCGAGAAGCGCCCGCCGCAGCGCGTGCCTGGCACGGCGGTGTTTCTGACCAGCGATCCCTTGAGCGCGCCGACGGCCCTGATGCACAGCCTGAAGCACTACAAGGTCCTGCACGAAAAGAACGTCATCCTCACCATCGACGTCGCGCCGACGCCGCGCGTCGATCTGTCCGAGCGGGTCAGGCTCGAGCAGATCAGCCCGACCTTCTCCAAGGTCACCCTGCGTTTCGGCTTCATGGAGTCGCCGAACGTGCCGAAGGCGCTGGCGATCGCCCGCAAGCTCGGCTGGCAATTCGACATCATGTCGACGTCGTTCTTCCTGTCCCGTCGTGCGCTCAAGCCCGCCGCGCATTCCGGCATGCCGCGCTGGCAGGACCACCTCTTCATTACGCTCAGCCGCTCCGCCAACGATGCTACCGACTATTTCCAGATCCCGAGCGGGCGGGTGGTCGAAGTGGGAACGCAGGTGACGATTTAGGAGCGGTCGCGGACGGCCCTCCAACAGCCTCGCGGCGCTTGATTTTCGTCGTCCGAGAGGTGAGGTTGGCGGCGGATGTCTCGGACCCGGCGCGGGCCGTTGCGTCCATCGCGATTGGTCGTTGGGAGGATTGCGTGGCGAAGGTGCATGATTTGACGCCGGATGAGGTTTCCAAGGGGATGGCGGAGGGACGCTATCTTCTGGTTGACGTGCGCGAGCCGAACGAAGTTGCTGCGGAAGCCTATCCCGGGGGAATAGTTGTCCCGCTTTCGACCTTTGATCCGAAGAATATTCCCGATCCGGAAGGCAAGCAGGTGGTCTTCGCCTGCCGCTCCGGCAAGCGTTCGGTGACGGCCTCGCTTGCTGCACAGGGGGCTGGGTTGCCCTACGACAAGCACCTTGCAGGCGGCATCCTGGGCTGGAAGGCGGCAGGTCTGCCCACCAGGACCGGCGGCTGAGGCGTCATGACCTCGTTGAACAGGGTCTTCGCGGACCTTCCCGTCACCATCTTCGAGGCGATGTCGCAAGCCGCACGCGACAACAATGCGATCAATCTCGGTCAGGGGTTTCCCGAAGGGCCGGGTCCGGAGGATATTCGCCGCGCGGCTGCTGACGCGGTGATGAACGGCTACAATCAGTACCCGTCGATGATGGGTATTCCGGAACTGCGCCGGGCCATTGCCGCCCATTACGCGCACTGGCACCGGCTCAGGCTCGATCCCATGACCGAAGTCATGGTGACGTCCGGCGGCACCGAGGCGCTGACCGCGGCGATTCTTGCGGTGGTCGAGCCCGGCGACGAGGTGGTGGTTTTCCAGCCGGTCTATGACTCCTATCTGCCGATCATCCGCCAGGCGGGAGGCATCCCGCGGCTGCTGCGTCTCGAGCCGCCGCACTGGCGCTTGTCGGAGGAGATGCTGCGCAGCGCGTTCAGCCCCAGGACCAAGGCGGTGCTGTTCAACAACCCGCTCAACCCGGCCGCCGTGGTCTATCCGCGCGAGGATCTCGAGCTGTTGGCGCGGTTCTGCCAGGAGTTCGATACGATCGCGATCTGCGACGAGGTCTGGGAGCACGTGGTCTTCGACGGTCAGGAGCATATCCCGCTGATCACGATTCCCGGCATGCGCGATCGCACCATCAAGGTCGGGTCGGCGGGCAAGATCTTTTCGCTCACGGGCTGGAAGATCGGGTTTGTCTGCGCCGCGCCACCGCTGTTGCGGGTGGCTGCCAAGGTGCACCAGTTTCTCACCTTCACCACCGCGCCCAATCTGCAGGTCGCCGTGGCCTACGGACTTGCCAAGCCCGATGACTATTTCTTCGACATGCGCAAGGAACTCGCCAGGAGCCGCGACCGGCTCACGGCCGGGCTGGAACGTCTCGGTTTTCCGGTCCTGAAGTCGCAAGGCACCTATTTCCTCACGGTCGATCTGTCGCCGCTGGGCTTGAACGAAACCGATGAAGCGTTCTGCAAGCGGATCGTGACCGACTACAAGGTCGCCGCTATCCCGGTGTCTGCCTTCTACGAGAAGGAGCCGGTGACGTCGGTGGTGCGGTTCTGCTTTGCCAAGAATGATGCGACACTCGATACCGCGCTCGAACGCCTGTCCGACGCGGTGCATCGCCGCTAGAAGGTCAATATGATGCGCGGCCGTATTTGTTTCCACATCCCTCTGGTCGCGGCGCTGGCGCTGCTCTCCCCGTCGGTGAAGGCGGAGCAGCGCACGGTCAATTTCTACAATTGGTCGAACTATATGGCGCCCGGCGTGCTGGAGGACTTCACCAGGGAAACCGGCATCAAGGTCGTCTACGACACCTTCGACGCCAACGAGACGCTGGAAACGCGCCTGATGGCCGGAAAATCCGGCTATGACGTCGTCGTTCCCACCGCCTATTTCCTGCAGCGGCAGATCACCGCGAATATTTTCCAGAAGCTCGACAAGTCGAAGCTGCCGAATCTCGCCAATGCCTGGCCCGTGGTGACGCAGCGGCTCGCCACCTACGATCCCGGCAACCTCTATGCCGCCAACTACATGTGGGGCACCACCGGCATCGGCTACAATGTGAAGATGGCCCAGAAAATTCTCGGGCCCGACGCGACAATCGACAGCTGGGATATCGTCTTCAAGCCGGAAAACCTCGCCAGGTTCAAGGAGTGCGGTGTCCATATGCTGGATTCCGCCGACGACATTTTCCCCGCCGCGCTCGGCTATCTCGGTCTCGATCCCAACTCCACCAGACAGGCCGATCTCGAAAAGGCGGCCGACCTCGTCGCCAAAGTCAGGTCCTCCGTCCGCAAGTTCCATTCATCGGAATATCTCAGCGCGCTCGCCACCGGCGAAATCTGCCTCGTCGTGGGTTGGTCGGGCGATATCATGCAGGCGCGCAGCCGCGCCGCGGAAGCCAAGGGGGATGCGAAGAGCGACGTCGAGATCGGTTATTCGATCCCGAAACAGGGCGCGCAGATGTTCTTCGACAATCTCGCGATTCCTGCCGACGCGAAGAACGTCGCGGAGGCCTATGAACTCATCAACTATCTCTACCGGCCCGATGTCGCCGCCAGGAATTCCGATTTCCTCTCCTACGCCAACGGCAATCTGGCGAGCCAGAAACTGATCGATCCGAAGATCCTCAATGACAGGAACATCTACCCGGACGAGGCGACGCTGAACAAGCTGTTCGTCATCACCGCGCGCGACCCGGCGACTCAGCGCATCATCAACAGGCTCTGGACCAAGGTGAAGACGGGACGGTAGTAGTCTCGTTGTCTTCCATCATTGCGAGCGAAGCGAAGCAATCCTCATGCTCCTCGCATGACAACAAAATGTTCCGGCTACCGCCATCTCCGGTGCAGCCACAGCCACTGGTCCGGATATTCGCGGACCCAGCCTTCGACGACCGACGTGATCGCCTGCATCGTGCCCTGGATATCGATCTGGCCCGAGGCGTCGCGCACCGGCGGTATTTCCTCGGACAATTCGGCGCGGAAGCGGTGACCGGGCAGGCGGATGATCCGCACGCCGTGAACAGGGCATTCGATCTGACGCAACAGCCGCGCCAGGGTCGGATTTGCCCTGGTCTTGCGGCCGAAGAACGTCACCTCGACGCCGTTGGAGAACCACTGGTCGACCAGCATGGCTACGTGCTGGCCTCTCTGCAGGGCCTCCGCGAGCCGCAGCGGCGCGTCGCGGCCAGCCGGGATCAGCGTGCCCATCTTGACTTGGCGCAACTCTTCGATGATGCGGTTGGCTGACGCGCTATTCGGTCGCCGGAACAGGATGGCAGCGTCCAGCCCGTGCGCGACAGCTGCCACGGCAGGGAGCTCCCAGTTGCCGAGATGCGACGCGAAGATCAGCGCGGGCTTGCCATCGAGCCGGAGCTGGGCGAACAGCTCGTGGGTGCGTTGCTGGATTTCGATCCGGCTGAGTTCCGGGAGCGCGGGATCGTGCTCCCAGATGTGATCGAGATGGGCGAACTCGGCACCGAGGCGGCCGAGATTGTCCCAGACGCCGGTGAGAATGGTTTCGATCTCCTCGGGCGATTTCTCCGGGAAGGCGGCGGCGAGATTGGCGCGGCCGATGCGGTTTTCGCGCGTCAGCGGCCCGATCCGGCGGGTGATGCGGCCGAACAAATCGGCGGTCTTGATCGGGTCGAAATAGCGGGCGGTGCGCAACAGGCCGAAGGTGAGCGCCCCAACGGCGGCTTCGCCAAGCGGCTTGGCGGCGTCGCGAATCCGGGCCTTGGTGCGAGCCAGCAACGGGTGCATGGGTGGCTGCGCGGACTTAGGCGGGTTCGCGGGTCAGGATCAGCGAGGCGTTCTGGCCGCCGAAGCCGAAGGAGTTGGACATCACCGCCGTCACGCGCGCATCGAGCGCCTTGTTGGCAACCACATTGAACGGGATCGCCGGGTCCGGAATCTCGTAATTGATGGTCGGTGGAATGCGCTGATGTTCGAGGGTCAGCAGCGAAATGATCGCCTCCACCGCACCTGCGGCGGAGATGGTGTGCCCCACCATGGATTTGTTCGACGACACCGGGACCTGCTTGGCGCGTTCGCCGAACACCGCGGAAATCCCGAGATATTCCATCTTGTCGTTTTCGGGCGTTGAGGTGCCGTGGGCGTTGATGTGGTCGATATGTTCCGGGGTCATGCCGGCATCGGCCAATGACTTCAGCACGCAGCCGATGATCGGCTTGCCGTCGGGGCTGGAGCGGGTGCGGTGAAAGGAGTCGGTGAGTTCGCCGCAGCCGGCCAGGACGCCGAGGATAGGCGCGCCACGAGCGGTTGCGGCTTCAAGGCTTTCGAGCACCAGTGTGCCGGCGCCTTCGGCAATGACGAAACCGTCGCGATTCTTGGAAAAGGGCTTGGATGCGGCTTGCGGCGGCTCGTTCTGGGTCGACAGCGCCGACAGCAGCGAAAACCGCACCAGCGTTTCCGGATTCACCGTGCCGTCGGTCGCAACGCACAGCGCGGCATCGGTTTCGCCGCGGCGGATCGCCTCGACGCCGAGCTGGATCGCGGTCGCGCCCGAGGCGCAGGCGGTCGACAGCGAGATCGGCGATCCCTTGGTCCCGAATTTCTCGGCAAGGTGAGCCGCCACCGAGCCGAACATGAAGCGATCATGGAAGGATGCATATTGTCCGCCGCCGCTGATGCGCAGCAGGTCGTTATAGTCGACATCCGGCTTTCCGACCGCGCGCCCGAGCTCCATGCGCTGCGGCCATTCGACTTCGACCGGCGCCACGGCCAGAAACAGCGGTCCCGGGAAGTCGCCCTTGCTGCCGATGCCGGACTGCGCGAGCGCTTCCTCGGTGGCCATCTCGCCCAGGCGTTCGCTGAGGCCGGTCGAGGTGAACGGCTCGACAGGCGCGAAATCCACCGTCCCGGCCATCGTGGTCTTCAGGCTGTCGGTGGGAAAACGCGTGATGGTGCGTATACCGGACTCGCCCGCGGTGAGCTTGGTCCAGTTGTCAGACTTGCCGGCACCCAGCGAGGTCACGATCCCCATGCCGGTGACGACGACGATCGGCCTGCCGAATTTGTCGCGTGGTGCTGCCATCTCTTCCCCCCGCCAGTCCGTCAATCCACAAGTCGGTCCAGAATGCTCACTTGACCGCTTCGACCAGAGCCATGCCTTCGCCCCGCCAGTGCCCGGCACCGACCACCACAATCTGGGACGGTGCACGTTGCATTTCAAACTCGGCGCCCGAGGAATCGCCCGGAGCGAACAGTGCCCCGCGCGAGAGCGAAAGTGCCGCAAGCCCCAATCCCAGCGGAAACTGGGTCTCCATCGTGTGACCGTATCGCGTGCCGGTCGCCCGCACGGCAAAATCAGCGTGCTTCTGCAGGAAGGCGCGCTCCTCCGACGTGACCGGCTCTGCCCCGGTCGTGCCGGTGATGATGGCGCCGCCGCTTTCGAGCGGGCCGAGTTGCGACCACAGCTTGTCCAGCGTCGCCGTCACCTCGCCGGGCTGCTTGCGCGTGCTGAGATCGGCGACGACGTTCGAAAGCCGCGCAAAGGGCTTGGCGCCGCGCGCCAACGCATGCTGCTTGGATTCGATCACGATGAACGCACCGGCTGACCCGAGTGCGAAGCCGGCGTGTTCCTTGCGCGCCCAGACCGGCACAAACTTGTCCTTGAGGTTGAAGTCGCCGAATTCATAGAGAACCAGGAGGTCCTTGCGCTCGCCATTGTGTGAGCCGCCGATCAGTGCAATGTCGCTTTGTCCGGCCGCGATCCGGGCTGCCGCGTTCCGCGCCGCGTCGACCCCGGCGACTTCCTCGCCCATGAAGGTTCGCGAGGTGCCGCACACGCCATGGACAATGGCGATGTTGCCGGCCAGCAGGTTCGACAGCTGGGCCAGGAACAGCGTTGGGCGAAGGTCGCTCATCAGCCGTTCGTTGAGAAAGCCGGGAGCGCTGTTGCCCTTGGCCTGGGCGCTGAGAATGCCGGAGTCGACGGCGAGGTCGCGCTCACCCCCGCCGGCGGCGATGACCATGTCCATCCGGCCGAGAATGTCCTTGTTGCCCTTGACGCCTGCGGAGTCCAGCGCCAGTCCCGCGGCATAGGTGCCGATACGTTGCCAGGCTTCCATCTGCCGCTGATCGCCCTTTTTCGGGATCTGCGTATCGAGGCTGACCTGGCACCAGGGATGAACGATGTAGGGCGCAAAAGTCTTCTCATCGACGTTGATGCGACCCTGGTTGAGCGCATCCCAGTTCGCATCCAGGCCCTCGCCGAGCGACGTGGCAAGGCCGATCCCGGTGATCCAGACTTCGATCGGTCCGGACGTCGCAGATGTCGTCTCAGTCATGACGGGAAAGCCTGTAAGGGGAAGTCGATGCGTTTAGCCACCGCGTCCATGTACTGACGGAATTCGGGGTTCGGAGGCGGGATAAGGCTGAACGTGATCGTCGCATTGCACCTCAGCTTGCCGTCGACGCGGACCTTGGCATCGGTGATGGCATAGCCCGACCCTTCGTGAACGATGCCGGCTTCGACCGTCAGAAGCTCGCCAGGCGTCACAAAGCCGCGCATCTTGGCTTCCTTGACCGCGGCCAGAAACGGCATGCGCTCGAACTTCATCAGCGCGATCAACAGCCAGCCTGAGGTCTGCGCCATCGATTCGATGAGCAGGACGCCGGGCATGATGGGGTGTCCGGGGAAATGTCCCTCGAAGATCGTATTGTGCTGCGGAACCTGCGCCTCGACCGTAATTTTCTTCTCGTCCATGTTGAGGTCGAGAATGCGGTCAATCAGCTGGAAATATTCGAGCTGCATGGCGGGCGGTTAAGCGCTCGCGGTCTTGGCGGCGACGAGTTCGTCGATGCGGGCGCACAGGTTCTTGAGGACGAAATACTGCTCGGTCGTCGCCTTGCCGTCGTTGACCTCCTGGGTCCATTTTTCCAGCGGCAGCTTGATCCCGAACGCCTTGTCGATCGCAAA
>Ga0307516_10007833_pt1 | contig 12186 bp, 10 predicted proteins | sample 19_EM_MG_FD_203310 | JGI IMG/M metagenome (GOLD analysis project Ga0307516, IMG submission 203310) | Populus trichocarpa ectomycorrhiza microbial communities from riparian zone in the Pacific Northwest, United States - 19_EM | ecosystem: Host-associated > Plants > Roots > Unclassified | place...
TATGCTACTACCACACTTCGCGTTTCCAGCACAAGCACCCAGCGTCACATCCATCGCCGCTGTTTTTGACGCGCGTAGCATTGCTCTGAGTGTCAGAAACAAAGGAAAGTTGGCAAATACGACACGACGCGATGAGCACGACGCGTTGAGCAAGACGCGATGAGCACGACGCGATGAGCACGACGACAATGAGGAGGATGGCAATGAGGACGCCGGCGGCGTGGATGGTAGCGAGTAGGACATGGCGAGTATGAGAGCGAGTAAGACGTGATGAGTATGGGAGCGAGTAGGATGCGACGAGTATGAGAGCGAGTAGGACGCGGCGAGGACGATAGTGAGTAAGACGCGGTGAGGACGATAGGGAGTACGATGCGGCGAGTATGATGGCATCAGCAAAAACGCGAAAAATGCTCCCGGTGCTCCCGGTGCTTCCGTAAGCTTTATTAAGCTTTATTAAGCTTCTGTAAGAGAGAAGTTATATTTTGCTCCCGTAAGGATTTGGAAAAAAATAATCTCTTTTATTTCAACTAAAACACCGAGAAAGGAAATTTAAAATTTGTGTCTCACTTCAAAAAAAAGCAATATACCTCAACTTTTCATTTTTTTGCTGATGAACCGGGCCCGTGGGGTTTCGGGGTCTTGACTAGCGGACGGAATCCTCGGGAATGACTGAGAAGTACGGGTTTCCTAGAGAAACCACGTGACGCCGAAAGAAGACTATATAGCCGATGAAGTTTCCGCCTGTCGAACGAAAAAGAGGAGACAGCATCGAAGGCACTCTCGTCAAAACCCCGAACAAAAGATCTAAGATTATTCCATTGTGAATTATCGAAAGTAGCCGGATTACCTTTGATTCTCTCTGCACTCAGGTTACGATACAACCCCAGTGTCACACTATAATCTTGATCTCAAAATCACCCTACTTTCATGAACTACTTCGAAGACCACCTCTACCTGCTCGAACTCTCTACGTACTTAGAACCTAAGTCCCAGTGCTCCTTTGATTATACGTTCCAATCAAGCGACAACAAAATCGCCAACTTCGAGCGTTGGGACCCAAACTTCAACGGACCGGTCCCCACTCCCTACCAAGAAGGTGATTACGAACCTTTGAACCGGTACACGCAATACTGGATCAACTGCGTCCATAACCATCAAAGCGCCGAGTTCACCGAAAACGAACTACGAGAACTCTGCGACTACAATTTCGAGGACGACGAAACCATCTACACCAGAGATTTCCTCGACTTATACTAAGCAATGTCTACCGCCTCCGACTACAACATGCTCCGCTTGGAGGCACCAAGAGGCATGCTGCAGATCACCAACGACAAAGAAACAGAGGAAGAAACCCTGGAAATCGCCAACCCGGTGGGATGGATGCGGGCCATGGCCAACCATCTGCAACAGACGTAGCAAGACCTACGCCAGCTACTGGATCTCTGCGGCAACACGATAGACCAAACGGACGGACGAATCCGACGGATCAAGGCCACCTACAACCGGTTGGTACATGGCGCCCAATACGTCTACGAACAGATGGAGGCCAAGGAACAAATCTCAGGAGAATGGGTAAGAAACGAGCTGATGGTGGCCGCTAACACATACCAGGCATTCACCCGCCAGGTCTGGGAAGCTATCATCGAGTGCTCCAAAACAGAGGAGATCCAGAGAATGCACGAGGGGACCCAGGTAGACCGAATGCACGATCCTGTGGCATTCCTATGAGCGGCAAATCTGACAAGGAACACACACCTTGCGGAATTTCAAGGTAATGTGGAGAGATGGGCCGCGGACCACCAGCAGAAAGTGGAAAACCTGGAACTGCAACGGAGGGAAGACCAGCGACGGATGGCAGGGCTGGAACAACGATTGAACCAGGCCCAGAACGAGCTATTACAGGTGGCAACTGCCGTACCCCGCCCAACGACCTTGGCGGCACGAGCCCCGACCGAACCCCGCACGGCCCTGGGCCAAGTAGGTGAACCCGTGACCCAACTGACACTGGGAAGCCCTTTACTCGGGAGAATCCAGCGGCAGCAGAGACCCCCGGCAATCCCGGCCGACAATGGGGGAGCAGGAGGAAACGGGGCCCCGCCAAGACCCCCGCGAAGAGTCGCGCCACCATCACCTTCCCCACCTTCAGACGAAGTCGACGGCGATCTGTACGAATGGAACCTCCCTATGGGCAGGGGCCCACCAAACAAGGAAGAGCCGACCCACGAACGACTGGCAACCATGCTTACACCGGAAGAAATAGCCCGGCTAGTGGGAGCCGGAATTGCGGCAGCACGAATCCCCGCACAGCCCCAAATAAGAACCTCCCGGCTAAAAATGGAGAACCCGGCGAAGTTAGACTGGAAAAACCCCACCGCCTTCAACCAATGGTGGGAATCAGTCACGATGTACCTCGGATTCTACCCCGAGACCATTGACAGGCAAAAAATTGCCTGGGTTGGAACACTTCTGACGGACACGGCCCTGGTTTGGCACCTTCACCAGCACCACAAGCTACGGGACAACGACACCTGGGCAAACTACTCGGCCGCGATTCGGGCTGAGTACCGCAACGAGCGAGAGGCAGCAGACGCCCAGCTAACGCTGGGACAGTTAAAGTACCACGGCGACATTCGGTCCTACATGACGGAGTTCCGAGCCCTCAACCTCTACGCGCGCGCTACGGGGGAAAGCCTCCAAGAAATGGTGAACCTCGCAATGCCGGAATCAGTAATGGATATGAGGTTCACCCACTACCTGGAGGACTTCGCCGACGATAAAGGATTCCTGCAAGCAACATACCAAGCAGCGTTGCAAGTCGAAAAGAAAAAAGCACTGAGACTGGCCCGGGAGCAAGCAAAAACCCCAGTCCCAACAGGAAAACGGGACAAGAAAAAGAAGGACGGTCCGAGCAAAGAAGGATCAAACGGCAACCGGAAAAAGGGGGAAACCGAGAGGGAACCCCAGCAGGAAGGCAGCAGGGGTAGCGATTACGGGGGGGCAGGACAATGGGCATCAGAGGCCGCCGCGTTCAAAGGAGTCCCAGACCACGAGCGCAGGGAATACGCGAGCACCCGAGGATGCCACCACTGCTGACGACCAAGCCACTGAGCAGCCAAATGTTTCGCCGGCACCACGGCCAAGGGCACCGACCTCCCCGCGGCGCCATGGAAAATAGCTGCGGGAACAAAACGGCTGCGCTAACCCGAAGAAGAGGCCCTACCGGCACTGGAGCCCAAAGTGCAAAAAACAGCGGCACTAGACGTCAGGGACTCCGAACCCCTATGGCCAGACGAGGAGGATTTTTAAGGGGCCGACCGGGGGGGCCCAGTGCATTATAAGCGGAGCAGGCCAAAAAAGGAAAAATGAGGGGGAAGAAAAAGCCGCAGCGAAAAAACCCAAAGGAGGACCTTGACCGATCATATCAATGTTGCTAACGATAGGGACCCAGGACCATTGGGTCGGGATCCTCCTAGACACCGGCTGCTCAATCCCATTAATCAACCGGAAAACAGCGGAAAAACTAGGGATCGAACTACAAGAACATAACCAAACGATACCCATCGAAAACTTCACGGGTCAAACCGTGGAAGGAGCAGGGCAATATTACACCAAACCCCTGCTCTTGCGCCACCGACGACACATCAACAGGGAAAGATTTGAGGTTTCCCCAATGAAAGAAGGAATCGACATCTTCCTCCCTTTCTGGTGGATCGCCAAACACTCCCCACAGGGAGCATGGCAGGACCAGGAAATCCAGTTTAACAGTGCCGAATGCCTGAAGAGGTGCACCCAATACGAACAAGCGGACTTCTCGCTAACCTGGTAAGATGCGGTCGCGACCGACCCCCGTGCTCAGACCATCGGTAACGTGTCGGCAGTCGAAGAAGTGGAACCTTTGGGAAAAGTACCTGTGGAGTTCCGACAACATCTCGGGATAATGGGGAAAGAGGCGGCGGAGGCGCGACCGGACCACCGGCCGTACGACTGCCAGATCAACTTCCAGGAAGGGAGCACGCCACCCTGGGGACCAATCTATCCACTCTCAGAGGAAGAACTGCTGGTACTCCGAGAATCGTTGAAAGAGATGGAGCGAACCGGGAAAATTAGGCGCTCCACATTGGCAGCAGGGTCTCCCATTCTCTTGGTGCCAAAGCCCCATGGAAGAGGGCTCCGTCTGTGCGTTGATTACCGGGCCTTGAACCGAATCATTATCCCCAACGGGTACCCCCTACAACTGATGCAAGAACTCCAGGATCGGGTTCGGGGTGCGCAATGGTTCACCAAAATGGACCTGCAAAACGGATTCCACCTAATCCGCATGAAAAAACGAGACGAATGGAAAACGGCGTTCAGAACTCGATATGGCCTGTTCGAATTCCAGGTAGTGCCCTTCGGCCTTACTAACGCCCCCTCCACCTTTCAGGATATGATGAACCACGTACTTTCGGACATGCTAGACGTCGGAGTACTAGCCTATGTGGACGACATACTAGTCTACGCCGACGCAGAGGAAGGCCACGACTGGACAGTCAAAGAGGTACTCACGAGACTGCAAAACAACGGACTAGCAATCTCTCGGGAAAAATGTGTATGGAAGGCTACGGAAGTCGCGTTCTTGGGGTACATCATTGGGAGGAACGGAATCAGGATGTCGGACGACAAGGTGCAGGCAGTTGTCGACTGGAAAACCCCGGGATTGCTAACGGAAGTCCAATGCTTCCGGGGCTTCGCCAACTTTTACTGACGATTCATCCTGAACTATTCCCGGGTAGCAAGGCCCCTGACGGAATTGACAAAAAAGGAATCGGGTAAGGAATGGGCCTGAAACACGGAAGCGGAAGCAGCCTTCCGGGAACTCAAACACCGATTCACCACGGCACCAATCCTGGCCCACTTTGACCCAAAGAAACCAGTTATCATCGAAACAGATGCGTCGGACTTCGCGCTAGGAACGGTATTATCGCAACGAAGTGAGGAAGGACGTCTACACCGAGTAGCCTTCCACTCAAGAAAATTCCAACCCGTGGATATTAATTACGAGATCCACGAGAAGGAACTTTTGGCCATAGTGGATGCCTTCTGTTACACCCGAGGGTAACAAGGGAAAAAGAGATACAAGGAGAAAGGTAGCCAAACGGTGAGTCACGTGACTAGAAACCCTGACGAACGTCTTGGGGCCTCGGAAAGCAGTTCGGCAAGAAAAGCAGAGCTAAGGGTAACTTCGGCGGGTGATGGATCTTAGGCCAGCCCACCGGGTAGACCCGACGCACTGCCAACTCTTGTAGCTGCTGCATACGAGAACGAGATAAGGGGAGAACTAGCTTCCTGCAAGTCGCACGCCATAAGCGGGGCCCAGGTCGCCAAGACAGGTCTGGGAGAGTCTAGACGGGAGATAAGACCCGGAGTTAGGAACCTTACGGCCGAGACGAGCGGACGAAGGAATAACTCCGGAGCGGGGCCAGCGGCAAACTAGGAGGGACGGCGGACTCCGAAAGAGTTACGACCGATCCTGCCTAGGACCTCGATACGAAGCCCGCATAGTCCGAAAGACTAGCGTCGGGGGGAATACGAGGTCGCCGACTGTTAGCCTCCACCCTTATCGCTAGAACCGGTCAGGACCAACCTCACCCATGAGCGGAACTCTCTGAGGCCGCGCGTCTTGGAAACTGGGATCTCCGACGTGACGACTGGAAGAAAGAACCACATGACCAAAAAAGAAAGGCATATATACCGCACGAAAGCTCACCTCTCGATTCCCCATCCTCGGACACCACGCTCACGAAACACCCCGACACGACGAACCTAAGATTATTCCGCTGTGAATAAAGAAATCGAACCTGACTCTACAACATCTTTACCTCCACCTCCGTACACGCGTACCCAGGTGTCACACTATAATCTTGGTTCACAAGTCACCTTCGATTTACCCACGACCCTTATGCCCTCGTTCGAACAAGATCACTTCTTTCTCCTCGAACTGGCAAACATCTTCGAACAACTCTCCACACAGCACTTCGATCAGAGCTACCAATCAATCGAAGCCTTGCTCTACGAAGATCCTTGGGACGAGACCATCGACGGGCCCATCCCCACGGAAGCAATCGACTGCACTCCCAGGCACTGGTATACGCAGTACTGGTACGACTGTGCGTTCGCCCATCAGTGCGCAAACCTCTCCGGACTCGACTTCCGAGACATTTGCGACTACACCTTTTACGACGACGAAACAATCTATACAGGACACTTCCTAGACCTGTATTAAAAAATGACCGAATCCAACGTTGATATGCTCCGGTTGGAATATCCACGAACCGCCCTGGAAGTATACAACGACACCGAAACCGACCAGCCAACGATCGACCTCCCAAACCCTACTGCTCGGGTCCGACTGCTGGTCACGCAGCACCAGCAGGCTCAATGGGATCTAGAGCAGCTACACGGGATGTGCGGCGACGCCTACGACCGGGCCGACCGGCGAATCGTCGCAATTGAGCGGAACTACCACCTGCTCACGCAAGCCCTCGAATACGTCTACAAGACGGCCGAGGCCAACACGACTGTATCCCACGAGTGGATGCAAACCGAGCTGATGCGCACCGCGAGCGCCGCTCAAAAATTTACCACCGACGTCTGGACAGCCATCACCTCCCGGGACAAGGACCAGGCCGAAAAGGAGGGGCACCAGATCACCCGAATCATGCGGCTGAATGACGCCGTCCAGTGTCTCCAGGTTGCGGATCGGAAACGAGCGGAGGAACAACATACCTGGAACATCAACTGCGAAAAATGGGCCATGAACCAACAGGAGGAAACCGAGCGTCTAGCCAAAGAACAGGAACGGCTGCGCGTGGAGGTAAGTGCCATCCAACGGGCGACCACCACGCCCACTTACCTACAGTCGGCTCTCCCGAGGGACATCCCCCTTCCGGCTTCAAGGGAAGGAACCCCTGAAGCAGCGGCAGGAGGGGCCGGAGGAGACCCCCCCAGGCGACCCCGAACCAGGTTGGTACTCCGGTCTCCATCCCCGGAACCAGAAAACCCCACCGGAAGCACGGGGCCGGACAACGACAATGACGACGACATGTACACCGTTCCGAAGAGGAGGCGAAGCCAGGTGACCGGAAGACCCCCACCGGGAGCCACCCCACTCCAGGAAGGGCACATCGCCACCATGCTTACCCCGGAGAAGATCGCTCGACTAGTGGGGGAAGGCATTGCGGCAGCCCGGGCCGACCAAAGGGCTCCGGAGGTAATAGTCAATACTTCCCGACTCAAGCTAAAGAACCCAGAGCCCTTCGATGGGAAACCCACCTCGGCATTTAATGTCTGGTGGGAATCGGTCCTCGAATACATTGGGTTCTACCCGGAAACCCTCGACACCCAAAAGATCGCCTGGGTAGGAACCCTGCTGTCGGATACCGCAAAGGCCTGGCACCAGCACCGAAGAAGGACAATGGCCGACCGGGACACCTGGGTCGCCATCCGGGCTGAATTTTGAGACACCCGAGAGGCCGCGAACGCCCAGCTGAAGCTCGGCCAGCTACGGTACAAAGGCGACATCAAGGCCTACTTCATCGAATTCCGTACCTTGAACGTATACGCCCAAGCCACCGGCGAAGGATTGAGGGATAAAATCGACCAAGCCATGCCTGACAATATCCTCGATATGCGCTTTGCCCACTACATGGAGGAATTCATAGACGATGAACACTTCCTCACGGCCACCTACAACGCCGGTCTTCATGTGGAGTGAAGGAAGGCCCTGAAGGCAACGCGAGAAGCGCAGCCAGGAGGAAGCACAGGACAAAGGGACGGCCCGGATGGGAAAAATCCGGGCAATGCCCGAATTGGCAAGGAGAGCGGTGGCCCCAAGCAGACTGGGAAGTCTGACTCGGGGGGCAAGGCTGAAAAGCCAAGGAAATCATGGGAACAGAGCCACTGGGGAAGTGGTAGCAACGCCTACAAGGGGGTTCCCCAGGGTGAGATCGACTCCCACCGAAGCAGCAAAGCCAACTGCTGGAGGTGTGGCCGGGACAGCCACACCACCCAAGACTGCTACGCCCGAACAACAGTCAAGGGCACGGAGCTACCAGAAGCCCCGAAACAGGCAAGCTCGGTTCAAGGGAAAAGGAAGAGAGGGGAGGAGGCCGAGGAGGCTCTGGCCCCCAAACAAGCCAAAGCGGCCCATGTCAAAATCGAGGACGAAGACATGCGGGAAGCCGCGGCCATAACACTCCAGTCCGCCTGGCAAGACGACTCGGATTTTTAGAAGGACGGGGCCCGCCGCACCCCAAGTCCTTCCCAATAATTTGTGGAACAAGTCGAAAACGAAAGGGTCCGGAGGAACCAAGTGCTGGAACCTCGCAGGATAGACACGGAAGAAGGCTAAACCTTAACGAAGCCTCGCCCGAAAAGTCTACGAATAAACCACAATGCGGCAAAAGACCAATCACTACCATGATCATCTCGTGGGGCCCAACCCAGCACGCGGTGCGAGTCCTACTCGACACGGGTTGCTCGGTACCTTTGATTAGCACAAGAATCACCGAGCAACTCGACATACCTCGAATCCGCCGAAAGGAAGCAGCCCCACTGTTGAACTGCTCCGGAGAACAGGTCAAGGGGGCAGGAATGGAGTACACCGAGCCGCTCCTGCTCCAACATCGAAAGCACTACTCCCGAGAAGTGTTCGAGGTTGCCCCTCTGGAACCAGAGGTCGACCTCTTCCTCCCATTCTGGTGGATTGCGAAGCACCCCCCCCAGGGTGCATGGGACTGGGAGGAACTGCGCTTCAGCAGCCACAACTGCCTGGAAAGGTGCACGAGGTTCGAAACCGCGGAATTCTCTCTGTCCCTGGACGAGGCGGTTACCCTTGACCCAGAAGCCAAGGTCATTGGGTACGTCTCGACGGTAACCGAAGGGGACCCTCAGGATCATATCCCGAAGGAGTTCAGGAGCTATCTCGACGTCATGAGCCAGGAGGCGGCAGAGGCGCTACCGGTACACCAGCCGTACGACTGCAAGATCGACCTCAAGGAAGGAGAAACCGCCCCCTGGGGACCGATTTATCCCCTCTCGGAATACGAGCTCCAGACTCTTAGGGAATGGCTCAAGCAAATGTTAAGAACAGGCAAAATTCGGAGGTCCACCTCGCCGGCAGGATTCCCGATTCTGTTTGTACCAAAGCCGAACGGAAAGGGACTCCGGTTGTGCGTCGACTACCGGGCCCTCAACCGGATAACGATTCCCAACCGATATCCCCTTCCCCTCATGCAGGAACTACAGGATCGAGTTCAGGGAGCCAAGTGGTTCACTAAACTAGATCTGAAAAACCGATTCAACCTGATTCGCATCCGAGAAGGTGATGAGTGGAAAAGAGCCTTCCGAACCCGCTATGGGCTCTACGAATTCCAGGTCATGGCATTCGGATTAACCAACGCTCCGTCAACCTTCCAGGACATGATGAACCACGTCTTCTCCGACATGATCGACCTGGGCCTCCTGGTTTACATGGACGATTTCTTGATCTATGCAAAAACCGAGGAGGAGCACGACCAACGAGTTAAGGAAGTGCTGAACAGGTTGTGGGAAAACCGACTGGCAGTCTCGCCCGACAAGTGCGTCTGGGAAACTCAGGAGGTGGAATTCCTGGGGTATGTCATTGGGCAAGACGGAATCCAAATTGCAAAGGGAAAGGTGGAGGCGGTGCTGGAATGGAAGACCCCAGCATCGCTGACGGAGGTACAGTCCTTTCTGGCATTCGCCAATTTCTACCGACGCTTCATCAAGGACTACTCCCGAGTAGCCAGGCCCCTGACGGAACTAACGAAAGGGGGAAAAAAGGAGTGGGAATGGAACCACCAGGCGGAAGAAGCCTTTCGAGAACTGAAGCAACGATTCACGACGGCACCGATACTGGCCCACTTCGATGCCACCAAACCAGTGATCATTGAGACAGACGCCTCCGACTTTGCCATTGGCGCCGTACTGTCGCAATGAGATGAGGAAGGGAGACTGCACCCGGTCGCCTTCCACTCCCGGAAGTTCCAGCTGGCGGAAATCAACTACGAAATCCACGATAAGGAACTTCTGGCAATCGTCGACGCCTTCAAACACTGGCGCCGGTACTGCGAAGGAGCGGCAAATCAGGTCCAAGTGTTTAGCGACCACCAGAACCTCGAGTACTTTACAACCACAAAGATACTCAACCGGCGCCAGGCACGGTGGGCGCAAGAATTGGCCGGCATCGACTTCCGCATCCACTACCGACCAGGGAGCCGGAACGGGAAACCAGATGCTCTTTCAAGGCGTTCGGAGTACCGCCCTGAAAAAGGGGGGAGTGAAAACCAGCCGATCACGACAGTTTTGCGGAAAACCAACCTCGCGGCACCAGAATTTGCGGAACCAGATAGACGGGAAAGAACGTTCATCTGCTCTTCGGCAAGATTGGCATCACTCCAATCACGACAATGGTCAAAAGAATTTGCGAAAGCGGTCAAGGGAGCCGGGAAAAAGGACAACGAATACCAAGGCGCATGGAAGGAACTGGAAGCAGTGCTGGGGAATGTAGCACTGAATGACCGGAAGGTCGAGGAGGAAGCTGCCCGCCCTCGTGAGGCGCGGCAGAGGGACCGAAAGGTCAGGACGGACGAGGTCCTCGGGATCAAGGACGGGCTACTCTACCGAAAGGGTATGCTCTGGATCCCGGAGGATGGGAACCTCAAGAAAATGATTCTCGAATCAGAACACGACACGAGAGTCGCAGGACACATGGGCCAGGATAAAACGATCGAACTTATCCGATGGAACTTCTGGTGGCCAAAGATGAATGAAAGAATTATCGACTTCGTCCAAAGCTGCCCCGAATGCCAGAAGAACAAGGCGGCCCGACACCGACCGTACGGACTCTCCTCCCCCTTGGAGTTACTGTACGCCCCTTGGCAGTCCATCGCAATGGACTTCATCACAGAATTGCCACTCTTGGAAGGATGCGATCAATTGTGGGTGGTTATAGACCGATTCACAAAAATGGCGCACTTCCTCCCCCTCGAAAAGGAAAAGAAAACGGCGGCCGACCTAGCGGTCACCTTCGCTCGGGAAGTCTGGAAATACCACAGACTCCCCACGGATATTGTCTCGGACCGAGACTCCCGATTCACTCACGAGACGTGGCAAGAATTTCTGCAGCTATCGGGCATCCGCCCAAGGATGTCGACAGCCTTCCACCCCCAAACCGACGGGCAAACGGAACGCCTCAACCAGACAATCGAGGCATACCTCCGGGCGTTCGTCGGCCACGAGCAAGACAACTGGGTAGGCCTACTCCCAATGGCGGAGTTCGCCTATAACAATTCGATCACCATGGGCAATGGGATGTCGCCGTTCTACGCTAACTACGGATTCCATCCCGTGTCCTCTGACCCAGTCGCCAGGGGACCTTTGAACCCCGCCAGCAAGCTCTACGCCCACTGGATGCACGCGTTACACAAGGCGTCCGCGGAACGACTGGAAGCGGCACACGAACGAATGCGCCGCTACACGGACCCCCAGCGCACCAAACCCCCGGAGTACCAGATCGGGGACTTGGTGATGCTCAACGGGCGCAACATCAAGACGCGCCGACCCTCCTGGAAGCTGGACCACAAGAATCATGGCCCCTTCCAGGTGGAAAAAATCGTCTCGCCCCTCGCAGTTCGACTTACACTGCCCCGGAAATGGAAGATCCACAACGTTTTCCATGTATTGCTACTTGAACCCTACCGGACCAGCGAACACCGGGCACCGCCGGACCCCTCGAAGATCCTCCGAGAGGCTGACGATATCGAACAAAGCGAGGAATACGATGTTGACGAGGTCCTTGGGAGCACCAGGAAAGGGCGCCGCGTCCTGTACCTCGTCAAATGGCTCGCCTACCCAGACCGGAAGGACTGGACGTAAGAACCATACGATAACTTTTCAGTAGGCGGCCTGGAGAAACTCCGAGAGTTTCACCGACGAAATCCAGACGCGCCGAGGGACTACCGGCTCACCGAGGGCTAGACTCCGACCCGCCCCTGGCGCATATCGAAGCCGAGGGGGTTGAAGCACGGTCGGGGGGTAGTAGGATGAAGGGGAGTAGGACTTCATCCAACAAAGACTTTTTCAACGAGCAGAAGAGCAAAAGGTATTGTAATCCCAGAAAGAAAC
>Ga0307516_10007834_pt1 | contig 12185 bp, 10 predicted proteins | sample 19_EM_MG_FD_203310 | JGI IMG/M metagenome (GOLD analysis project Ga0307516, IMG submission 203310) | Populus trichocarpa ectomycorrhiza microbial communities from riparian zone in the Pacific Northwest, United States - 19_EM | ecosystem: Host-associated > Plants > Roots > Unclassified | place...
ACACGATCGCGGTCTGCGGCTCGGCCAGCGCCGAGCCCGGCGAGCTGCGCCGGCTGGCCTGGGCCCTCGAAGGCACCGGCGTGGACCTGGTGGTGGCCCCCCAGCTCACCGACATCGCCGGCCCGCGCGTGCACATCCGCCCGATCGAGGGCCTGCCGCTGCTGCACGTCGAGGAACCGACCCTGTCCGGCCCCGGCTGGCTGACGAAGAACCTGCTCGACCGGGTGGCGGCCTTCTTCGGCCTGCTGTTCCTCACCCCCGTCCTGGGCGTGATCGCGCTGGGCATCAAGATGGCCAGCCCCGGCCCGGTCTTCTTCCGCCAGCCCCGGGTCGGCCACGAGGGCCACACCTTCCGGGTGTGGAAGTTCCGGACCATGGACGTGGACGCCGAGGAGCGCAAGGCCACGCTGGAGGAGCTCAACGAGGCCGACGGCATGCTCTTCAAGCTGAAGGAGGATCCCCGGATCTTCCGTTTCGGCAGCAAGCTGCGTGCCACCTCGCTGGACGAGTTGCCACAGCTCATCAACGTGCTGAAGGGCGAGATGTCGCTGGTCGGCCCCCGCCCGCTGCCCGCGGACGACGGTGACTACCTGGGCGACGTCCGCCGGCGGCTGCTGGTGCGGCCGGGAATAACCGGTCTGTGGCAGGTCTCGGGGCGGTCGGATCTGTCCTGGGACGAGGCGGTCCGGCTGGACCTCTACTACGTGGACAACTGGTCGCTGACCTACGACCTGAGCATCCTGTGGCGCACGATCTGGGTCGTCCTCAAGCGAAAAGGCGCATATTAAGCTCCGGATCAAATTCTGGATGTCGTGCCATTCCCGGTGATCATCCGGGCCTGAACCTTTCCGGTACGACGTGGCGGGTCGCCAACCGCAGCACCATCGCCCGGGCACAGGGAGCGAGCTTCGACACCGGCCACCGAAGTGCCGCGCCGCCGGGCTGGCCGCGACGGCGAGCCCCCGATGCACCCCAGCCGGCACCCCGGCCCTGCCACTGCGCCGCACCCCCGCCGAGCGGATGCTGTCCAACGCCGACCCCCACCGGATCCCCACCGCGCCGCACTGCCGGCCGCGCGTTCGGGCGGTGGCGCGCTCAGCCGGGGCGTTCGGCCATGTGCTCGGCCGGTGTGCCGGCAGGGCGGTGACTCGGCACGTGCTGGGTGCGTGGATGCGGGAGATGGTGGTGCGGTTGTGACGGTGTGTGGCCGTACCGGATCGGGGTTTCCTCGGCATCGCCCGGCCGCCGCGCATTCGGGGCTGTCGATGACACCCTCGCGAACGACACACCCACCGACGAGGCGCCTCCTGGAAATCTTGGTAACGAATGGCCCTCCTGGGGGCCAAAAACGACCCAGATCTACCAAAGCCTCCGATAGCGGTCCGAGTAGCAGCGAAACAACATGATCTATATCTCCGAGAAAGCCGGCACAACTCCCTACCCAACCGGATGCTCGCCACCCGAAGCTTCGGCGGATCGAAGCGCATGGACTCACCTAGCGGCTCATGCATGGTCACCCCCGGCCGTGCTCGGTGGAATAGCTGGTGTTTCCTCCTGATTGCGGTCAGGATGCGTGCGTGGCTGGTCAGGTCGGGAGTGTGCTCGCGGTTCTTGCCGTGCTCGCCGCGCTGTTCGGCGCCGTCGTCGCGGTGTTGCGGCTGCGCGCGCGGCGCGGCATCGCCACCGCTGGCCAGCGTGCCACCTACGACGTGCTGCACACCGCCTCGCTGGCTGCCGAACCGCTGCGTACCGGGCTCACCCCCGCGTCGGCCGCCAAGGCCGCCCGGCATCTGCGCCGGCTCGTCGGCGCGCCCGGTCTCACGGTGGCCGACAGTGAGCACTGCCTGGCCTTCGACGGGCGCGGCGAGCACCATGCCGCCCAGTTCATCGCCGCGGCTGCCCGGGCCGTGCGCACCAACCGGTCGATCGTGCTGGGCGGCACCGACCTGCCCTGCGACCGGATGGACTGCGTGGTGCGCGGCGCCGTCGTCGCCCCGCTGACCGGCGCCGACGGGCAGGCCGTGGCCGCGCTCGTGGCGGTCGCGGACGACCAGCCCGCGCCCGGCCTGGTCCAGGCCACCATGGAGACCGCCCGCTGGGCCGGCTCCCAGCTTGCCCTCGCGGAGCTGGATTCCTCCCGCGAGCGGCTCGCCCGGGCCGAGGTACGCGCCCTGCGCGCCCAGATCAGTCCGCACTTCATCTACAACGCGCTGACCGCGATCGCCTCGTTCGTGCGCACCGACCCGGAACGCGCCCGGGAGTTGATTCTGGAGTTCGCCGAGTTCACCCGCTACTCGTTCCGGGCGCACGGCGACTTCACCACGCTGGCCGAGGAACTGCGCTCGATCGACCGGTACCTGACCATCGAACGGGCCCGTTTCGGCGACCGTCTGCAGGTCCGCCTGCAGATCGCGCCCGAGGTGCTGCCGGTGGGCCTGCCGTTCCTGTGCCTGCAGCCGCTGGTGGAGAACGCGGTGCGGCACGGCCTGTCCCGCAAGCCGGGCGTCGGTATGGTGAGCATCGAGGCTCGGGACGCGGGTGCCGAATGCCACATCACGGTCGAGGACGATGGTGTCGGCATGGATCCGGCGGTGCTGGCGGCGGGCATCGCCGAGGCGGTCAACGGCCGCGACGACGACTCGGGCCAGCACGTCGGCCTTTCGAATGTGGACGAGCGGCTGCGCTCGGTGTTCGGCGACCACTTCGGGCTGGTGGTGGAGACGGCGCCGGGCGCGGGAATGAAGGTGAGCATGCGGGTGCCGAAATTCCATCCGAGGGTACGGGCATGAGTCTTGTGGTGCTGGCCGTTGACGACGAGCCGCCGGCGTTGGACGAGCTCGCCTACCTGCTCAATGCCGACAGCCGGGTCGCGTACGTGCACCGGGCCGGCGACGCGACCGAGGCGTTGCGGGTGCTGCGGGACACCGAGGTCGACGCGGTCTTCCTGGACATCCGGATGCCCGGGCTGGACGGTATGGAGCTGGCCCGGATCCTGCACAGGTTCGCCCGGCCGCCCGCGATCGTCTTCGTGACCGCGTACGACGACGGCGCGGTGGACGCGTTCGATCTGGGCGTGACCGACTATGTGCGCAAGCCTGTCCGCTCCGAGCGGCTGGGCGAGTCGCTGCGCCGGGTCGCCGGGCTGCGGGCCGCGCCACCGCCGGTAGCGGCGAAGCCACCGGACGAGCCGAGCATCCCGGTCGAGCTGGCCGGCACGACCCGGATGCTCCCGCGCTCGTCGGTGCGCTGGGTCGAGGCACAGGGTGACTACGCCCGGCTGCACACCGGCGACGCGTCGCACCTGGTCCGGGTGTCGCTCGCGACGCTGGCCGAGCGCTGGGCGGACGCCGGCTTCGTCCGCATCCACCGCTCCTACCTGGTGCAGTTACGCCTGGTCGCGGAGCTGAGGCTCACCCAGTCGGGCTACGTGGTGTCCGTCGACGGTGCGGAGCTGCCGGTCAGCCGGCGGCACACCCGGGAGCTGAAGGACAAGCTCATCCGTGCCGCGAAGCACGACTGGACCCGCTGAAATCCACCGTTTCGGCCACCAGATCCACAGGGTTATCCACAAGCCCACAGCGTTATCCCCAGAGTTATCCACAGGCCGATCATCTTCACAAGTTGTCCACAACGTCGCCCCCGTCCCTGCACGACTGGTCAATAGGCTGCTCGACGCGGGGCAGATCGGCACGCCACGGGGGTGGGCCGGTCTTGCGCCCGCCGCGCATGATGCGGGGCAGAACAAGGGGGCGGCGTGACGGCAAAGAAGGTCCTCGTGGTCGAGGACGAGCGCACCATCGCCGAGGCGGTGGCCGCCCGGCTGCGGGCGGAGGGCTTCGAGGTCGAGGTCGCCGGGGACGGCCCGAGCGCGGTCGACGCCGCCCGGCGCTTCCAGCCGGACGCGATCGTCCTCGACGTGATGCTGCCGGGCTTCGACGGTCTCGAGGTGTGCCGGCGCATCCAGGCCGAACGCGGCGTCCCGGTCCTGATGCTCACCGCCCGCGACGACGAGACCGACCTGCTCGTCGGCCTGGCGGTCGGCGCGGACGACTACCTCACCAAGCCCTTCTCGATGCGCGAGCTCACCGCGCGGGTGCACGCCCTGCTCCGGCGGGCCACCCGAAACTCCGCCCCGGCCAATCCCGCCCCGGCGGAGGCCGCGATGCTGCGCTTCGGCGACCTGGAGATCAACCTGGCCGAGCGCCGGGTGCAGCGGGCCGGGGTCGAGGCCAAGTTGACCCCGACCGAGTTCGACCTGCTCGTGCACCTCGCCGGCCGGCCGCGCACGGTGCTGCCCCGGGAGCGGCTGCTCGCGGAGGTGTGGGGCTGGGCGGACGCTTCGGGCACCCGGACGGTCGACAGCCACATCAAGGGCCTGCGCCGCAAGATCGGCGCCGACCTGATCCGCACGGTCCACGGCGTCGGATACGCCCTGGAGGTGCGGCGATGAGTTCACCCCCGGTCGAGCGGCTGCTGCGGTGGGTGTCGCTGCCGCTGAGCCTGGCGTTCGGCTGGGTGGCGCCCGCGCTCGGCTGGCTGCCGCGTCCGCTCGACCCCGTTCGCTCGATCAAGGCGAAGCTGTCCGTGGCGCTCGGCCTGTCCGGCGGTGTCGGCTTGCTGATCTTCTGGTGGAGCCTCGATTTCATGCGGGTGGAGCTGTCCTGGTTCGCGATCGCCGTCGCGCTCGGCCTGGTCACGCTGCAAGTGGCGGCGCACGGCACCACGGTTCCGCTGCGGGAGATGACGGAGGCCGCCCGGGCGATGGCCCGCGGCGACTACACCCGCCGGGTCCGGGCCACATCCCGCGACGAGGTCGGCGAGCTGGCCACGGCGTTCAACCAGATGGCCGCGGACCTGGCGGCGGCCGACCGGCAGCGCCGCGAGCTGATCGCCAACGTCTCGCACGAGTTGCGGACGCCGATCACCGCCCTGCGCGGCCTGCTGGAAAACATCGTCGACGGCGTGTCCGAGGCGGAGCCGGAAACCATGCGCACCGCGCTGACCCAGACGGAGCGCCTGGGCCGCCTGGTCGCCGAGCTGCTGGACCTGTCCCGCCTGGACGCCGGCGTGATGCCGATGGCCCAGGCCCCGATCGACATCCGGACGTTCCTGGGCGACGTGGTCCGCGAGGCGACGGTGAACGCGGACGGCGCGGGCCACGACGTCCGCTTCGTGGTGGCGGCGCCGGCGATCCGCATCGACGGCGACCGCGAACGCCTGCACCAGGTCTTCGCAAACCTGCTGGACAACGCGGCGCGGCACAGCCCGCCGGGCGGCACGGTCACCATCCGGGCGGAGCGCCACGACGCCGACGTGGTGGTGGCGGTCGCGGACGAGGGCGAAGGAATCCCACCGGCCGACCGGGACAGGGTCTTCGAGCGCTTCACCCGGGGCGAACGCGCCGCTGACGGCGGCACCGGCCTGGGCCTGGCGATCGCCCGCTGGGTGGTCCAACTGCACCAGGGCACGATCGCCGTCGTCGACCCGGCCAGGCCCTCGACCGGTGCCCCGACCGGCACCACCGCGCGGGCCCCGAACCGCCCCGGCTGCCTTATCCACGTCACGCTGCCGCTGCAACCGACCCGCCTTTCACCCTCCTCCTGAAGAAGGAGCCCGTCGTGCCCACGAACACCCCCTCCACACCCCCCGAGAACGGCCCCGGCGGCAAGCCACCCCAAGCGGCCGACCCGGTCGAGCCGGCCCGCGCAGCAGGTCATACCGAACCGGCCCAACCCGCCGCTCAGGCTGGGCCGGCCGGGACGGTCGATCGACCGGGTCCCGCGGCTGCCCCGGGCCCGGCGCCGCAGCCAGGCAACCAGCCCACGACCGCGACCCCGGCCACGGGCGGACGGACCGATTCAGCGGCACCCGCGATGCCGCAGGTCCAGGCGACGCGGGTGGCCGCGCCCGACCACCGGTCGCAGGCCGCGGCTGCGCAGCTCGCCGGCCAGTCCGGCGGTTCGGGAGGCCGGACCGCCCTGGCGACCGCGCCGGGCGGCCGGCCGCATCCCGGGCTGGGCGGCCAGCAGACGCCTGCCGGCGGCGGGCCGCAGCAGGTTCCTCCCGGAGCCCGGCCGGCCACCATGCAGGTGGCGCCGCTGCACGGTCCGTGGGCTGACACGTCCGTGTTCGGTAACCGCTGGCCCGGGCCGATCCGGCCCGCCTCGCGGGCGACCGTCGTCGCGCTGCTGGTCGCCGCCGTGGTGGCCGCGCTCAGCATTCCGCTCGACCGGGACGGTGTCGGCTGGCTCGTCACCGCGATCGCGGGTGTCGCGGCGCTGATCGTGGCCCGGGTGGTGCCGGATCAGGCACAGTCGACAGCAACGGCGGCAGCACCGATGGCAGCTGCGCCGACGGCACCGGCGCCGCTTGTTCGGTGGAGCCCGCCGGCGCCGGCCAAGGCCCGTTTCTTCTGGACCGGCGCCACGATCGCGCTGCTCGGGGTCGGTACCTTCCGGGCGGCCGGCTGGCTCTTCTTCCTCTGCCTGTGCACAGCGGTCGTGACCGGGGCGTTGGCCCTCGCCGGTGGGCGGTCGCTGCGGGCGATGATCATCGCCGTGCTCATGACTCCCGTCGCGGGCTTCCGGTCGCTGCCCTGGATCAAGCGGGGTATCACCGCGGCTCGCCGGGGCGGTGGCGGCGGCAGGGGCTTGCGGATCTTCGCCACGATCGCCGTCTCGGTGGCGCTGCTCGTCGTCTTCGGCTCCCTGTTCGCCTCCGCCGATGCCGCGTTCGCCGATCTGGTCGGTAAGGCCGTGCCCGACATCAACGGTGGCACGGTGGCTCGCTGGATCTTCGTTTTCCTCGTCGCGGCGTTCGCGCTCGGCAGTGCCGCGTACCTGCGGGCCGCCCCGCCCGATCTGCGCGGGCTGGAGCGGCCCGGCAAGCGGCGGGTGGCGCGGCTTGAATGGGCTGTGCCGCTGCTGTTGCTGGTCCTGCTGTTCGCGCTGTTCGTGGCCGTGCAACTGACCGTCCTGTTCGGAGGGTCCAAGCACGTCCTGGACACCGACGGCCTCACCTATGCGGAGTACGCCCGCGGCGGCTTCTGGCAGCTTCTGATCGTCACCGGGCTGACGCTGGTGGTGCTCGCCGGGGCGGCCCGGTGGGCACCGCGCGAGACGAAGACCGACCGGGTACTCATCCGTGGCATCCTGGGCTCCCTCGCCGTGCTGACCCTGGTGGTCGTCGCCTCGGCCACCCACCGCATGGACCTGTACGCCGACACCTACGGCCTGACCCGGCTGCGCCTGCTGGTCGTCATCTGCGAACTGTGGCTGGGCCTGGTCTTCCTGCTCATCCTGATCGCGGGCATCCGCCTCACCGGACTCTGGCTGCCGCGTGCCGTGGTCGCGGCGGCGGTGCTGGCGCTGATCGGCCTCTCGGTCGCCAACCCGGACCGGCTGATCGCCGATCACAACGTCACCCGCTTCGAGCAGACCGGCCGGATCGACACGATGTACCTGTCGGACCTGTCGGCGGACGCGGTTCCCGCCCTCGACCGGCTGACCGGCAAGAACCGCGACTGCGTGCTGGCACCGCTCGCCACCGACCTGGAGGAGAACCCGGACGACTGGCGCGGCTGGAACCTCGGCCGCTACCAGGCCCGCGATCTCCTGGTGCACGATCCGCCGCATGACAACGCGGACTGCCCGGGCTACGACGTCTATTGAGCCGCCGAGGTGCCCGGCCGGTGGAAACCTGACCGGCTGGGCACGCCGCGCCCCGGCGCTGTCTTGACATTGGCGGAGCGGCGGCAAGACTGCCGGGCATGGACGGCGACGCGACGCAAGATGCCAAGGTTCGGCGCACCCGCGTCGTCCTGGGCGAGGCTGCCGCGCGCCGGCCGGCCACCGATCCCGCTCGGGCCGACCTCGCCGAGCAGACCCCGGTCGGTGAGGCACTGGTCAAGGGGCTGGTCCGGGCCCAGTTGGCGCTGGCGCTGCGGCTCTCGCTCGTGGTCGTGGCCGGGCTCGGCGCGCTGCCGCTGCTCTTCGCCGTGGCGCCCGCGGTGGGCCGGGCCAAGCTGCTCGGCGTCAACCTGCCCTGGCTGCTGCTCGGCCTGCTCTCGTTCCCCTTCCTGGTCGGCGTCGGCTGGGCGTACGTGCGCTGGGCCGAACGCAACGAGCAGGACTTCACCGCCGTGATCAACAGGCCGGAAGGGTGAACCCGTACGTCGTTCCGGGGCTGGTCCTGGTCGTGCTCATCACGGTCGGGATCGGCGCGTACGGGCTGCGCTTCGCTCGGACCACCTCCGACTTCCTGGTCGCCTCCCGCTCGGTCAGCCCCGCATGGAACGCCGCCGCGATCAGCGGCGAGTATCTGTCCGCCGCTTCTTTCCTCGGCATCGCCGGCCTGGTGCTGCGGTACGGCGTCGACGTGCTCTGGTATCCCGTCGGCTTCGCGGCCGGCTACCTCGCCCTGCTGCTCTTCGTCGCCGCCCCGCTCCGCCGCTCGGGCGCGTTCACCCTGCCCGACTTCTGCGAGGTCCGCCTGCGTTCGCCGGTGTTGCGCCGGCTCGCCACGGTCTTCGTCGTCTTCATCGGCTGCCTCTATCTCGTGCCGCAGTTGCAGGGCGCGGGCCTGACGTTCACCACGGTCACCGGCGGCCGGTACGAGTGGGGTGCGCTCCTGGTCGGCCTCGTCGTCACAGCCAACGTCGCCCTCGGCGGGATGCGGGCGATCACCTTCGTGCAGGCGTTCCAGTACTGGCTGAAGCTGACCGCGCTGGCCGTACCCGTGCTTTTTCTGGTCATGCAGTGGCAGTCGGACGGCCGCCCGGCGGTGACGCCCCCGGCCGGCCCGGCCTTCGCGGCCACCACCACCGTCACGTTCTCCGAGGCGGCGACGCTCACCCTGCCCGACGGCACGCAGACCCGGGTGGCCGAGGGCGAGCAGCAGACGTTCCCGGCCGGGGCGACCGTGCCCGACGTCAGCAGCGTGGACGACCGCCGCGGCGCCGACTGGCTGCTGCCGGGCGGCGACACGACGCTCTTCGCGACCTACTCGCTGATCCTCGCCACGTTCCTGGGCACGATGGGCCTGCCGCACGTGCTGGTCCGGTTCTACACCAATCCGGACGGCGCCTCGGCCCGGCGCACGACCCTGGTGGTGCTCGCCCTGGTCGGCCTCTTCTACCTGCTGCCCACCCTGTACGGCGTGCTCGGCCGCATCTATACCCCGCAACTGCTGATGACCGGCCGCACGGATGCGGTGGTCCTGCTCTTACCGGAGGCTGCCCTCGGCGGCGGCCACCTGGGCCGGTTCCTCGGCGCGCTGGTCACCGCCGGCGCCCTGGCCGCGTTCCTGTCCACCTCGTCCGGCCTGCTCACCAGCGTCGCCGGGGTGGTGTTCACCGACATCATGCATGCCGATCGGGGCGGCTCGGTGCGCGACTTCCGGCTTGCCACGGTGCTCGCCGCGATCGTGCCGATGGCGTTGTCCATCTACGTCGCCAACATGGACGTATCCCGGGTCGTCGGGCTGGCTTTCGCCGTGGCCGCGTCCAGTTTCTGCCCGCTGCTCGTCCTCGGCATCTGGTGGCGCGGGCTCACCGACGTCGGCGCGGTGGCCGGGATCCTGGCCGGCGGCGGCGCCGCGATGGCCGCGGTGCTGATCACGGTGCTCGGCCCGCCGCTGTCCGGCTGGCCCGCGCAGGTCATCGAGCAGCCCGCGGCCTGGACCGTCCCGCTGGCCTTCCTGGTCATGGTGGCCGGCTCATTGCTCACCAAGCGCCGGGTGCCGCGGGACATCGGTGCCACCATGCTCCGCCTGCACGCACCGGAGTCACTGCGCCTGTAAATCGCAGCCGCAAAACGGAAGCCCGCGGAACGAAAGCCCCTGCGAAGCGAAGCCCGCAAAACGGAAGCCCGCGGAACGGAAGCCCTGTGAAGCGGAGCCCGCGGAGACGAAAGCCTCCGAAACGGAGCCCGCGAAACGGACCTTAACGATATTTAAGAAACTTGCCTGAACTCTTCGCGGCTCCCATCCCGTAGCTAACAATGCTGCGACGAAGCAGCCGGATGAACGCGAAGGAGCGCTGCATGAACCGCAGGAACAGGATGAGCGGCCGGGTCCGGAAGCTGCTGATCGGCGCCGCCGCGGCAACGCTGGCCGGCGGCGCGTTCGCGGTGAGCACCGGCATGAGCAGCGCGGGCGAGAACTGCGCCGGCCTGGACACCGCGCTGCGCAACAACCTCGACTTCATCGCCGCCCAGCGGGCCACCCCGGACGCCCTCTCCGACGCCCGGATCGCCAACCGCCAGGCCGTGGTCGACCTGATCAACCAGCGCCGGGCCACCGCCGGCTGCACCGGGAAGGCCCAAGCGGCGCCGACCAAGGCTCCGACGAAGGCGCCCACCAAAGCAGCGCCCACGAAGACAGCGCCCACGAAGGCCGCGCCCGCCCCCGGAAATGCGGCCGGCGGCGAGGTCGTCTGCAAGGGCTCGACCGTGACCCTGTCCGGCGAGGGCGGCGCGCCCGCGGCCGCCAGCGGCACCTTCCCGATCGGCACCACGCTCAAGGTGACCAACCTCGACAACAACAAGAGCATCACCGTCAAGGTGGCGACGCCGTCGGGCAGTTGCGTCCTGCTCAACAACGCGGCCTTCGAGGAGGTCCGCGAGGCGGGCAAGTTCCTCATCCGGCGCGCCGTGATCGAACGGGTGGGGTGAACGAGGGCCATCCGAACAGGTGTGACTGGGGCTCGGGCCACCCGCGGGGGTGGCCCGGGTCCCTTACTTACCGTTAAGTTCGGGGACATGACGATTCCCCAGCAACGCGCGAGCCCGGATCCGGCGCTCGCGCTGCGTGGTCTCGTCAAGCGGTTCGACACCAGACTGGCGGTCGCCGGCATCGACCTCGACGTGCCCGCCGGCTCGTTCTTCGGTCTGCTCGGCCCGAACGGCGCCGGCAAGACCACCACCCTGTCCATGGCCGTCGGCCTGCTGCGCCCCGACGCCGGCCAGGCCCGCATCCTCTCCCATGACGTGTGGGCCGACCCCGCCGCCGCCAAGGCCCGGATCGGGGTGCTGCCGGACGGCGTCCGCCTCTTCGACCGGCTCACCGGCACCGAGTTGCTGGCGTACCACGGGCTGTTGCGCGGGATGGACGCCGACGTCGTCAATCAGCGCGCCGCCGAGTTGCTGGACGTGCTGGCCCTCGGCGCGGACAACCGCACCCTGGTCGTCGACTACTCCGCGGGCATGAAGAAGAAGATCGGCCTGGCCTGCGCGATGCTGCACGCGCCCCGGCTGCTGGTGCTGGACGAGCCGTTCGAGGCGGTCGATCCGGTGTCGGCGGCGCTGATCCGCGACATCCTGCGGCGCTACGTCTCCGGCGGTGGCACGGTTGTCTTCTCCAGCCACGTGATGGCGGTGGTCGAGCGGCTCTGCAGCCACGTGGCGATCCTCGCCGGCGGCACGATCCGGCTGCGCGGCACGCTCGCCGAGGTCCGTGGCGAGCGGTCGCTGGAGGATGTCTTCGTCGAGGTCGTCGGCGGCCGGACGGCTACCGGGTCGGAACTGGCGTGGCTGTAGGGGTCCGGCACTTCGTCAAGCTGAAGCTACGCATCACCGCGAACGGCCTGCGGGGCCAGAGCTGGCGGGTCGCCCTGTTCGTGCTCGGCGCGGTGCTCGCGACCGGCGCGGCGATCGGTGGTTACGCCCTGTTCAGCCTGCCCGGCCTGCTCGGCGAGCAGCGGGCGGCCGAGGTGGCGCTGCCGCTGGCCGGCGGGTTCCTCGTGCTCGGCTGGCTGTTCCTGCCGCTGGTCTTCTTCGGCGTCGACGAGTCGCTCGACCCGGCGCGCTTCGCGCTGCTGCCGCTGCCCCGGCGCACGCTGATCCGTGGCCTGTTCGTCGCGTCGCTGGCCGGCATCCCGGCGGTGGCGACCTTCGCCGGCACGCTGGGCATGGTCGACTCGGCGGCCCGGCTCGGCGGGCCGGGCGCGGCAATCGTCGCGTTCGTCGGCGTGGTGACCGGCATCCTGCTCTGCGCGGCGATCAGCCGGTCGCTGACCAGCGCCTTCGCGACGGCGTTGCGATCGCGCCGGGCCCGCGATCTGGCGACGGTGCTGCTGGCCTGCGTCGCCGCGCTGCTCGGCCCGCTGCAACTGGCCGCGCTCGCTGGCGCCGAGAACGCCGACTGGGCCGGCCTCGCCCGGGTGGCCGACGTCATCGCCTGGACGCCGT
>Ga0307516_10007835_pt1 | contig 12183 bp, 10 predicted proteins | sample 19_EM_MG_FD_203310 | JGI IMG/M metagenome (GOLD analysis project Ga0307516, IMG submission 203310) | Populus trichocarpa ectomycorrhiza microbial communities from riparian zone in the Pacific Northwest, United States - 19_EM | ecosystem: Host-associated > Plants > Roots > Unclassified | place...
TGCGCGCCTGCCTCCGACAGCCCACCGAGCACACCCCCGTCTGGCTGATGCGCCAGGCCGGCCGCTACCTCCCGGAATACCGCGCCACGCGCGCCAAGGCCGGCAGTTTCATGGGTCTGGCGACCAACACCGACTACGCCACCGAAGTGACGCTGCAGCCACTGGAGCGTTACGCGCTCGACGCCGCGATTCTGTTCAGCGACATCCTGACCGTGCCCGATGCGATGGGCCTGGGCTTGAGCTTCGCGCTCGGCGAAGGCCCGAAGTTCGCGCACCCGGTGCGCGACGAAGCGGCGGTCGCCAAGCTCGAAGTGCCCGACATGGACAAGCTGCGCTACGTGTTCGATGCCGTCACGTCGATCCGCCGCGCGCTGAACGGCCGCGTGCCGCTGATCGGTTTTTCGGGCAGCCCGTGGACACTCGCCTGCTACATGGTCGAAGGCGCCGGCTCCGACGACTACCGGCTCGTCAAGACCATGCTCTACAGCCGGCCCGACCTGATGCACCGCATGCTCGCGGTCAACGCCGACGCCGTGGCCCAGTACCTGAACGCGCAGATCGAAGCCGGCGCGCAGGCCGTGATGATCTTCGACAGCTGGGGCGGCGTGCTCGCCGACGGCGCGTTCCAGGCCTTCAGCCTGGCCTACACGCAGCGCGTGCTGCAGCAAGTCAAGCGCGAGCACGGCGGCCAGCGCATTCCGCACATCGTGTTCACGAAAGGCGGTGGCCTGTGGCTGAACCAGATCGCCGACTTGAACCCCGACGTGATCGGGCTCGACTGGACCATGAACCTCGGCACCGCACGCGCCCAAGTCGGCCACCGCGTGGCGCTGCAAGGCAACATCGACCCAAACGTGCTGTTCGCCGGGCCGGATCAGATTCGTGCCGAAGTGACACGCACGCTCGAGAGCTTTGGCGCGCCGGCCAACGCCGACGGCAGCGTGGCCGGCCACGTTTTCAATCTGGGCCACGGCATCAGCCAGCACACGCCGCCGGAGAACGTCTCGGTCCTGGTCGACACCGTGCACCAAGTCTCGCGCCGGCTGCGCCAGCCACGCTGACCCGCCCAAATCTCCGCGGGATCGCGAGCCGCCGCAGGACCGAGAAATTTGCAGGTGAGTAAGTACTCAGGGCTTGACTTATCCCCAAAATCTGACCTCACAAGTCTCTCGCCGGTGGCTGCTGCGATGCAGCATGCGGTTTTCACCAAGCGACGCTAAGTGGTTGATTTCATTGAGAGTCGTCCCATGCCCCGAAAGCGGGCAATCTTTTCCGATCCCAAGCGCAGCAAGCGTTTGCGGCCGTTCAAGGCGAGTTACACACAAAGTTATCCACAGAATGAGTGGAGAATTTCAAAAGCCTTTCAAAATCATCAACTTACCGGGCTTCTTTGCAGGAACTTTTAGCTTTGATCCATAACTGTGCTGCGCCGCAACATGACTGAGTCAATCCGCCTTCGGGTGGCGGTCGATGCACCTCAGCACACGGGTTTGATCGGGCCGCTCGACTACATCAGTGAGCGCATGCTCTCGCCTGGCACATTGGTGAGCGTTCCGTTCGGTCGACGCGAGGTACCGGGCGTGGTGTGGTCGGGCGAGCCGGGTGACGCGGTCGGTACGGAATTGAAGCCTGTTTCGCATGCGCTGGCGTCGCTTCCGCCTTTGAACGCTGCCTGGCTCGAACTCGTCGAATTTGCATCTGCTTACTACCAGCGCAGCGTCGGCGAAGTAGCGCTGTCGGTGCTGCCGCCGGAACTGCGCAAGCTCGACGACGCGCAGCTCGCCAACCGCATCAAGAAGCTGCACAAGGCGCTCGCCGTGCGCCCGGCACCGCCCGGCGAAACGGAAGCGCCGCCACTGAACGAAGCGCAGACCGACGCACTGGCGCGGATCGGTGACGCGGCCGGCGGCGCCAACACCGTGCTGCTGCACGGCGTGACCGGCAGCGGCAAGACCGAGGTCTACCTCGGTGCGGCAGCGCGCGCGCTGGCGGCCGGCCGACAGGCGCTGGTGCTGGTGCCCGAGATCAACCTCACGCCGCAGCTCGAGGCGCGTTTCACCGAGCGGTTTGCCGGCCGCCACATCGTGTCACTGCACAGCGGCCTCACGCCGGCGCAGCGGCTGCGCAGTTGGCTCGCGGCGCACCTGGGCCTGGCCGACCTGGTGCTGGGCACGCGGCTGGCGGTATTCGCATCGATGCCGCGGCTCGGCCTGATCGTGGTCGACGAAGAACACGACCCGTCGTACAAGCAGCAGGAAGGTGCACGCTATTCGGCGCGCGACCTGGCCGTGTACCGCGGCAAGCTCGAATCGGCGACGGTCCTGCTCGGCTCGGCCACGCCCTCGCTCGAAACCTGGCAGCGCGCCAACGAAGGGCGCTACCGGCGCCTGGCACTGCCGGCGCGCATCGGCGGCGGCGCTTTTCCGAAGGTGCGGCTGGTCGACATGAACCTGCTGCCAAAGACCAAGGGCGTGAACAGCGCGCTCTCACCACCGCTGGTGGCGGCCCTGCAGCAGCGCATCGAGCGCGGCGAACAAAGCCTGGTGTTCCTGAACCGGCGCGGTTATGCGCCGGTGTTGCACTGCGGCGACTGCGGCTGGAAAAGCGGCTGCCCGCACTGCAGTGCCTGGCGCGTGTTCCACAAGCTCGACCGAACGCTGCGTTGCCACCACTGCGGCTTCACCGAACGGGTACCGCGCGCCTGCCCCGAGTGCGGCAACCTCGACATCGCGCCGCTCGGCCGCGGCACCGAGCGGCTCGAAGAGCAGCTCGCGCAAACGCTGCTGGGCGCCGACGGCCAGCCGGCGCGCATCGCCCGCATCGATGCCGACAGCACGCGCCTCAAGGGCGCGCTCGAAGCCCAGCTCGGCGCCGTGCACGCCGGCGATGTGGATGTGCTGGTCGGTACACAGATGGTGACCAAGGGCCACGACTTCCGGCGCATCACGCTGGTGGCCGCGGTGAACCCGGACGGGTCGCTCTTCAGCAGCGACTTCCGCGCGCCCGAACGTTTATTCGCGCTGTTGATGCAGGCCGCCGGCCGCGCCGGGCGCGATGCCGAACAGGCCGCGCGCAGCGAGATGTGGGTGCAGACATGGCACCCACGCCACGCGCTGTACGAAGCCCTGCGTCAACACGACTTCGACGCCTTCGCCGCGAGCCAGCTGAAAGAACGCGAGATGGCCGGCCTGCCGCCCTATTCGCACCTCGCGATCCTGCGCGCCGATGCACGCACACCGGAAGCGGCACGCGCTTTCCTGCAGGCCGCTGCCGAACTTGCCGTCACCCTGCCCGGGCACGAGGCGGTGATGATGTACCCGCCGGTGCCCCTGGGCGTGGCGCGGGTGGCGAACGTCGAGCGCATGCAGATGCTGGTGGAATCGGTCTCGCGCGTGGCCTTGCAGCGCTTTCTCTCGCTCTGGTTGACCGCGTTGCACGAGCTGCGCAGAGCACGCTCGGCCAACAAGAACGCCGCCGCGAAGGTCTTGCGCTGGGCCGTGGACGTGGACCCGCTGTCGATCTGAACGACAGGTTCAGCGCCGCCGTGGTAGCGCCGGGCGGCGCGGCCGGCCGGCGTTTCCTTGCGCGCCGGGCAGTGGCCGTGCAATGTCGGCCAGCAGCAGCGTGGCCTGTACCAGCCCCTCGACCGCTTCGCTCAGGTCGGCTGGCGGCTCCAGCGATTCGATCTCGGCGAGCAGGTCGTCGGCGTCTTCCAGATCGTCGGGCGCGAGGTGGCGGTACAACAAGGCGAGCGGTTCGGTCAGTGCCTTGGCGTCGCCGGCCATCAGCGCGGGAAAGTGTTCGAGCGCGGTCGCGAAACCGGCCACCCACGGGTACACGGCGTCGACCTCGGCCGGTGCGGCTTCTTCGAATTCGTCTCCGTCTGCCCCTTCGGTTTCGTCATGGAGCTCGAACACCCACGGGTCGAACCACTGGCGGCGGTCGATCGCATCGTTCAGCTCGGCATGGCGGCGCATCGCCAGCTGGTGCAGCCGGCTGGCGTCGAAACGGGAGGGGAGCGCGCGGCCGTCGGCGTCGGTGACGAAGGGCAACCAGCGCGACACCGGCACCCACTGCGGCTGCACCAGCACGCCGCACAGAAAGCCGTCGAGCATGCTCACATCGAGCGCTTCCAGCGGCGCCGGCACCCGGTCGAGCAGCGCCTGCAACTCTTCGAGTTCGGCCTCGGAAATCGGAAGCGCAGGCGGGCGGGGCGGGGGCATGCCGGCATTGTGGCGCCACGGCGCACCGAGCCGCCAAACGTGACTCTTTGTGAACGTCGTGACACCCACAACGGTGTCCTTCAAAGTGGGGATGGCGCAATGGCTCATCCCCTCATAGAGTCACTTCATTGCTGTCACACGGAGCCTTGTCAGAGGCCGTCAACGCAAGGTCCCCAACGCTCGGCGAAGAACATCACATCAAACAGAGCGCAGACCGCACCAGTCCCAACGACGTCCTTTTGAGGACTTGCAAGCCCACCCGCTCACGCTGGTGGGCTTCTTTTTTGGAGTGGCGGCGTGTTCTTGCGCCGCCAAGCGCGCGGTCGCTCAATCAGACGCGCGCGGCGTGTTCCAGTTCAGCTTGGCCACGCCGCTGCCCACCGACACGATGCGCTTTTCAGCCACGCCCTTGAAGGTGGCTTCCACGGTGTAGGTGCCGCGCGGCAGCTTGAACATCATGATCGGCCCGGCATCGGGCACCGAGATCAGCTCGCGGTCGGCATTGCGGATCGCGACCTTTTCGGCCACGCCGTACTCGCCGCCCCGCCCACTGAAGATGATCTGCAGCTGGAACTCGTTGCTGCGCGCCTTCATGTAGTCGACGCCTTCGGTGCCAGCGCCGCCGTTCATGTACTCGATGCCGTTGGCGCTTTGCAGCTTCGGCAGGATCGACGCGGCGGTCGCGTCGAGCGGGGTCTTCGAAAGTTCCGGTTCGGCCGCTCCAACGGCGGTTGCCGCGGCGCATGCCAAGGTGAATGCGACGAGTGCCTTCATGGCCGTCTCCAGAGTTGTTGCACGATGAAATCGAGCTTAGGCCCACGCCCCGTGCACGGTCTGTCGGCCAGGGGTGGCCTGCGGTGTAGGAGGCGGCCGACCGATGCAGCGTGCGCCGACCGCGTAAGGCCACGTAACGTGCTCGCGGCAAACCTGCATTTCCATTGCCCCACCCCGACCCGCGGGCTAGGATGGATTCGACTGCCTGGATCGGACGGTCGGTACACCAACACAACAGGAGAAAGACATGCAGAGCCTCAAACACGTCGAACTGTCGAAGAGCGCACCGTGCAAGGTGTCGCTGGGTGCCATGCGCTCGCCCTACCTGGCGCGCGTGCAATCGGCGCCCGTGCAAGTGCAGCTGCGCACCGCACCGGCCTGCAAGGTGTCGCTGGGCGCGATGCGCTCGCCCTACCTCACGCGCCAGCAACGCGGCTGAAAGCCGCCCGCTGATGAAAGCCGGCTGCCCAGTGCAGCCGGCTTTTTGTTTGTTGTTGACTCGCGTGCCGCCACGCTGCAAGCTGCCGCCGCCATGAGCCACCCTTCCGCAATTTCCCCCTGGGCCGACGGCCGCGTCATCTCGTTCTACCGCGCCCTGCCCGCGGCCACGCTGCCGGTGCGTGCCGACCGCGCCGCGCTGGGCGTGATCCCGACCGCGGCATTCCAGTACTGCGAAGCGCTCACCAGCGCATCGGCCTTCGGCTGGTACGTGTTCGCGCCGATCTCGTTCCACCTGCAGTTCGACGGCACCGACGTGCTCTGGACCCACGAGGGCGCCGAGAGCTGGTACCCGCTCGGCGATGAAGTCGATGCCGGTTTCGCCGAAGCCTTCGACCGCATCGCCCCCGAAGACATGCGCGGTTACGCGCCGCCCTTTCTCTCGCAGACCTTCACGCCCGGTGTGGTGCAGGTCTGGTCGGGCCTGTTCGTGCAGACCGCGCCGGGCTGGAGCGCGCTGGTTCGGCCGGCCGCCAACATCGCCCGCAGCCAGGGTTTCGAAGCCTACGAAGGCATCGTCGAGACCGACCGCTGGTTCGGCCCGCTGTTCGTCAACGTGCGGCTCACGGCCACCGACCGACCGATCGCCTTCAGCACGAAGAAGCCGCTGTTCCAGCTGCAGCCGCTGCAGCGCGAAACCTACGCCGAAGAACACCTGCGTTCGTTCAACGTGGTCGATGGCCTGCAAGCGATGAACGCCGACGACTGGGCGCGTTTTCGCGCCACCGTGATCAAGCCCAACCAGGATCCGAAGCGCCGCGTCGGTGGCTACGCCGCCGCGGTGCGCAAGCGCCCCGGTGCCGACGGGCCACCCGACGGCGAACGCTGATGGCGACGCTGCCCGGCGCCACGCTGCCGCGCCCCCTGCCCGACGCACGCTCGCGCCCCACCGCGTGGGCCGCGGTGATGCTCGGCGTATTGATCGCGGCAAGCTACCCGGCCGTCAGCCGCATCGCGGTGACGGGCTCGCTCACGCCGCAAGACCTGCTCGTGCTGCGCTTCGGCGTGAGCGGCGCGATCCTGCTGCCCTGGCTGTTGATGCACGCGTCGAAACTGCCACGCTCGGTGTGGCGCATGAGTGTTCCGCTGTCGTTCCTGCAAGGCTGGGGCGCGGCGGCGTGTGTGCTGTTCGGTTTGCAGTACACCTCGGCCGCGCGGGCGTCAGCGCTGTTCCAGGGCTCGCTGTCGATGTGGGTGGCCCTGGTGGCCTTCGCGCTGTTTCGCCTGCGCCCGCAACGGGCACAACTGGTCGGCATCGGCGTGATCGCGCTCGGTACCGCGCTGCTGGTGAGCAGCGGGTCGGTCGCGGCCTTGCACCCGCAGCGCTGGCTCGGCGACCTGTTGCTGCTGTGCGCACCGCTGCTGGCGTCGGGCTACCTGATCTACGTGCAGCGCACGCGGCTGCACCCGCTGATCGGTGTGGCGCTGGTCGCGGTGACCTCGGCGCTGTTCGTGATTCCGTGGGCGCTCTGGAACGGCCACAGCCTGCTGGCCCAGGCGCCGCTCACCGAGATTGCCTGGCAGGTGTTTTTCCAGGGCGTGTTGATCGGCTGTGTCGGCATGCTGTGCTTGCACTACGGCGTGCTCGGCCTGGGCAGCCAGGCCGTCGGGGCGGCGCTGGCGATGGTGCCGGTGCTCGGCCTGGTCTTTTCGGTCGTGGTCGCCCACGAAACGATCACGCTGCTCGAAGGCGCGGCGGCGGCCGTCGTCTCGGCGGGGGTGTGGCTCGCTACAAGGGCGCCACGCGCCTAGGCCCCGATCACCCCGCCGCCCTTGCGCCGGATCACCACCGTGGCCGAGCGCGGCCGCCCACCCCCGGGCCAGGTCGAAAACTTGGCCGGTTCCTGCGGGTCGCTGCGGTCGCTCGGCGTTTCGCCGGGGTGCTGGATGTTGATGAACATCGTCGTGCCGTCGGGCGTTTGGGTGGCGCCGGTGATCTCGCAGTTCACCGGCCCGGTGAGGAAGCGCCGGATCTCGCCGGTGCTGCGGTCGCAAGCCAGCATCTGGTTGTTGCCGATGCGCGCGAGCTCGCCCTGGCGCATCTGCGACGCGTGCATGTCGGTCTGGATCCACAACACGCCGCGCGCGTCGAGCATCAGGCCGTCGGGGCACGCGAAGAGGTCGCCCTTGATGTTCCCCTTGGCCTCGGGCCGCGCGTTGGCCGGGTCGCCGGCCAGCACCAGGTGGCTCCATCGCATCGTGGTGGCGTCGAAGTCACTCTCTTCCTTCCAGCGGATGATCTGGCCCATCACGTTGTTGGCGCGCGGGTTCGCCGCATCGACACCCGGCTGGTCTTTCGCGCCGCGTGCGCTGTTGTTGGTGAGCGTGCAAAACACTTCGCCGCTCTGCTGGTCGATGGCCAGCCACTCGGGACGGTCCATCTTGGTGGCCCCGAGCGCGTCGCTCGCCTGGCGTGCCTTGATCAGCACCTCGCCCTGGTCGGCAAAACCGTTCGCCGCCGTCAGTGGCCCCTGGCCGTGCACCAGCGGCAACCAGTAGCCGCGGCCATCGGCGTCGAAGCGGGCCACGTACAGCGTGCCGTGGTCGAGCAGTCCGCGGTTCGCCTGCGCCTGCGTAACGCCGTTGCCAGCGGGCGCAATGCGGTCGCGGCTGACGAACTTGTAGATGTATTCGAAGCGCGCGTCCTCGCCCGAGTAGACGACTGCACGCCCGTCTTTCGTGACCGCGACCCAGGCGCCTTCGTGCGCGGCACGGCCGAGCGCGGTGCGTTTGATGGGGGTGCTCTTCGGATCCATCGGGTCGATCTCGACGACCCAGCCGAAGCGGTTGAACTCGTTCGGGTGCTTGGCCGCGTCGAACCGTTCGTCGTGTTCGTTCCAGCGGTAGAACGCCTCCTTGCGCAGGCCCCAGCGGGTTTGGTGCGCATCGGGTTTCATGGCGCCGATCGCGAAGTAGTGAGCGAAGTTCTCTTCGCCCGACAGGTAGGTGCCCCACGGCGTCTTGCCACTGGCGCAGTTGTTGAACGTGCCGAGCACCGTGCGGCCCTCGGGGTCGGCCGCGGTCTTCATCATCGAATGGCCCGCCGCCGGCCCACCGAGCGCAAACGGCGTGCTGGCCGTGAACCGGCGCGCGAAGGCCGAAGGCCGCACCATCGCCCAGCCGTCAGCCTTGCGTTCGACCTCGATCACCGACACGCCGTGTGCGGCCTGCGACTTCTTCACCTTCTCGGCGCTCCAGTTCGCCAGGCCGGCCACGTGCAACAAGCCGTCGTCGACGTACTCGTGGTTCATCGTGAGCAAGCCTCGCGTGCTGCCGGCGAGCGGGTAGAAGTGAATGCCGTCGTGGTGCATGCCCATCTGCAGTGCCTGATCGGCCGCGCTGCCGGTCGCGTCTTCGCGCCAGGCCGGCATCTGGCCCGGCACGCCGACCGGTTCGCCCCAGGCGGCGATCACGGTGGCGACATAGCCATCGGGCACGACGATGCTGTCGGTCGTGCCGATCGGAATGCCCTTGAAGCCGAGCAGCGGGCCGGCCCCCGCGGCCGTGGCACAAGCCGAGAACAGCGGCGCGAACGCAGCGCTGCCCAGCGCCGCCAGGCCGCCCTGCAACCACACGCGGCGGGCCGGGTCGGAGACGCTGTGGATGTCGGGGTTGGTCGACCGGTTGCTGTCTTCCATCGAGTCGAAGTCTTTGGCCATTGCACTTGTCTCCGTCAGAGTTTTTCGGTCTCGCTCGTTCGCGGCTGCCACTTCATCAGCCGCTTTTCGACGCGGCCCACGGCCCCGTCGAGCATCAGCGCGAACACCGTCAGCACCAGAATGCCCGCCATCACGGTGTTGATGTCGAACGCGCCTTCGGCCTGCAGGATCAGGTAGCCCACCCCGCGCGACGAGCCGAGGTATTCCCCGACCACCGCGCCCACGAAGGCCAGCCCCACGCTCGTGTGCAGCGAACTGAAGACCCAGCTCGTCGCACTCGGCAGGTACACGTGGCGCAGCAGCTGCTTCTGCGACGCGCCGAGCATGCGCGCATTCGCCAGCACGACCGGGCTGACTTCCTTCACGCCCTGGTAGACGTTGAAGAAGACGATGAAAAACACCAGCGTCACGCCGAGCGCCACCTTGCTCGCGATGCCGAGGCCGAACCACACCGCGAAGATCGGCGCCAGGATCACGCGCGGCATGCTGTTGAGCGCCTTGATGTACGGGTCGGCAATCGCGGCGGCCATCGGGCTCAGCGCCAGCCACAGGCCGCAACCCAGGCCGAGCACGGTGCCGATGCCGAAGGCGAGCACGGTTTCGAGCAGCGTGACCCACAGGTGCTGGTAGATGTCGGCGTTGCCGAAGAACCAGGCCCAGACGCGGCTGAAGATCTTCAGCGGCTCGCCGAAGAAAAACGCGGCCTGTTGGTCGTTCTCGAACACGAAGGGCGGGATCAGACCGGGCTTCGTGACCACGTGCCAAAGAACGAAGATCGCGACCAGCAGGCCGATCTGCCAGACGCGCAGATTGGCGTGGTTCGGTTTGATGGACTTCCACATGGTGACTGCCTCAAGCCGCCAGCTGCTGCTGGTAGCCCTTCAACACTTCTTCGCGCAACACCGACCAGATCGCCTGGTGCAGTTCGACAAAACGCGGCGTCACGCGCACCTCGGCCACGTCGCGCGGGCGTGGCAGGTCGATCGCGAACTCGCCGATCGGAAACGAGGCCGGCCCGGCGGAAAGGCAAACCACGCGGTCGCTCATTGCGATCGCTTCGTCGAGGTCGTGGGTGATGAAGAGCACCGCCTTTTTCTTCGCGGCCCACAAGGCGAGCACTTCGTTTTCCATCAGCTGCCGGGTCTGAACGTCGAGCGCGGAGAACGGTTCGTCCATCAGGATGATGTCGGGGTCGAGCACGAGAGTCTGCGCCAGGCTCACGCGCTTGCGCATGCCGCCCGAGAGCTGGTGCGGGTAACGGTCGCCGAAACCACCGAGACCGACCCGCTTCAACCACTCTTCGGCTTGTGCGCGCGCATCGGGCACGCCACGGAATTCCAGCCCGGCCATCACGTTCTGCAGCGCGGTGCGCCACGGCATCAGCGACTCGGTCTGGAACATGTAGCCAGCGCGTGCGTTGATGCCGGCAAGCCGCTCGCCGAACACCCGAACATCGCCCGTGCTCGGCGCAAGCAAGCCGGCGGCGACGTTGAGCAGCGTGCTCTTGCCGCAGCCGGTCGGGCCGACGACGCTGACGAACTCGCCCGCGGCGACGGTCAGGTTCACATCGCGAACCGCGGTGTAGCGCTGGCCCGGGTCGTCTTTCGAACCGAAAGTGCAACTGACGTCGCTCAGTTCGAGCGCAAACGCGGAGGCCATCGCCGCGTCAGCCCTTCGGGTACTTCGCGTTCGCCTTCTTCACGAAATCGTTCGTGTAGATCGCCGCGAGGTCGATCTTCGCGGCCGCGATTTCGGGGTCGATGCTGGCCAGCGCACGCCGCGCCGTCTCAGCCCCGGCCTCGGGGAACAAACCGTCGACCGACAACGCGCCCTTGGCCGCCAGGAACGCATCGACATACACCGCGCGGTCGCCGAGCAGGTAGTTCTCGGGCACGGCCTTGATGATGTCGCCGGCACCGGCCGCCTGGATCCACTTGTCGGCACGCACGATCGCGTTCGCCAGCGCCTGCGCGGTGGCGGGGTTCTTGTCGATGAAACTCTGCGGCGTGTACAGGCAGCCGGACGGCATCGGGCCGCCGAAGATCTTGTCGGCCTCGCTGACCACGCGTGTGTCGGAAACGATCTTCAGGTCGCCCGAGCGCGCGAGCAGCGTGATCACCGGGTCGAGGTTGCTGATCGCATCGATCTGGCCCGAGCGCATCGCCGCCACCGCGCCGCTGCCGGCGCCCACGCCGATGATCGACACGTCGCCCGGCTTCAGGCCGGCCTTGCCGAGCACGAAATTGGCGAGCACGTTGGTGCTCGAACCCGGCGCGGTGACACCGAGTTTCTTGCCCTTCAGCTCGGCCACGTTCTTGAAGTTGGGCATGGTCTTCGGGTTCACGCCGAGCACGATCTGCGGCGCCCGCCCCTGCAGCACGAACGCGCGCAGGCGCTGGCCTTTCACCTGCATGTTGATGGTGTGCTCGAACGCGCCCGAGACCACGTCGGCACTGCCGCCGATCATCGCCTGCAGCGCGCGCGAACCGCCGGCGAAGTCGGCGATGGTCACGTCCAGACCCTCGGCCTTGAAGTAACCCAGGCTCTCGGCAATGGTGAGCGGCAGGTAATAGAGCAGGTTCTTGCCGCCGACGGCCAACGTGAGCTTGGGCTTCTCGACGCTTTGGGCGCGAACGAAGGCGGGCATCGCGATCAGCGAGCTGCTGGCGATGATCAAACTGCGGCGTTGCATGGTCAGAGTCTCCTTGTGGCGTGGTGGGCCAAAGGCGCCCCGTAGAATGAATTTCAATGAATCCATCTCACCTGCGGTTCGCGGCTCTGGCCGGTCTTGTGTTTGCATTCTCGCTGAGTGGCCTGCCGAGCCGCGCCTGGGGGCAAACCACGAGCCCGCCGGCAGCGGCGCCGAGTTCAGCGCCGGCAGCGGCCGAAGCCCCGGCGTCGGCGCCGGTGTCGTGGTCGGCCCGCAAGGTCTACGAGCAGGCGCGCTCGCAGCTGGTGCAGATCCGCACCGTGCTGAAGGGCCGGGCCAGCCAGACCTCGGTCGGCTCGGGCTTCTTCGTGTCGACCGA
>Ga0307516_10007836_pt1 | contig 12181 bp, 13 predicted proteins | sample 19_EM_MG_FD_203310 | JGI IMG/M metagenome (GOLD analysis project Ga0307516, IMG submission 203310) | Populus trichocarpa ectomycorrhiza microbial communities from riparian zone in the Pacific Northwest, United States - 19_EM | ecosystem: Host-associated > Plants > Roots > Unclassified | place...
GGTTATGGTGGAGGGTGGTGGCTGGTGGCGGTGCTGAGGCGAAGATATCATCGGGGAAGGCCGGCCTGTGGTTTTGGTGTTGCTTCTCTGTCACCGGCGGTGGAAGGGTTGAGGGAAAACTGAGAGAGAAGATGGACGATGGAGAAGGGAAATGGAGGCTGGTTTAGGAGGGAGCGTGGGGTTCTCTGTGGGGGGAGGTTGAGAGAGGAGAGTTCTGGTGAGAGGGGGGCGGTTGTGTTTAGGCTGAGGGAGAAGGAAAAATCGCCAGGAGGGGCGGCTGCTGGCTTTGAAACAGATGGGTTTAGGGTTAGGTTTTTTTTTGTATTTTTTCTCTAAATGTGTAAAATTGCCCCCCCTTGTGTGTGTTGTGAAGCTCTTATTTATAGACAAAAATGTTGCTAGGTCCCAAACTTGGTCCCTCAACTTCTTTTTTATTTTTGTAAATTTGATTTTTCTTATTTTTTTGGATTTTTCTTATCAACATCGACTCGAATGAGGGAAATCGATGATTTTAAAAATAACGCGTTAAAAGTCGAACGCGTTCCAAAGATATTTGAAAATTTAAATTTTTTGGAGACGACGTTGAAAAAGCTAAAAGCGATGCAAATATATTAAAAAATGTATTTTTTGAAATTTTGTTGTTTTTACACTATTTTTGGATTTTTCGAAAATTTTATCAAAAATATGGGTAAAAAATTAGGTAACAACAGATGCCCCCTCTTTATAATGCTTACGAAGCAAAACTCAATGTTTTACATAGTATGCTTTGTAAAGAAAACTTGTCTTCTTATCTTCCTAACTTGCTCAATATCCACTCATCTAAAGACCTTACTTCTTTCTCTTTTTTGCTTCTTTCTCTTTTCCTTCTCTTTTCTTTCTCTTTTTTTTTCGTTAACCTGAGATCCCATCTGGCGACCTCCTTTAACCAAAACAAAAAAATATGTGTAGCTCGGTCAACCTAAAATCTCATCCAGCGATTCCCTTTAACCAAAGCCACATGAGATCCTTTCCAGCGACCTCCTTTAACCAAAACCAAAGAATGTGTGTAGCTCGGTCAACCTGAAATCCCATCTAACGATTCCCTTTAACCAAAGCTACCTGAGATCCCTTCTGACGACCTCCTTTAACCAAAACCAAAGAATATGTGTAGCTCGGTCACCTTAAATCCAATCTGGCGATTCTCTTTAACCAAAGCCACTTGAGATCCCTTCTAACGACCTCGTTTAACCAAAACCAAAGAAACTGTGTAGCTCGGTCTACCTGAAATCTCATCTGGCGATTCCCTTTAACCAAAGCTACCTGAGATCCCTTCTGGCGACCTCCTTTAACCAAAACCAAAGAATGTGTGTAGCTCGGTCAACCTGAAATCCAATCTGGCGATTCCCTTTAACCAAAGCCACCTAAGATCCCTTCTGGCGACCTCCTTTAACCAAAACCAAAGCAAATGTGTAGCTCAGTCAACCTGAAATCCCATCTGGCACTTTTCTTTAACCAAAGCCACCTGAGATCCCTTCTAGCGACCTTCTTTAACCAAAACCAAAGAATTTATGTAGCCCGGTCAACCTGAAATCCCATCTGGCGATTCCCTTTAACCAAAGCCACCTGAGATCCCTTCTGGCGACCTCCTTTAACCAAAACCAAAGAATGTGTGTAGCTCGGTCAACCTGAAATCCAATCTGGCGATTCCCTTGAACCAAAGCCACCTGAAATCCCTTCTGACAACCTTGTTTAACCAAAACCAAAGAAAATGTGTAGCTCGGTCAATCTGAAATCCCATATGGCGATTCCCTTTAACCAAAGCCACCTGATATCCCTTCTGGCGACCTCCTTTAACCAAAACCAAATAATGTGTGTAGCTCGGTCAACCTGAAATTCCATCTGGCGATTCCCTTTAACCAAAGCCACCTGAGATTCCTTCGGGCGACTTCTTTTAACCAAAATCAAAGAATGTGTGTAGCTTGGTCAACCTGAAATCCCATCTGGTGATTCCCTTTAACCAAAGCCACCTGAAATCCCTTCTGGCGACCTCATTTTACCAAAAACCAAGAATATGGTAGCTCGATCAACCTGAAATCTCATCTGGCGATTCCCTTTAACCAAAGCCATCTGAGATCCTTTCTAGCGACCTCCTTTAACCAAAACCAAAGAATGTGGGTAACTCGATCAACCTGAAATCCCATCTGACGATTCCCTTTAACCAAAGCTACTTGAGATCCCTTCTGGCGATCTCTTTTAACCAAAACCAAAGAAAAAGTGTAAAAAGCAGTCTCGTTGTAATGGGTGACCTACCCAGATGGAAAAAATATGAAGTGTGGTCTCATTGTAATGGGTGATCTATCCAGATGAAAAGAATGTGAAGTGACAAGTGTGAAAAGAATAGGACTTACTTGGCGAAGTCCTGAAGAGATGACAGGAGAAGGGTTGGAAAACTTCGTGCTTCTTGATAATTCTCGATCGCAGGGTTTGAAAACTCGATGCTTCCTGATTGTATGGTTGATCTGATAATTCCTGATCGTAGGGGTTGAAAACTCAGGGCTTCACAATTGCAAGGTTGTTCTTTTCATTTCTTTGAGATTTTCCTAATGGTAGGGTTCATCTCATCTTCTTCTTATTCCATGATCAAAACCGATTCTTTGTTATCATCAACGGAATACTTCTTTCTTTTTCCACAATCTTGCTGGACCTCATTGAGGATTTTTCCTGTAACAATTCAAAAACAATTGTGCAATGTTTTGAGGTTAGATGACATGCATGCATTCTTATCTGATTTGGAATATAGGTCCCCCTTCTTTGATGTTCCATCGTCATAAGGTGCCTTTGTTTCCATTCCAAAGCCTTCTTTATCCTTCTGATCTACCGGCTTATACATGTGCTAGCCATCCACTCAGCTGTAAGTGTCGTGCCTATCCTGGGTTGTCCACAATGATTACTCCTCTCGTTGTTTATCAAGCATGAGTGTGCCCCCAAGTGTGGTGTTGTTTGATTCATCATGAATGAGCTTAACCGATCCTTCCTCTTCTGGATTATTTTGAGAATTGTTCTCTCATTAATTGTGCGCATCGTGCCAACACCCATCAAGATTGTCAATCAATCATAAACTTACCTCAAGTTGAAACGATACTCTTCAAGTATATGTTATCACCAGTCTTCTTAGAAACTATCTAGTCGTCCAGACATGCATCTCGTAGCTTGCAGTACAAGGCTCTTTGTTGAATGCTCAATGTTCTTCTCAAGGGATTCCTCTCAGCTTGTCAAATCATATCGTGAAAAGAAATGCATTGGCATCATCAATGATGTTCAATTTATCACCCATATTCATGCGATGAAGTGCGCCTTTGAGCTCCAAAACAGATAGCCTCACAGTCAGTCTTGATGGTGTGCATCTTTCTGACATTCATTCAAATGAACTATGCGATAACATCTGTTATAGCCATGTTTCAAAGGATAACCCCAAGATGAAGATACGAGGTTGTCCCTCAAGTGCAGCGTTGTTTTCAATTGTTGCTGGAATTCACTAGATCGTGGAATGTTTTTAAACAACATTGCCCCCAGTTGATCTGAATACTGCTTATTTTTCCTTTTCAGCGTCCACTGTATTGCCCCCCAAGTGGCTCAACTTTTCAAGGAGTGTTGAGAAGAGTTTGTGTCATTTCTGTCGAGGATTTTACAAATTCAATTTGATGTTTTTCTTGTTTGACAATATTTCTTGTTCTGGAATCAAATCTCATATTTCGAAGGTCATGTCTATTCAAGTCTAATTATTGAAATGAAATCAGAGAGATGTCAGTTTTGGAAAATATTTTGAAAATCAAGCTTCTTTGATCAAAAATCCAACACACGTCATTCAAATACGCAGTCCTTTAATTGTCTTGTATTTTGAAAACAGAAATTGACCCGTTGTAAGATTAAAATGGTTTTTTCATGGTTCCTTGTATCTATTTTAAACTCTGATTTTGGGTATATCTTTTGATGATCTGTGATGAGGTAACCTTCTGTGAATTTTAAGAAATATAAGGTACTTGAGTCAAAACTTGAGGCTTTATCAAGAAAGATTGTTTCTTTTTCTTAGCACCAATTTTATCAGCATGCATAATAATCAGTAGCTTGATTCATGAAGTCACGATCCTTATGGAAAAACTCTTCAAGTTTTGAGAGCGTCATTTATCGGTTCAGATTGCTTACTTGATTAAAAAGGGCTTTTTAAAGCACATAATGCAGGCTATAGTTCATGGCTATGAAAGAAAGGAATTTCACAAGCGCAAAAGGTGTTTCAGGGTTTCAAAGACCTAGGATCAACATCAACTATTCATCAATTTTTTTTGTTATCTTTGTAGAGAAAATGACATATAACCATGATAACCTCATTAGAATTCTCTTAACATGGGTTATAATGTAAATCCAACTTTTCTTTGATGAATAACCAATCTAATCTTTTGAAGACACTGGAGGCTTTATCATAGACACTAAAAGACATGAAGATCAATTTTTCTGGTGTTGACTTTTGACATTTGCTATGTCTTTGCTCAATTGAAACCTCTTTTGCTCTTCTTAGAATTGATAGACATTCTACTTTTGTTCCACTTTGACTTGCCTTTAAATGTAGGTAATTTTCACTCTCTTTTTTCATAGCCTTCCTTAAAGTTTTCTCACATGCCCCCAGTTTATGGTTTCTTTCTTTTAGCCCTCTCTTAGTTGTTGGACTTTTGTTCTTAGCCTTCCCCTTATCCATTGATTCTAACATTGTCTTATCTTTGCTAACAAAAATCTCTTATTTACCCCCAGTGTGGGGTGTGATCCTAGTCAGGGTTTCTTGAAAGAAATATTCTATCAGGCTCAAATGGGGACCATAAGGGATATAATCTTTAGAAAGTGAAGGGATGAACAAAGATGGCCTTTTCTCATTTCAAACAAGGTCAGTTAGAACCGATAAATTTTGATCTCGTCTAGTGTAATGATTTGGACTTGTAAGAATCATGATTCACGAGTCCATAACTACTGAATCCACTACATGTCATTATACATACTACTAAAATTTAGTTACATGGTGTGTGGTTCAATTTCAAGTGTGAGTTCAAAATTTGTTTGGTCGCTTCATATTGTTTATCTTGCCACTTTAACAAATATCTAGTCATTTCTGCAATCAAAACACTTTTAATCTTTTAGGATTGACTAACCTTAATTTTGCATGTTGAAGTTTGATCAAAATATTTTTTCAAAATACCTTTTGAAATAAGCATCTCTTGATTTCAAAATAACAGGAAGACAAAGGAAAGACATGTTTCGTTCAAGGATGAGATGTGACCCCAAAACAAAATGCAAAATGGCAAAAATCCACAACAAAAAATTAACAATTCAGCATCATTCTTGGATCAGCTTTTCTGGCAATATTTGTGCTTTGCCAAGCATTTTCAATCTTTTGTCAATCTGAGGATGTTCTGGTGATAATATGGTTGATGACATCATCTTTCACAAACTCAACTCGCTTCTTGCTCACCATCATCCGGTCTCGATTCTTGAAATTCTTGCAACTGTTCAAATGAATGGCCCAAAACCCCACCATTATGCTATAGTGAGATATGGCTAGACCACATAAATAAGGTTTTCCAACTTCAGAGTTATCTTCCGATTCATCTCTCATCATTGTTCTGGAATCCATGGCAGAACCTTCAATCTTTCCCATTATTATAGCTTGTTCAACTCTTATAACAATCCTCATAATCTCATGCCAATCTTTTATGCTTGTTGTGGTTGTTTGAAGATTGGTGGAACCTCCCAACAGCTAGGTAATCTTGGTAGCGCGCAGCACCACCGCTACAGACGTGTGGAATCATGCATTGTCTCTACTAGAGGAGAAACTGATGAATATGAAACTCTTATGTCTCCTCTTCGATTCCTCACTGGTGGTGCAACAAACAGACACCTGTAGAGAGAGTTCTGCTCTATTGAAGTTTCAGTCTTCTTCATGTTTTTCAGTCTAGTCATGTCTCTTCTCTCTACTTCTGCGTTTTAATTCTGACACTAGTAGGAGAAAATTGTAGATGATCTGAAACTACTGCATTCCTTCTTGGATTCCCCACTGGTAGCTCCACAAACTGATCTCTGTAGAGAGAGCTTTGCTACATTGAAATTCAATGCCTGCTCTATTTTTTAGACCAGGTTTGGTTCTTCTGCTTACCACTGTGTTTTGGTGCTCAAACTGGTAGGGTAAATTTTCATAGCTTCTGAAATTACTACATCCCCTCTTGTATTCCCCACTAGCAGAGCCAAAAACAGATCTCTGTTGAGAGAGCTCTGCTACGTTGAAGTTCAATGTAAAGTCATGTTTTTCATATCAATATCATATGTTGTTGGACCGGAAAATGGAGTTCACAGCAGATGTGGCTGGAAAGAAGGCCTCTGCTCATGGCGTGAAAGGCTGACAGCTATTGGGTGCCATTGAAAGATGTGGAGGCAATGAATAATTAACAGTGCAGGTGAACCAAAAAGGAGATTGTCTTTTATTGATTACTGAAGGCATTGCTACTGTTATTCATGACTGAGGAGAGGCAGTGCCACTTCAATGTTTTGGCCACTGCTGGTGGAGTGCTGAGAAAAAAAGTTCATTATTTTTCCTTGTGTGGGACATAGACTAACAGTGCTTCCACAAGAGGCTATGCAGACATTTCCTTTCCACTCTTGAAGTTCAACATTTGTTCAAGCAGATCGAGTTTAGCTACTTCACATTTGATGCTCTCAATTTTCTTTTGACAAAGAGCCTTATTGGACCCTATTTTTTTATTTTCCAACTTTTCTCAATCCAGTATAGTAGACCTCGGATCAGGGAACCAACTTTTCATCCCGGTGCATGCATGACAAATGTATGAGAACGTAATCTATATGATGAACTCGCCCTTCGAGGGGTGACATATGGTCGTAACTCTTGTATGATGAAACAAGAATCTTGATTCTTGCCCAAACTCTACAATGAAAATTTTTTGAGTGACGGTCATTGTGTCACTCACAAGTCTTGAGTTCAAGATGCTTCAAGAAGGGTTTGCCCTGATGCAAAAAAGGATATCACATACAACCTAAGGACATTTTCTATTCATTAGGTGAACATGGGTAGGTTTTCTACCTGGTCTCAACGGGGTCTCATATCTGCCCAGTGACGGTCTTTGTAAAAACAGTATAGGGGCGTTGCGAGAAATGATTAAGGTATGTATACCCACAATTACTAAGTAGGCACTCAGATATGAGTTGGGTGTTTCACGCATCTAAACCCTGACCAATAGTCATAGGGCAAATCGCTACTTCCCCACCTAACTTAGAAGCTTGTGTGTGCTTTCAAAAATAAAAATAAGTGATGCATGAAACAATTCTATAAAATGCATGGAAACAACATTAACAAAAAAGACAAAATTGCAAAAACTTAAAACACATCAAAAACACAAAGTTTAGTCCAATATTGTCAGAAACAGTACCTTCCCCAGTGGAGTAGTTATTCTGTCGCACGTAACCCGCGCAGCGTCTGTTTGGTGATTTTTGTTTTCGTTTGCTTGATTGTTGGTTATTAGGAGTCGCCACCTAGTATCTCATTCAGGTTTACTAGGAAACCTGAATGTACTGGTCTTTATCAGAGATTCACGGGTAAAGAACTGGTTGTGGTTAGGGAAAGTATTAGCACCCCTAACACACCCTACCTGGGGTAAGCTGCTTCGCGATTTGATGTAATTTAAAAGGTTTTGAAAGTTGTCTTGCCAATGATTTCTTAAAAAGAGAGCAAAAATTCTCCTCGGTAAGAAGATCCTTATCTTATCGGATAAAAGAACCTAATTGCTCTAACATCAATAAAAACAAAACAAACTTTTCTGTTTAATATCAAGAATACATCTTACGTATAAGATTATAAATCCGGATACCAAAAGAAAAAATATTTTTTGATATGTTTTTGAAATATGAACTAAATTCAATGCAAATTAAAACATTTAATTAATTTTTTTTCTTTTTAATTCTTTTTTTCCTTTTAGTTTTTTTATCATTTAAAAACAACATACATAAAAAATAATAACAAAAAACCCACTCAAACACTCTTCTTGTACTATGTTTAAGCACACACCCATTACATGTTTACAAATAAATCAAAATTTAAAACAATATAAACAACACATTCAACAATTTAAAGTTTACAAAATGGAGCCCAAAAAATTCAGGAACAGTTCCGGGATGGATTCTGGGTCCAAAACAGTGGCGGCGCGTCTTCTCCACGCGCCCCCCGCCACTGGCGGCGCGTGGATGCACGCGCCGCCGCGAAAGCAACCGGGAAACAGGGCAGTCGAGACTGGCTTCTTCTCCTCTTCCCTTCTGCACTGGCGACCGCGCCGTGACCTGCAAAACAACAAAAACGCAACAACACGGTCGATTCTCTCTTTCTTAAATCTATTTCTTCCTCTTTTGGATCTGCTTCTCTCTCCTTCTTCTTCAGATAGCAAATACACTATGAGGGGAGGTCGTTGTGTTAGGCCGAGATGGTGTGTCGCTGCTGCTGGAGGGTCCGGCTCGGTCGGGCAAACTGGTCGATGATGGTGTAGAAGGATGAGCGGCGGACAGATCTGGGGTCGTGGGCGCCGCTGTGCTAGGGCTACTGCTCGAGGAAGAAGGCGGACCGATTTGGGATTTGTGGGCGCCGTTGTGTCGGGCTGCTATCTGTAGGTTATGGTGGAGGCTGGTGGTTGGTGGCGGTGCTGAGGCGAAGATATCGTCGGGGAAGGCCGGCCTGTGGTTTTGGTGTTGCTTCTCTGTCACCGGCGGTGGAAGGGTTGAGGGAAAACTGAGAGAGAAGATGGACGATGGAGAAGGGAAAGGGAGGCTGGTTTAGGAGGGAGCGTGGGGTTCTCTGTGGGGGGAGGTTGAGAGAGGAGAGTTCTGGTGAGAGGGGGGTGGTTGTGTTTAGGCTGAGGGAGAAGGAAAAATTGCCAGGAGGGGCGGCTGCTGGCTTTGAAAGAGATAGGTTTAGGGTTAGGTTTTTTTTTGTATTTTTTCTCTAAATGTGTAAAATTACCCCTCATTGTGTGTGTTGTGAAGCTCTTATTTATAGACAAAAATGTTGCTAGATCCCAAACTTGGTCCCTCAACTTCTTTTTTTATTTTTGTAAATTTGATTTTTCTTATTTTTTTGGATTTTTCTTATCAACATCGACTCGAATAAGGGAAATCGATAATTTTAAAAATAACGTATTGAAAGTCGAACGCGTTCCAAAGATCTTTGAAAATTTAAATTCTTTAGACGACGTTGAAAAAGCTAAAAACGATGCAAATATATTTAAAAATATATTTTTGAATTTTTGTTGTTTTTTCACTATTTTTGGATTTTTCAAAAAATTTATCAAAAATATGAGTTAAAAATTAGATAATAATAATAATAATAATAATAATAATTGTGTGGAGTATATATCGTTCCTTTCATTTTCTCTTCTCCCTCCCAAATAATGAAAAAATATTACATTCGTATACATTTCTTTCCTTCCAAAACTCTCAGTGCCTTCCTTTTGCTTTAGAAGATTACTACGTACATATAGCAAAAGTTTGGAACTTTCCTTCTGTTTTTTTGTAAAAACTTTTACTTGTATTAGAATCTGATGATTCAATCTCGGAATTCAATATAATTAAAAAAAACATTCATACAATACTAAATTATTAATAATCATAGTCTTGAAAGCTCGATTTTAATTAATATATAAATTTCACGACATTAATTGAATTCTAAGAAAGACGGTAAAAAAAATTAATTTTTTACATCATTGAATAAAGGAACGGCTAGGAAAAGCACGGTTCTCCTGTGCCTGCATATGCTTTCCAAGCCGTTAGATATTTTCTTAACCTCATCCAACGTGGGAGGTTTATAAACTATTTTCTTTTTATTTCTATATATTTGGTTTACAATGAGTCTTAATTTTAGTTTAATTTATATACATATCATTTTTTCTATGCTTCTGTTTTCACTATATTTTTTACAAATTTTTCTATAAAAACTCAAATTAAGATTAATTTCTCTCTAAGATTATAGGAACTAAACTTTTCAATCAAAAGGCAATTATAGGAACTAAAGTTTTCAATCAAAAGGCAATTATAGGAACTAAAGTTTTTCTATGCAATTTGATAGTCATTGTGGTTGTGAAAGAGAGAATCTTTATTTGTAAAGCTTTTACTGTTATGGGATATTGTAAAGTTTTTCTATGGGATCATGAATCCAAACTATTGGTGGAGTTGCTGAGAAAATTTCTCCACTGCACGTTGTTAATGAAGTTAATTTCTTGGGGAAAAAAAATGAAAGTTAACATGCCTACCCGTAACTCATACGTTAGTGTAATGCATTCGCATTTCCTTTCGTGAATATGCAATTTAATGTTGAAAACCAGTCCTTTTGACGTTGGCATCTGGCCGCGTCTGGTTTTGGCGTGGCGTTGCTGTTGATGGTTGTGGCTTCCTGCTGTTGATACTCGGGCTTGACTGTGTGGCTGGTTGTTTTTTTTTTTTTTTAGGTCAAGTGATTTTTATTTATTTATTGCCTCACTACTAGGTTTTTGCTTTGATGTATCAAAGATGAGAGTAAGACCTTATAGTTTGGATTCATGATCGATTAAATATAGATGATCTAGTAGGTTAACTCATAATTCAATTGACTCAGTTAAACCCAAGTAAGACCTGACCAGATCAACTTTAATTATTTTTTAAAAAAAAAAATTTTAATTTACTCGGCTAATTTGTTATTCAAGCCCTGAACACAAAAGTCATTACTATGATTGTAACCTTAAAACTCACCAAGACTTTAGTCAACCACCATGTGTAAACAAATTATAACAAAAGTTAAATGGTGTGAGAAAATTATTGTGGATCAAGAGATATTTTACTGTGGATTGTAATAGTAATTTCATTTTTAATTTCTCATCTTTTTACAAGCGAAAATACATTTCTTTGGCTTTCCATTTCTTCTCATTCATGCTTATTCTCTCTCATTTTCTTTTAACTTTGAATCGGACGAGAGGAAAGATACTTGGATCTAACAATCATTCCAAGCCCAAGAATCTTGAGTCTGACAACCATTTCAGGTCCAAGCCCCTTAGATCTTGCAACTACGTTAGGCCCAAGCACCTATGTCAGACCTAAGCGTTATGGGTCTAGCAACAATGCCAAACCCAAGTAGGAGGATTAGAGATGGGTAACAGAAAGTTTGAGCAACAAATTAATAGGCAGAATATGAGAACTTTAAGTATGTTGAATCGACATTTTATTGGAGTACAATAAGTATATCCCTACGTTGTCAACAAGAGAAGCTTGCAAGAATAGTTTTTCTTTGTTCTCGATCAGAGTTTTTTAAAGTTGCAAGAGCGCGGACATATATCTAACAATTAGTATCAACATAGCAAATTTTAGCTTAAATTCTATATTTATTTATTGAAATTTAGCAGTGTTTGACAGAGATATTCGATGTTTTTTCTTCTATTACTCCTCTTTTTTAAGTTTTTTACTCTACTTATTTAATTTTGAATATTAATTAATATTCTCCTTTTCATTTATTAATTATTTTTAAGATATCATGAATTACGAAAGATCTATTAAAAATATTGATCAAATTAATTATAAGCTCAAGCGGTTATGGACTTAATGTTTTATAATATACAACTTGTATTAGTAAGTATAATTTTTAAATTAGTTGTTAGATCAAACTAAAATTTTACCAGAAAATTTTAGAAATTTTATTTTATAAAGGGTTAAAATTTTACTGTAATCAAAGTTTAAAAAACCTTGTGATAAAGACTAAAAGAGAATTACTCCTATTTATAGAAAAAAAAAAATTCTTTTCTCGGGGACATATGCGGTAGCCTTGTGATTAATTCAAATTTGAGTTTTGTTCCGTTTATTTTACCTACTTTGGATTGTTTTTAAATTGGATTTGATGTTCGCCCACTAATTTATTAGGGTTAAGCTTATTTTATCACTATAAATACTCTCTTTCTGTATCACAATTTAATCTAATAATTTTCTTTTGATAGTTATATTATCCTATGCTAATATACAAATATTGTTAAGTTCAATTCAAATCTAATCCATACGTGTATAATATTCATGTTTTTTAACACAATATAATATAATGCATATTAAAGTAATTTGTAGATATATTTTTTAAGGCGTGGGTTTTAATTTT
>Ga0307516_10007837_pt1 | contig 12178 bp, 7 predicted proteins | sample 19_EM_MG_FD_203310 | JGI IMG/M metagenome (GOLD analysis project Ga0307516, IMG submission 203310) | Populus trichocarpa ectomycorrhiza microbial communities from riparian zone in the Pacific Northwest, United States - 19_EM | ecosystem: Host-associated > Plants > Roots > Unclassified | place...
GCAACGAACTCTATCAAAAATAAACTATCGCATACATACCGATGCCATTAAGGAAACGCTCATGCCGCCTGCCATCACCAAAGAACAAGCGGGTACCCTATATGCCAGCGAAGCAGATATGCTAAATGTGGCTTTATTTGGCAAAACAGCTAAACAATGGCGGGAACAAAATAAAATCAAACCCGGTAATATTCGTGACTTTGCCACATTAGAACAATTAGTGGTGCTTACTAACCTGGAAAGCAATAATGCCCTTTTAATAAGGTATGGGCTCACTCAAGCCGAAAGACTGCGCTTGCTTAACGAATCTGCCATTCAACAAATGAAATCGCTGTTGGAAAGCCATGCCATGAAAAAACTTCCCCGCTGATCTCCAATTTAGGGACCGTCTTTCCCCCCCAAGGATTACCTTTGCTCAAAATTAATAGGATGTTACAGTTGGCATTTATCCGTCAAAATACGGAGTTGGTAAAGGAAAGACTGAAGATTAGAAACTTTGACAAGATTGAGTTTGTGGACCAGCTTATTGAGTTAGATAAAAAAGCCAGAAGACTTCAATCTGAAAAAGAAGAGATTCAAAGTAAAATAAAGATTTTATCCAGAGAGACTGGTAGTCTGGCTCAATCGGGTAAACAGGAAGAAGCTGAACAGAAAAAATCGGAGGTAGCACAATATAAATTGCGATTTGAGGATGTTTCTGAACTAGATAATATAAGAAAAGAAATAGACGATATTTTGCTTTTGATACCCAATCTGCCCGCAGCAAAAGTACCCCGGGGCAAAACACCGGAGGACAATATCACCGTAAAGGAAGGAGGGATAAAACCTTCTTTACACGCGGGCGCTGTGCCGCATTGGGACCTGGCCAAAAAATACAACCTGATCGATTTCGAACTGGGGAATAAGATCACCGGCAGTGGCTTCCCTGTCTATATTAATAAAGGAGCGAAGTTGCAAAGGGCCCTGATCCAGTATTTCCTGGATTATAATACCGCGGCCGGCTATACGGAGTTCCAGCCCCCGTTGATGGTGAACGAAGCATCCGCAAGAGGCACGGGCCAGTTGCCTGATAAAGAAGGGCAGATGTACCATGTGACCGAAGATGGCTTCTACCTGATCCCCACCGCGGAAGTGCCCGTCACAAATATCTACCGCGATGAGATCCTGAAAGAAAATGAGCTTCCTATTCGCATGACGGCGTATACTCCTTGTTTCCGGCGCGAAGCGGGCAGCTATGGAAAGGATGTCCGGGGCCTGAACCGCCTTCACCAGTTCGATAAGGTGGAAGTGGTGCAATTGGTACACCCGGAGAATAGCTATGAGGTCCTCGAAGAAATGGTAGGGCACGTAGAAAAATTATTGCAATCTCTCGACCTGCCCTACCGGATCTTATTGCTCTGCGGAGGGGATATGGGTTTCACTTCGGCCCTTACCTACGATTTTGAAGTTTATAGCGCAGCACAGGAAAAATGGCTGGAAGTCAGCTCCGTCAGCAATTTCGAATCCTTCCAGACCAATCGGATGAAGATCCGCTATAAGGATGCCGGCGGTAAGACCCAACTCCTTCATTCGCTGAACGGCAGCTCCCTCGCGTTACCGCGTATCGTCGCCTGCCTGCTGGAAAATCACCAGGATGAAAAAGGTATTGCACTGCCGAAGGCCTTGCATCCTTATTTTGGGGCGGAGAGGATATAACCCCTTACTCCCCCAAAAATTGCCTCACCAATTCCAGCAGCCGATCCGTCTCTTCAATATGGGCATAGGAACCGCTGCGCTCCATCATGACAAACTTTGCCTGGGGACAGTATTGTTTAAATTCCATTTGATAGCGCGGATACAGGGCCCGGTCATATCTTCCGGCCAGGATCATCACCGGCATGTCCAGGTCTTTTAAATGAGGGCGAAAGTCGGGAAGCCGGGCTACCTCGCCGCCGACGAAGAAGTCGATATCATTTCCCGCAAACTGCCAATACAATTCGTAGTTAAAGGAATCCGGCTCTTTCAGCAGCTTCTGACTGTTGTCCGGATGATACCAACGGATGAGCTTTCCATGCACGGCAAACTGCTGTTGCATCACGGGATCGTCTGACCGGACGCCCTGGCTGCGGAGCTCCATGATGTTATCCCAGATCTCGGGGAATTGATGACAGATCTCGCGGTTGATATTCTCATGATTCTTCTGCCACATCTCCGGGCTATGCAAAGTATTGGCTAGGATCAGCTTGTTCACCCGGCTTCCGTATTTTAACGCATAGGCCTGTGCTACCATTCCGCCGTAGGAAAAGCCATAGAGTTGGATCTTCTCCAGACCCAACGCTATCCTCAATCCTTCCAGGTCTTCCACATCGTCTTCGAAAGAAATATCTTTATAAGCAGCAGGTCTTCCGGATCGGCCCCTGCCGAAATAATCATAATAGATGATCCGGTATCGATCCGCCAACGCGGAAAAATAGGGATGAAAGGTCAGGTGCGAGGCCGCGGGACCTCCGGGTAATAAAATGAGCGGCTCTCCTGCCCCTTCTTCTTCTACCCAGATCTCTCTTCCGTTGATAATCATCGATCGGCCCGGGGCGTGCTGAATTTCCGGCGCCTGCATTTGTAGTGTTGACATATAAATAATTTTACTTGTTAAAGGAATCTTTTTGCAATTATTAATTAGTTTTTAATTCCGGAATGCAAGGCAAATTTCTTTTAGATTGGGCATCCACACAACCCGTTTCTTGCTTCCTTTAACATAAATCTTTGTGAAGATGCATGACCGTTAGTAAATCTTTGCTTTTTGTTGCTAACCTTTAGGACGTCTTCTAAAATCTGTAAACTTAAATTCTATTTATTATGAAAATGCATTTTTACCTTCTTGCACTCCTTCTCTCTGTTAGTTTTTTCAGCCAGGCCCAGATCAAAAAAGGGACGGTCCTTTTAGGCGGCAATGTTCAGTTCTATTCTCAAAAGGCAGAGTCCCCTGGTCCCCCACTGCCTTATACGACCAAAAATACCAGCTTCGGCTTAACGCCTTCGATAGGGTTTGCCATAAAGGATAATTTGCTGGAGGGGTTCGACCTCCTCTACGCGCACAGCACCAGCGAACAACCCTACCTCCAGGGATCGCAGATATTAGTTGCCAGGCAGCGTACAAACGGGTATGGCGCTGGCTTCTTCCTTCGTCAGTACAAAAACCTGGGCAGCCGCTTCTACATTTTTATGCAGGGCCGTTTGGGCGGCTCATACTCGGCTTCAAAAGATGAACCCCAGTCATCCGGAGCGGTGACCGATATTAAAGAAACGAATATTACCCTGGGCTTCTACCCGGGCATATCTTATGCGATCACCAATAAGGTACAGTTGGAAACGGGATTCCAAAATCTCTTATTTGCCAGCTATGATCATCAGAAAAGAACAGATCAGCCTCAGTCCGGGGGAACGCCTTCCTCCTATTCCAGCAATTCCTTTTCCCTGGCCACCGGCCTGAGCAATAGCTTTTCCGGATTTGTTATCGGGTTCAAGGTCCTGTTGGGGAGTTAAGCGAGGCCGTATATTTCCACCCGTTTCCGGGCTGCTCGGGCGGGCCATTAAACTTTGTCCTGTTCGGACGGTCGAAGGGGTAAAATGCGCGCATGCCCATTACCAATCAGTTAAAAAACCAGCACCTCCTATGGCGGGCCGGCTTCGGCCCTATGGCCGAAGATTTGGAGGATCTTTCCACAGGGCGGCAGAAAGACTTTGTGAACGCCCTGTGGAAGGCCTCTTCCGGTAAGATCAGCAGCATCGAGGTCGCCGATAATGCCTTCAAAGGACTCTCCATGGGTGTAGGCGAGGCGGTCGCCATGCAACGCCGGGAATTATCCCCCGAGCAGAAAAAAGAGCTGCGAAAACAATCGCAAAAGGATATCAAAAGCCTCAACCTGGCCTGGCTGAATGAAATGGTGAGCAGTGATGCACAACTCCGGGAAAAGATGGCTTTGTTCTGGCATGGTCATTTTGCCTCCCGCAACCTCAATATATTCTATCAGCAGCTCCTGCTCGATACGATTCGTAGGAATGCCCTCGGAAATTTCGGGGACCTGCTCCGGGAAGTGTCGCGCAGCGCCGCCATGATCAATTTTCTCAATAACAACCAGAATAAAAAAGATCATCCCAATGAGAACTTTGCCCGGGAAGTGATGGAGCTGTTCACGATGGGGCGGGGAAATTATACGGAACAGGACGTAAAAGAAGGCGCCAGGGCCTTTACGGGTTGGGGCGCCGACCTGAACGGGGAATTCCAGTTCCGTAAAGGCCAGCATGATGACGGGCAGAAGACCTTCCTCGGCAGGACGGGTCGTTTCGATGGGGACGAGGTGTTGAATATCTTACTGGAGCAAAAGCAAACGGCCCGCTTTATTACAAAAAAACTTTACCGTTATCTTGTCAACGAAGAGATTGATGAAGCAAGGGTGGATTGGCTGGCCGGACGTTTTTTTCAGGGGAATTATGAGATCAAAGGATTGTTGCAGGATATTTTTGACAGCGAATGGTTCTACGAACCCCGCAATATCGGCTCCCGTATCAAATCTCCCGTCGACCTGCTGGTAGGCATCCGCCGTCTCCTGCCCATGAAACTGGAGAATGAACAAGTGCAATTAGTACTGCAACGCCTCCTGGGGCAACTCTTATTCTATCCGCCAAATGTAGCGGGCTGGCCCGGGGGCTCCGCCTGGATCGATAGTTCCACTCTTATGTTCCGCCTTCGCATCCCCGGGCTGATCTACGGGTCGGGTACATTCTCCCAAAGACCCAAGGATGATGACGACCAGATGATGGGGATGAAAGACAGGGAAGAGATGAAGGCAGCGGGAGGGGAAGACAGGGGGGAAAGACTGGCCACAAGGAGCGGGGAAAGAAGCGCCGCGGCAAAAGGAGAAGGATTGACGGGAAGAGGCGGTAGAGGTGGGCAGATGATCCGGGCGAATATCGACTGGAGCCTTTATCTGAAACGATTCGAAAAGTTACCCCGGGAACAGCTATTGACCGCCATCAGCGGTGTCACCCTGCAGGCGCAGGCCGATCTGAATGAAGGATTATTGAAAAAATATGCGGATAGCCGCAGCCGGGAGGATTTTATTAAGACAGCCACGATCCGTCTTATGAGCACACCTGAGTATCAGCTTTGCTGATACTCAGATTTCTGATTGCAATCTCGAAGTCGCAAAATCTCAAAATCATATTTATGTTGCTAAAACGCCGCGGTTTCTTCCAGGCCGGTTCGCTGGCCACGGCTTCCTTCCTCCTGCCGAAGTTCTTAAAAGCCTTCGAGCGCCCCTCTGTCATCCCTCCGGGGAATAAGGTCCTGGTGGTGCTGCAGTTGAGCGGCGGTAATGATGGGTTGAATACGGTCATCCCCGTGCATAATGATATTTACTATCGCAGCCGGCCCCGGCTTGGTATCGAAAAGACGGGCGCTGCGCTGATCACGGATGAAGTAGGGCTGCATCCTGCGCTTACAGGACTGAAAGGTTTGTATGACGATGGAAGTCTCGGCATTCTTAACAGTGTAGGATACCCGAATCCCGACCGCTCGCATTTTCGCAGCATGGATATCTGGCAGACCGCCAGCGATAGCAAGGAATTCCTGCAAACAGGCTGGCTGGGCCGATACCTGGATGCCCGTTGCAGCGGATGTGAGAAGCCGACCCAGGCCCTGGAGATCGATGACGTGGTGAGCCTGGCCCTGAAAGGAGAGCAGATCAAGGGCATCGCCCTGAAAGACCCCCGTCGTCTCTATGAGGCCAGTCATGAAGGTTATATCAGGGAACTGTCGGCGCAGCATGCTTCCCTGCGGAGCGGTGGCGGTGAACGCCCCGTGGACTACCTTTACAAAACGATGGCGGAGACGATCTCCGGCGCCGATTATATTTACGATCAAAGCCGGCTTCGCCCTTCTTCCGCATCCTATCCGAATACGGAGCTTGGGAAAAACCTGCATACCATCGCCTCGCTGATCTTCTCGGATATCAATACACAGGTGTATTACCTGTCTCTCGGTAGTTTTGATACCCACGTCAACCAGGCAGCCCAGCAACAAAGACTTTTTAAGGAGTTGAATGATGCCCTCGGCAGTTTTGTCAGTGACTTGAAGGCCAACCACCGATTTGAAGACACACTGCTGCTCACCTTTTCCGAGTTCGGCAGGAGGGTAGCGCAGAACGCCAGCGGGGGAACAGACCATGGAACGGCAAATAATATGTTCCTGGTCAGCGGGGGGTTAAAGCAAAAAGGGCTGATTAACGGTTTACCGGACCTGAACGACCTTTCAGAAGGGGATCTGAAATACCGGGTCGACTTTAAGGACATCTATGCGACCGTCCTTAATAAATGGCTCGGAGCTGACGATAAAACTATCTTAGGCAGGCAGTCTTCCTACCTCGACTTTATTTGATCTGTGATTTACCAGCCTTGTTTGGCGATGCCGGCTTTGATCGCTGCCAATGCCTTTTCTTCTCCCAACAGGGTGGTCAGCTTATTGCCTTTGCCATCATTTCCCTGCGCCATATAGGCTCCTTTGACAGTTTTGGTGATCACTGCGTCCTTAATGGGTACGTTTTTCTCTTTCGTCTTTACATTGTAGGCCGTAAGTGTTACTTCTGACATATTTAGTTAATTTGACACCTGCCGGAGGCAGATAGGTTAGTACGATACACTGTAATATTAGTGATTTTGCCCGATTTAGCCGGAAAAAGTTTTTCTCATGCTGTGTACATCCGGCTCCGCAAGGCTTATACGTCCAGCCGGGCATATTTTGCATGCGATTCGATAAAATCACGCCTGGGGGCTACTTCGTCTCCCATTAACATGCTGAAGATCAGGTCGGCTTCGGCCGCGCTCTCGATCGTCACCTGTTTCAGGGTGCGGGTGTCGGGGTTCATGGTGGTATCCCATAACTGGTCGGAATTCATTTCTCCCAGCCCTTTATAACGCTGGACGGTGACGCTGTCTTCCTTGCCGGCTCCCAGCTTAAGCACCCAGGCTTTCCGCTGCTCTTCGTTCCAGGCATAGGCCTGTTCCTTTCCTTTTTTCACAAGGTAAAGAGGCGGCTGGGCGATATAGATATAACCCTGTTCCACCAGTTCCTTCATATAACGATAGATAAAGGTAAGGATCAGGGTGGCGATATGGCTTCCATCCACATCGGCATCGGTCATGATAATGAGCTTGTGATAACGTACTTTGGCGATGTTCAGCGCCTTCGGGTCTTCCGCAGTTCCCACCGTCACGCCCAGGGCCGTATACATATTACGGATTTCCTCGTTCTCGTAGATCTTATGCTCCATGGCTTTCTCTACGTTGAGGATCTTACCCCTCAGGGGCAGAATGGCCTGGAAGCTGCGATCGCGACCTTGTTTGGCCGTACCTCCTGCCGAATCCCCTTCCACCAGGTATAATTCACAACGTTTCGGATCGCGTTCCGAACAATCGGCCAGTTTACCGGGTAATCCTCCCCCGCTGAGTACGCTCTTACGTTGTACCAGTTCCCTTGCTTTTTTAGCGGCGGCCCGGGCCTGTGCGGCCAGGATCACTTTCTGGATGATATTCTTGGCTTCCCGGGGGTTCTCTTCCAGGAAGTCGTTCAAGGCTTTCGAAACGGTGGAGTCCACGACCCCGCTGACCTCATTATTTCCCAGCTTGGTCTTCGTCTGACCTTCGAACTGGGGTTCCGGGACTTTTACGGAAATGATCGTGCTCAGCCCTTCCCGGAAATCATCTCCTTCGATCTCGACCTTGGCTTTTTCAAAGAGGCCCTGTTTGTCCCCGTAAGATTTAAATACACGGGTCAGGGCACGGCGGAAACCGGCCACATGGGTACCTCCCTCGATCGTATTGATATTGTTGACGTAGGAGTAAATGTGTTCATTATAGCCGTCATTGTAGGTCAGCGCTACTTCGACGGCAACATTGGTGGCCTCATCCCGGCCTTCCACGAAGATCACGGTGGGGATCAGGGGATTGCGGCCGGCATTCTTATCCAGCATTTCCACGAACTCGACGATCCCGCCTTCGCTATAGAATGTTTTGGTATAGGTGCTTCCATCCTCTAATATTTCGCGCAGATCGTTCAGGACGATTCGGACGCCACGGTTGAGGAAGGACAATTCCCGCAGGCGGCCTTCCAGGATATCTTTATTGTAGGTCGTGGTAATGAAAATACTGTTATCGGGCCAGAACCGCACGGTAGTACCGGTCTCATCGCTCTTGCCTATTTCCCTCACGGGATATTGTGGTACGCCGATCTTGTACTCCTGCTCGAAGATCTTCCCTTCCCGGCGCACCGTTACATGCAGATCGCTGCTAAGGGCGTTCACGCAACTGACGCCAACCCCGTGCAGACCGCCGGAGACCTTATAGGTATTCTTATCGAATTTACCCCCTGCATGCAGGACGGTCATGACGATCTCCAGGGCGCTCTTTTTTTCCTTGGTATTGATCCCGGTAGGGATCCCACGGCCATCATCCTCCACACTTACGGAATTGTCCTCATAAATGTTCACGATAATGTTCTTGCAATAACCGGCCAGGGCCTCGTCAATGGAGTTGTCCACAACCTCGTATACCAGGTGATGAAGACCTTTGACACCGATGTCCCCGATATACATGGCCGGGCGTTTACGTACCGCTTCCAGGCCTTCCAGAACCTGGATGCTATCCGCGCCATAAACATTACTTACCGGGGTCAGGATTTCCTGTGTAGATTCACTCATATTTGTAGGTGGGAATATTGTAGTTAACAATAAAATAATAAAGTCTGCAAATGTACGTAAAATAAAGGGTTTACGAGGTTTTAATATCCCCAAATTATCCGCTTTTTCAAGGTTTTTTTGGGTTTCTTCCAGGCCTCTTTTTTTGGCCCCTCCCGGCCCCTTTTTCTCCACGGTCGAGGGATTTTTTTTGCCCCGGAAGAGAAGGGCTTCCGGGTGCAGGAGGATGACAAGGAGATCGTCATTTAATTGTCATAATAAGCCCTCTTTCAAACCTTGTGGCAGGAAACGGTATTATTTGTTCTTTGAGCCGTAAATTTGCGAAAGTTATGCATCAGCCCCCGGATATTTTGATGATGGCCTATAAGCAGCCTGTTATGCAGGATGAACTGACCCTATTCCAGGAAAAGGATCGCCAGATCCCCGGCTCCGTGCAGTACTCCATCAAACGCTATCAAAAGCATCCGCAGTGGAACCTGGATGATATGGGCATGATGCTGTATCACTATAAAAAGGACGAACCCGCCAAAAATTATCTCGAACTACGGTTCTGCCTGGCCGGGAATGTCTATTGCAAGAAGAAAGACCTCGAATGCGATTCCTGTAAATTGATTGCTTCTCCCGCCTGCTCCGAAAGGGTCGAGACGGTGGATACGCTCAGTTTCCGTTTTCTGCCGGTGCATCTTTCGCAATTTGCGAAGCCCCGTCCGCTGGAGAACCCGGTCAGCGATAAAATATTGAATTTCACGCATGCCTCTTCTTTTTCCAAGATCCTGTCCCTTTGCGGCCGGACGCGCATGCTCCTGGAGGCCTTCCTCAATCATACCTATACCGATAGCCTGGAGAATATCTATATCAATGCCCAGAGTCAGATGCTGCTTCTGTACAGCCTGGAATGCATGTTGGGTGAAAAAGAGGTGGAAGGCTTCCAGTGCAAGTTCCTGGCCAACGAGTTGGACAGGGAAAAGATCGTCAAAGCCCGGGAAGTCCTCCTGCAACATATCGGGGAACCTCTCACCATCAAGGAACTTAGCCGCAAAGTGGCCATCAACGAATGCTACCTGAAAAAAGGATTCAAGGAGATGTTCGGGACGACGATCTTCGACTTCTACCAAAGCCAGCGCATGGAACATGCCCGCTACCTCCTATATGAAAAAGGATTGAGCGTGACGGAAGTGTCGGTCATGCTGGGCTACTCCTCCATTTCCCATTTCTCCACCGCCTTTAAGAAGCATACGGGCCTGAAGCCTTGCGAACTGCTGTTCCATTAGTCTTCGCAGATCCTCGTCTCTATTCCGTCCTCAGGCTCTTTCACCGGTCGCCAAGGCGCCCTATTCGGTGCGAAGGCTGGACACAGGATTTGCCAATGCCGCCCGGATCGTTTGTACCCCGATCAATACCACCGTTATGGCCGCCAGTACCGAAATGGAAAGAATAAAAGGTCCGGCCGTAATAGGCACCCGGGAAGCATAGTCATCCAGCCATTTATTCATGATATACCAGGCTACAGGGCAGGCCACCAGGGCTGCCAGCGCCATGACACGCAGGAACTCGTTTACGAACAACGCAACGATCCCCGTTACGGAGGAGCCCAATACTTTCCGGATCCCGATCTCTTTGGTTCTTTTTTGGACGCTGAGGGAAATAAGGGCCAGGATGCCGAGGAAGACGATGATCATGGCCAGGATAGTAGCGGTATAAGATGCTTTCTTCAACTGGATCTCCGACTGGTATAATTTTTTAAGGGCATCGTCCATGAAATTATACTCGAAAGGCGCGCCCGGCATCAGGGCAGCCCACTTTCCTCTCACCGCTTCGATACTCTTATCCAGGTGGCCCGGCCGGAGCTTCATGGAGAAAAACCGGTAGACCGGCACATCATCCACATTAAGAAAAATATGGGGGCTTATCTTTTGTCCCATCGTGGTGAAATGAAAATCACTGACCACGCCGGCGATCTTTACAGGAGCGTTGACATTGACCAGTTTTACGGGTTGGTCAACGGCTTCTTTCGGGTCTTTCCAACCCAGGGCCCGGCAAGCCGTTTCATTGATGACGATCCTCAGGGAAGTTGTATCGGCTACGGCCGGGAAGAAGACGCCTGCTTTTAGGGGAATGCCATAGACGGAAAGGAAGGATCTGTCGGTGATCAGGTCTTCCAATACGACTGCCATGGTAGAATCCCTTCCGGCCCGGTAAACCCGGGAATTCGACCATCCCATCCCGTTAGGTATCTGGTAGCCGAGAGAGATATCTTTTACCTCCGGCATTCGCGCGATCTCGTCCCGGATGGTCTTCATATGCTGTACGCCTTTGGGCGTCCAATCCCTGGGCAATTGTGCATACAGGATGGACTCCTTATCGTATCCAAGATCCTTGCTGAAGAAAAGCTCCAGTTGCTGGGTAATGATGATGGCGCCTGTCAGGACGATGACGGCGATGCAGAACTGGAACCCCACCAGGCCTTTACGCAGCCATGTGTTCTCTTTGACGGACCGGAGTTTCCCTTTCAGGGATTCTACAGGCCGGAAAGCCGAGAGTACGAGGGCGGGATAGACGCCAGATAGTAGCCCGGTTACCAGCACCAATACAAGAGGCAGGAGGGCGAAATAAACGGGAAAGCCGGACAGGGAAGGAATCGCCGCTCCCAGGGTCTGGATGAAAAACGGCCGCGCCAGTTGGTAGATCCCCAGCGCCAGCAGGGTCGCCAGCAAGACCAACAGGGTGGATTCCGTAAGGAACTGCACCACGAGTTGCTTTTTCAATCCGCCCAATACCTTGCGGATTCCGATCTCCTTCATGCGGGAGGCGGAGCGGCTCACGGACAGGTTGATGAAATTAACGACGGCCATTAGCAGGATAAAAAGGGCGATGGCGGAAAGGGTAAAGACCATTTTATTGACAAGCCCGTTATCGGCCTGCCGATAATATTCTTTTAGCGGCACAAGGACGGCATGCAGGTTGTCGGCGATGATCGGGGCGGAGCGTTCCTTCAGCAGCTTTTTCATAGGAATGTCCAGGGCGCTGGGCAAAACCCCTTTCTGTAATTGGACATAGCCGAGAATAGCTGCATTGTTCCAGTCGTCGATCGTCCTTCCGAAAAAAGCGGTGGCGGTGGCAGGCAGAAAGAATTCGTTATGGTTGTTGGAATTGACATTCATCACGGAATTACGGGCGGGAACCTTCAGGACCCCGCTGATCGTAAAATCGTGTTTACTGGCCGAGAAACTCTCGATCGAGAGCGTTTGCCCCAGGGCATTGGCCGTCCCGAAATATTTTTGAGCCATGCCCTCAGTGATCACCAGGGAATACGGATCGTTGAAGGCGGTGGCTGCATTGCCCGCCAGCAGCTGGAATCCATACATCGATAGCAGGGTGCTGTCCCCAACCTGCAGCCCTTCCCGGAAATGCTTGTCACCTTTCGAAACATTGGAGGTGATACCGTCCCA
>Ga0307516_10007838_pt1 | contig 12177 bp, 13 predicted proteins | sample 19_EM_MG_FD_203310 | JGI IMG/M metagenome (GOLD analysis project Ga0307516, IMG submission 203310) | Populus trichocarpa ectomycorrhiza microbial communities from riparian zone in the Pacific Northwest, United States - 19_EM | ecosystem: Host-associated > Plants > Roots > Unclassified | place...
CATACCAGCTCCAAAGAACGCAGGGGTGAATTCGAGGATCCAACCGTAGTTCTCCAACGCGATGATACTGGTGAAGCCGAGACGGTAAAGCGTCCAACCGATATGCCAGTCGAAGGTGATTCCGGGGGCGTAGATGCCGATAACCTTGAAGAGGAAAGCGCCAACAAGGGAGTAGATGAGACCCTTGGTCTTTTTCGCAGCAGCAATGGCGCCCTGGCTTCCGCGATGCAAAGCACGGATGGTGAAGGCAGTGGCCGCAGGGGTGGGGAAGGTCAACTTCTGCTTGATGATGTAATATCGGCGGAGAGGAATGACGAAGAATACCCCGAAGAAGCCAGCAGTAACGGTAAGAGCGATTAACTTTCCGGCATCCCGCTTGGGCGAGTCAGAGAGGAGTCCGAGCGCGTACATGGCGGGTACAGCGGAAACGAAGAGAATGCCAATACCACCAGCGGCTGTTGATTTCGAGTTAAACTTTTGGTTTCGCAACCACGAGCTGGAGGATCTCACAAGTAGCCGCAGACTGGACGGTACAGTTCTCCTTGGGTCCGAAAGGGCCGCCTAAAAGCTTACCAAGGATCGTGCTCTCGGGGACGGCCTTGGACAAGGGTTTGAGAATGGCGTAACCGAAGATGGCCTAAAAGACGCAAAGGTCGGTGAGCATTAAGAAAACCGGCTGCTTGAGGTAATACCGACCCCGAACAACTGTTAAGAGACGAGGGGTAAGGGCATTGATCGAGGGGCATCTCCAATGATGACAGGGAAGTACCTGCGGTCCGAATGTAAATCCGGACTTCAAGCCGAGATAGATGTTGGACGCGCCAACTGATGCATTTCATCAGAGCTGGGAAGAAGCGGGCGAAGAGCGTTTGGAGCATACCGACGGCGCCGAGACAAACACCAACGAAGAGAGCTCTGCGAGAACGAAGGGTTACTTGGGGCAGGAAAGTCGTATGGACAGTCGAGCTTGCCTGAAGGTGAGCTGGTGGGTCTCTTCCGTCTCATCTTCCTCTACGGGGAACGGGTACGCCCTAGCACAGTATTAGACCCAAAACGGATCGACGAGCAGGAGGGAAGAAACTCACGCGTCCTCTGGTCGCCAAACCTTCCCAAGTTCACCCTCGCCAGAGCGGTCGTCGTTTGAACTCGCCTTCTCGTTCTCACAATACGAGGAAGCCTGGGTAACGGCTGCCCGTTGGTTGAGGTTGCTTTGGTCGACATCGATGGCGGTGGCGGTCATAACGGGTGGCACTTAGGTGAAGGGGGGGAAGAGGGGGCAGGAACCAGAGTGACCGGGTAAGCATATTGGGACTTTTGAACGAACTCGGTGCCCTGTGGTACCGATTTCTGGAGAGACGTCCTGGTGGCACCTACCATCCAGATTCGTATTCCCAGCTCAAATTTGCAGGGTTCATCCGAGTTTTAAACCCGATAGAATCGGCAGACCCTCCCTCCTATTTTCGGGGTCCTATTGGCAGGTCGTTGCACATCGGTCGTGGGTGAGCCACGTAGGCCGCCTTCGGGGGAAACTCTCAGGAAGATTAGAAAAATTAGGCGGGGGGTCCAAGAGAGAAACGAAGTCTCCACGACCGTGAGAGGTGTGTCAGCTGGGCAAGGAAAGCCCGGGGCGATGGTGGCAGCCTCTCGTCAAGTGCTTAGGAAGCAATCTGGTCGATCAAAACCGATTCCCTTGATCGAACCCGTGAGGTTCCGTCCAGGTGGAGTTCCGAGCGGACGAAAGGAAGAAACCAACCCGACAATAGCCGGGGGAATGACTCTGTGCAATCGGGGCCTGTTCTGCTTCAAAGCACCGAGTCGAAGATCATCTCGTCTGAGTCGTGGATCGAAGTTGTTCTAGTTGCATAGCGACCACGTTGTGAACATCTGGGCGGAGGGCCGTCGGGACGTTATGCATTGGCCAAGCGGGGATTCAACTGAGGTCGAAGCAGCAAAGTTAAAAGCTGCGAGCAACTGCGTCGGGCCATCGTCCTTGCTTACTGCTTTGTGGCAACCGAACCTCACGGTCAACTTGTGAACAACCTAACCCAACAGATTTCTTCCTTTTTCAGGACCCTCGTGTGCTTTTCCGCATCTACCAAAGTACCGTGCTTGGCAGGGATGACGGGCGCCATGCCGGCTACTTACACACCACCAGTAGAGGCTGAAACGCATCCATTTCTACGCTCGGAGGTGTACCCATCCCAGGAGCTGCGGCAGAGGGAATTGGCAGAAACGTTCACCGGACCAGTTTTGCCACTTGTCACAAAGTTGTGGTGACTGCGTTCCACGGCGTATATTCCATGAACCCTGATAAACCGTACACACTACCACCACCACCCCCGCAGGCGCCTTGACCCATTCACTTACAACTTCTCTGGCCCGTTTCAATTCTAATTCTCGGTTTTTGGCTCACAGGAATCGCAAAAGATCCCCGAGCACTCCCATCGCAGTCACGGCTGCCCCGGCCCCAGCTCCTTGCACAATCAGTGGGCGTGCGCCGTATCGCTCCGTATGGAACATGACGATGTTGTCGGATCCACCGAGTGAGGTGGCAAAGGGGTGCGTAATAGGGTACCTGTCCGGCACATCAGGACCAGCCTCGATATTAGAACCAATTCAAACACCCACCTTTCTAGGTCCGCCTTGATTACCCCGGAGGCGACGTCGATGACGCCAACAAACCTCAACACCTTGTTCTCTTTGAACGCATCCGATCTCAACTTGTCGAATTCTTGGTCGTACTCTGGTAGTTTCTTGATGAACTCGTCCCCCGACCCTATCCCATCTAACGCGGCAGGTACCAAAGATTTGGTGCTGACAGACTTGTAGCCGTCCGGCAACTTGTTACGCAAAGATGGAATGTATCGGGAGAGAATAGTAAGTTTGCGCGCTACATCGGCACCGTTCAGGTCATCCGCCGGGTTCGGTTCCTGTACATGCGCATACAGCCCATGGGTCAGAGATCGTATTTTTCCTACTCAGGCGAATCTCCCTGAGACATGAAGGCAGGAACGGAAACGTACCGTATAGCCATTCTGTCTAGCGGCTGAAACGATGGAGGAGAAACTCGGCCCATCCCCGCTCTTTCCGTCCGAGAACTCGTTAAAGATGTAACTCAGCGTGCCAGAGAATACACCTTCTATTTTCGTGACCTTGGGAACGAATTGAGCCACGGCGGGGCGCAAAGGACACACACGGGGACAATGACCCCCAGTGCTGGGCCAAAAGTCCACGTTCCATTTCGTACCTTATCACCAGTTACAACCAGATCCTTGATCGTCGAGATGATCGGCAGACCAGCCCCAACGGTGGATTCATTGTAGAACCTTGCCCCGGTCTTCAGGCTCGCCGCGACGATTTCTTCGTACAACGTCAGCTCTGACGAGAATGCCTTTTTGTTTGGAGTGACGATGTTGATGCCTTCGTTCAAGAAGAACGGGTACAGTCGAGCGACATCTTCGGAGGACGTGTTGTCCACCAACACCGGGATCACGGAGAACGAAACGCCTTGCTGGAGTCCCGCAACCTCCTCAACGGTCGATATTTGCATCAATCTCGTCGCTAAAGCCCGCGCATTCGATTCGACATTGGACGCTGCAAGGTCCTTACGCCAGTCCGACCATCCGTCGCGGCCGATGTCGTAGTACACGGTCGATCGCGAAGATGAAAGAGATAAGAGTTGGAATTGGTCGCGGAGTCCTGGGGCTGGAAGGTTGCTGAGTTGATCCACGAGCTCGCTCCCCACAAGACCAACACCGACGACGCTGACGACGACGAGGCGCTGCACTTCAGGACCCGAAGACATCGTGGGTGCGAATTGAGTCTGTAGGTCGTGCAAGATGACTCGACGGATAAGCTCATTTTAGGTGTTCGCGATCAGAGAGGAGGTGGGACCTACACGGTCCCCCCGTTCCAGGCGCACCGGAGGAGTGCATGACAACAGCGTGGATTTTCATTATGTGCGAGCAGTACAGAATGCCTGGAGTATGAAAGCTTAGTTACCAAGAAAAAATACAGAGAATAAGTCGTCGAACGTCGAACCCGACGTTCCGTGTGTCTAAATTAAGTGGGACGTAAAAGCACGTAGAAAGCCTGAGGACAACATGGGGAGACAGGGCAAACCAAATCATAGCCAAAATAATATTTCTTAGCGTTCCAGGGCGGGTGGCACCGCATCCTCATTGTCGGCCACCTCCCCTGAGTTGCGCACCGAGCTCATCCAGTGACGCTCGCAACTCGTGCGCTTTCAACCCTCCCTCCGTGCTGGGTGATCCAAACCTAATGTCGCTGTCCGGAGGGCATATTGACGGCGACCGAGTTCGTGGAGTCACGCCACCCCCTCCCACTTCAGACTGGAAATTGATTTCTGGGTACGGAGAGAGCTGGGTAAACGAGGTCCAAATCCGCACTGCGCCGTCGTGACTTCCCGTGGCGAACATGAAAGGGTCTGCAGCAGGGTTCCAAGCCACGCACGTCAAGTCTCCGCCAACCATCTGTGCCCGGATGTGGTGCAATAGTGCTCCAGATTCACGATCCCAGATATGAATATCGCCGGCTGTGTATGGGATATGAATGAACGCGTCAGTAAAAATTCCATTGATAGGCCGTCTCGGCAGGATAAGTGCGGTCGACCTTTTCCAGCACACACAATCAGTTGGTCGTCCTTTCCACCAAAGTACGAAGGGCCAGCAAAATCTACGGCAGCCTTGGGCATGTATGTGTGTCGTAAGCTCAACCGGGCAACAGTCTCCGGAGGAGTTTCTGGGGAATCCGTCTGCCTTTTGACCACCTCAACTTTCCAAAGCTGTGGTGGCGCCTTTGTGAATGTATAATTAGTACGTCAATCCACGCTATAAATCGCGAGTACTGGTCCGGGCAGTGCTTACATTGTTCTCATAGCTGACGAGGACGAATTGGTTGTTCTGTGATAGCGTGATGTCCCGGACCTCATGCAATACAGGTACGCGACTGTACAGAGTGCGTCAATAAATCCGTGGAGAGCGTTACAACAAGGAGGGACAGACTTCTCTATCTCCTTTCGATCGAGGTTGAAAACTGTCAATAAGCAATGTAAGGGGGGACTCGGTACGACACATATGACTTTGCTTCGACACCCACTGATGATCTGTTTCTCATTCCTGGATTTGGAAGGCTGCAGTCCATCCGACGACTTGACCATTGTACCAACGGCAAAGATTCGTTGGGAATCAGATGTCACCGCGACATCGTGGAGTAACATGCGCTCGAATTCGTACGTGTCCAGAAGCTAGACTCGGATAAGGTCTCAAGGAGGGTACCAGATAATCACGAAACGTACGGTTCCATTAATATCCTACGAGATGAACAGTCAGGAAATCGAAAGGAACACGGTGGTGGGGATTAACACACCAAGCGGATAATGGAGCTCTCCTCAACGGATAAGAACGCTGGTCATGGGTACTGGCTCGTCGATCTGCACTCAAGGGTCTGCTGAGCAAACTTACCTTCACCGTGAGGCAACCACATAATGGACTGTACTGGACAATATCGCTCGATCGTCTTCCTACACACACCATCTTGTGTCCAAATCTTTATCGCCCGGGGAAGCTTTGTCATGATCAGGTTTCCACTCGGTGACCTAGGTGGGGGTTTAATCACGGCACCTAATTTCCAAAGGAGCACCCTTACCACGCGACCTGACCAACAAACCCAGTGGGGTGCAACAGCATACGATGGGTAGTGAATTGCTCCTACCGAATCACTCAGTTGCGCAGCGCAAGAGGATATAAATACGACATACCCCAACTTGGAATATGACTGAGGTACGATCCCAACTGGAGGTGGCCAGGAACTTTCCGTCTGGGGAGAACTGAGGAACACCGTTAACAATGGGTACAAACGCCACCGTTGGCCTTCTACTCACTTGCATGTGCCTCACCAATGCAGCGTGGGCGGCGATATCCTGGGTCGGGGTCATGTTCTGCAACCTGGGGACCAAACCAGCGACCCGGGAACTCCTGGGCATAGTAACTGCCCCCGCTGTTTTCCGATCCGTAGCCTTCCCATCCGTCAGGGATCTTGAGACCTTCGCCTTCACCTCATCTCCAACTCCGATTAATCTGTTAACCATAACCGCACTGCGTACGAGATTCATGAACCTAGCCCGTGCAGCGGATACTTCTGTCACTAGCTCTGGGGTTGATGGTGGTATTGTCGGTGATGCAATAGGGGAGGCATCGGATGGGCGCCCGCTGACCTCGCCAGAACTCCGTGCGTCTTCACGGCCAAGCTGGAAATGAACCACAGACTTAGTGGGAGGCATGGTACCAGACCTTGGGGTCATGATCAGTGCGCTAGGTGGGATGGTTGGACTGGTGTATGGAGGAGGGGTGGTCTCGACGGTGTCCACACTTCCAGTGCTACCAGAGGTTCGGCTAAACACCGTACTCATCCGCCTGAGAGGGATTGATGCGCGTCGAACAACCCGGGCACTCCAGCTGAAGGCAGTCTTCGACCTCTCTGGCGCAGTCTTCTTCACCCACCCGTAACCAGTGACTGCCCCAACTCTATCTGAAACGTCATCAAGAATCTCTGCGAGCCACTTCTTCCCCTTGTGTCGGTTGAAGACAATACGCTCAGAGGCAAACCAAGCAGACACGGCTGCAAGACCGAAGGAACTGAAGGCAGAGAAGACAGTCGTGATAGTCGAGGTCACATAGTGCTGAAACTGGGGTCAGCGGTGTGGAAACCGGAAACCACAAAGTAGTATTACCTGGTGCGAAGAGTAGGCGAATGCGACCAAACCAGCAGAAAAACAGGCGACCGATAGCACGAGAAACATGAGAGGGGATCGCCTGTGGAAATGAACAGTTAGCTAGACTCGTCAAATGCTGGCCAAATGGGACACTCACTTGATCCACATGCTGACCCACCACGGGACGAGGTGGCGCGGCGAGCGGCTGAAGGTGAGGTGTTAAGGAAAGTGGGCGGATAAGTAGTGGATCAACGTACTACATGGCCTGTTTCCAAGTCAACCCCAGCAGGCTGTTGACCGCAGCAGCTAAAAGTGTGATCAATGGAGGTCCCTTCGGTACGCGAAGTATAAATTTACCAATACTGAACACCAGCGACGTGAACCAGAACGCGTTGACTGCATTAGCAGCGGGGCTATTGGTGACGCCGAACGAAAACTGCAAACTGGTGGCAGTGACCGAAGAGAAGAAGGTCGCGACAGTCGAGAGGTTAAGCAGGTTGTGCGCGCCATGTTCCTGTGCGAATCGAATTGTGGGGACGCCTGAAACACCACAGTAAGGCGAAGCCCAACACCTGCGTGAGATAGAACGACTTGCCGACTTCAATGAACAGAGATAGGGCCGAAGTGATGCTTTCTATGTGTTCACCAAGATCCGTGGATAGGTCGTGAAGGTATCGTTGAACGGCAGAGTATTTGAATTGGCCTAAGGAGACAATCAGCGTGAATAATGTCGGTCTCACTTGGCGGTCAGCATACCGGAATATTGACTGAGACACGACGCCCAGTACTACGCCATCAAAAGCATCAGCGAGGCCACAGTGGGAAGCCGGATATGTGAGTAGACGTGACCCCAAAGCCCACCTTGAGATCTCCCTGGAAAGCTAAAATGGAGGCGTTGACCGCTTCGTCCGTAAACTCTGGGAACTCGTTCAAGCACTCGAGGAAAGTGGTGATGTCTTCGGCGAACTGAGCCATCTCCTCTGGGAAGTTTTCTGGGTCCAAATCCTCCGTGATTACAGGGGTCCTGACGTTCGGTGGAGGTTTTGGTCGATTACGCCTCGTCTTCAATGGCCAGTCGTTCAATTGAGTGGACGTATCTTGGTGTTGGACCTTTCTAGGGAACAGGTCCGCGGCATTCTCATGGAAGAGGTAGAGGACTTGGGCAACCCTCTCACGGAGGTGGTAAGCGGATGAAAGGATTCCAACCGAGCTCCCGAGTTGGCGGGCGGCGTTTGAGAAGTTGCGCAACTTCGGTACAACGGGGGCTCTCGTCAGCGCTGTGGATGTGGAGTACGTCGGCCACTGTGATGATAGGACCTACTTGCTTGTCAAAGTTGATCATGTTCCTACACGCGTTTCACGGCTGTCAGCATTTCCAGGGAATGGGGGTAATCGGTGGCGGGGATATTGCCACTGACCTTTCAAACTTTGCAAAGGACTCCGCTCCAATAGTTTGCAGGTGTTCATCGACGGTGGCTATTGAAATGTTGAGCCTCCACCTCGCGCGAGCCTGTACGCGGCATGCTTAAACCACTCACGGACGTCGCGGTCATCCTGGAAACTGGGTTGCAAATTCGACCCTAGCACAGCCCACCCATCAATCCTGGCGCGAGCACATAAGGTGGTGGGGCTCACCTTTGGAGAAGCCTTCTTCATCGTTCGTCAACTCATTCAAGGCATCCAAAAGGCTGAGAAGCGTTTGCTTCCGCTTCGCGGCCCCTCGTTTAGTCATGTCGTTTCGTGGTGTGGTTGACCCTGACCCTAACAGAGCGGGGGGTGTGAGTATATGAGATGGGACTTTCGCCCGTTGGCTACCCATGTCGGAAGGGCGGAGGTGGGAATCTCGGGTAGGTGGAACCGGCTACAAGTAGAGGCCACAGACCTGCAAGTGTTTTACGCATGGCCGAGTTCGCGTGGACGATATGTCATGCACGGCACTTTCTACCACTCAGCCAACCTGCTTCGTTGAGGATTAGAAGGGGGACACGGAAACCAGCTTGCACGAGGGGGAAGGGAGGCGACGAGAACATGCGACCCAGGCGTCTGAGGCATGACATGGATGAATGATCTGCATCAGATTTCAAACAAGTGTAAGCAAGAAACGCCTCGGCTTCAGATTCACGCGTCACAGGTTGACATGGACGATTGGAAGGTAAGCATGAGGTCGATTGCATTGTAAATAACAACTGGCGTATAAGGAGACATTATACAGTAACAGTAGCGGCATCCAACGAAGAAAGGAGAACTAATCGATTAAGCTGTGGCAGGAGCAGGGTTAGTAGGAGCAGCAGGCGTGTTACTTGCAGCGGTGTAGTCCTGGCGAAGGGGGTGAATACGTGAAAGAACAATACGGGAGCCAGAGTTTCGTTACCTCCATTTCGGCATCGAGGTCGGCTGCGCTCTTGCTCGGACGTTCATTTCTCCTCCTTCCGCCACGTCCGCGTCCACGCCTAGGCCCTCCGCGACTAAATGATACAATCAGGTCTTGGCCCCCGCGTGAAAGTGGATCCTCGCCATACCGTGGGGTATCAGTGGTTCCAGTCGTAGCGGTGGTAGGAGCAGGTGCGACGCGGCTTGCGAGAGACTGAGCGGGGATGCTAACTGGGTCAACAACGAGCTCGATCTTCATGGGGCGTTCTAAGGTTGGGAATGCAGAGCGAAAGAGGTGGAACGAGGGTGTTTGTCAGTTGAACGTTCTCTCCGGGTTGGAGGGTAGTAAGGAGAAGGAGATGCCTGCGAAGCAATGGTTCTGACTTGGCGTCCGGTCGCAATGCCGGTTTCTTGCCTCAGTGGATAAGGCCTTGGTACTTGCGAACCCACAAAGGAGACGGGTGATGACCAAACTGTCGCTCCGTGACCGTGATGGGCGGAGCACTGTAGACAGTAGAGCTTGCCAGCACTGAAGCGCCCAAGGACTGGCGTGTCTTGAAAGGCACCAAAACAGTAACGGGCTTCAGCGTTCGGCTGCCGGTCTCCCTCTTGCCGAAGTTTGGTCTTCAAGCCACCTTGGTGGTAACCGAATGAAGACAACGAGCGCGCCGGCGCGACATCGCCGCAGAGAAAGATACAAGACGGAGATGAAGGAATGGTCGATACTAACTCCCATCAATGAGGCGGTTGTTGTATTGCTGGTAGGCTTTGCTCGCGTCGCCCTTCCTTTGGAACATGATGTTGGCGACTCCCTTCGAGCGACCACTGGCATCGTAATGGAGGGTGACATCCTTGAGAGGTCCGATGGTGGAGTGGAACAATTCCTGTCGGAGGCAACAAATGAGCACAAGGGATAAAGGAATCATTGAAAGACGCGAACAAACCTTGATTTGGGCTTCGTTCACGTCGTTGGGTAGGTTGGACACGATAATCTTCTCCGCGGTCTGGGTTGGCGCGGGAGTGGGTTTGCCGGTTCCAGGGGTGGTGGTGGAGTACCTGGCGCGGGCTGAAGGGGCGGGGTCCTTCTTTCCTGGGGCTTCCGCGCGCCCTACGCCGCGACGGCTGTTGGTCTTCCTAGCTGGCTTGGGGCGAGAGGCAATGATCTTTGTGGGAGGGGGAGGGGGCATGAGTTACTTTGCGTCGTGGACGAGTGGAAAAGAAACGAACATCGTCGAGAGTCTTGTCCATGACGGAAATTAGAAGTGATAGACGGTAAAGGGATGTAGGGTTGGGGGTGACAAGAGCAGACGACGACGATGACAGGAGAGTGTGGCAACGACAACGCCGAGTCCTTTATCCCCCGTCGGAGTCCGAAATCAATCGGCGGAGCTTCAAACACCCATTCTCGATCGCTTTAAATCGCTTCATATCACAAGCGTAGATCGTCTGCGAATATGTCCAGAGGTGGCAGAGGTGGCGGCCGAGGGGGAGGGCGAGGAGGCTTTGCCAGCAACGTCCCCCCTATGGGACTTACCTTTGCTGATATCCAGGCCATGTCGAGAGAGGCGACTGAGAATTACCCGGTACGCCTTCCGGAAGCGAGTCGCCCAGGTTTCTGAAAGTGTTCTCATTCTAGACAAGGGAACTCCCTGTGCTCACGGAACCTTCAGAGGATGAGAAGCGCATTTGCCAGCTACAAAATGGCTTTGCCACGCGTTTGCGCCGCTCCCAATACTACATTGTTGAGCCCAAGAAAACGAACGGTAAGGGGTCTGTCTCCGAAAACTATCAGACGCCTCATAGCGTTCAGAGCTGGAGCGATATTCGGATAGATATCGTCCATCCTTGGCATCTCAGCCAGTTCTCAAGCGGGCGGACTTCAACCCAACGTTCTTCCCACCCGAGATTTTCGAGGACTACTTTAGCCCCCGGAGGAAGCGCAAGGGTAGAGCCATTCATTAGGCTCAGACCACCCCGTTCGCTTACCCTACACAGCGACCAAGGCCACCTCTGCCAAAAAACTAAATCTTGACGATATGCTTGACGAGAACGACGATGTAAGCTCCTTCACAAGCGATCCTCACGAGGTCGCCTCAAACTATTGAGCAGGCCAAGTCCGAAGAAGAAGGGTCCGACAACGGTTCACAGCCTGAGGGAGAAGACTACGATGTAGACGAGGAATTTGATAACGACTACGCCGAGAACTACTTCGACAATGGTGAAGGAGACGACATGGATGATTTAGGAGATGGTGGTGGTGGAGGCGGTGAGGGTAATGAATTTTCACACTTCACCGTTCCTGATTGTCGATCTGAAGTTTAACTTTGCAGGTGAATACGAGTGATGACCTCCCCCGGTGATCGCCGCTGGTTGAGCCTTCGTGTTCGAAACCGAGCTCGCGCAATTGTGTTCAATGCCATCGGTTGAACTTAAGGAGACTGACCCCCCCTTCTTCCCTTCCCGCCTTCCTCTTTTCCTTTCTTTCACCACGCACCCCACCAACCCCCCATGCTTTCTACGGTACGGCCCTTCCTCTTCTTCACCTTTGCATCGACCGTCGCGCTCGCGTGTGAAGGGGAATGTATCGTGAACGTGACGAGATTCATCCTCCACAACTACAACACCCCAGTTTACGACGTATTCCGAGCCACCGTAAGCCACCCCCACATACCGCTAATCCCCTCTCTAATATCTCAGAATAGGCTGAAGAAATCGAACGTTCGATCATTCCACCCTCCTCTCGCGCTGTTGACAAGTTGGGCTACGTCACCCCCCTCCTCTCGTCCTATGAGGGGGGTTCCTATTCTCGCATGGAGACCGCGATCTTCCCATCCTACTTCCACGGAAAATGTGAGGACCCAGCGACGAGTATCGCTCCGGCTGGGTGTCCGAACCCGTCTTGCCCTGTAGTCTGTGGGACACCCGGTTCGATGGCCTACCATTTCCTGAAACTCAGGCGAATCGCGTTCGACACCGTACACGCAGTGCTGTTCGAACATACGAGGGAGGGTTCGGATACGTACGACGCAGTTGAAAGGGTCGTCAAGCGGTTCACGGTATCCCAGGCTGCGTCG
>Ga0307516_10007839_pt1 | contig 12175 bp, 10 predicted proteins | sample 19_EM_MG_FD_203310 | JGI IMG/M metagenome (GOLD analysis project Ga0307516, IMG submission 203310) | Populus trichocarpa ectomycorrhiza microbial communities from riparian zone in the Pacific Northwest, United States - 19_EM | ecosystem: Host-associated > Plants > Roots > Unclassified | place...
GTTCGTGGAACGCGTCCTATCGGCCGGCGAGCAATGTGTGATATAGGTAAAATCTGATGGGCGTTATGCAGGTGGGAACAGTACCATGTCTATTCCTGCGTCACAGGAACCGCGTGGCCCAAGGTGCACGCCGTAAATAACACACACTCCAATCAAGGCAGACGGCGCCCTTTGTAAGCGGAGGGAACTTGCCAGGGTGTTGTGATTAGTCTCGTGAGACATAGGCAGGGCACATTGGTAGGATCGGTTCTACCAAAGAACGCCGCAGAGTGAGGAAGTGGGCGGCAAGTCAAGTAAATGGAAATCGCGGTCGGAATGAAGCCCATCGCCATGCTTATGACATACGGGTTGCGCAGGAGTTGCGCCAAAGGGAGAAGTGGTGTTGAATTGAACCGAACGCCACACCGATTCCGAATTACGAGGGCGGTATACCGCCTACGACTAGTTCGGTCTAGCGACTCTTCCGTTTGGGGTTAGAGGGTGATCAACGACGATCATTCCGACGCCTCTGTCAACGTTCAAACAACTCGCCGTTTAGGGGGACGGGGAGATACGTACCCGTCTTCAGAACCCCCGTGTCAGTGCTTGAAAGGCAAAAGGCGCACGTTGGTCTGTGTTATGTTGTGCCGAAGCCGATACAGAAACGTACGCGGGGTACATACAATGTTACAGCTTTTTCGGCCGCCCACGAACACCCCGTAACCGATGGGGAACTGGGGTACCCCTCGGAATCTCGACGGAACGGTGGCGAGAGCACCATCGACGTCGCAGTGGGTGGGTTTTGGATTTGGTCAGGTCTTCGATATTGTCTGACCAAAGCCAGAGAGGAGAAATGCGCAAGCAGTCGTGGGAAAATTAGGGCTGATCGATGGGACGGAGTCGTCACGGGTGATCGGACCGCGCTCGCTGTCGGCGACGTCCATGCCCCACAACGGGCGACGCACACGACGGTACTCGACGAACTCCGTGAGGAGCAAGTCGGGGTCTTCCCGCTCATCTTCTCCCACTCTATTGCGAGATACTCTCCGGGGCCGGATTGTTTCCGATAGAATCAACACTGCGACCCACAGAGATTCCCTCAGCTCCGACGAAACAGGACGGACCGAGCAACGGCAAAGGGCGTTATCTGGAGAAATCACCCGCCCGTTATACCTTCAAGATCTTTTCGTCGACCCTCGTAACTCTCATTCCGATGGTAGGCAGAAAGGGGGGCACAAATTGACAGATTCCGTTGCGAAGGAGCGAGGGACGGCGTTTTCCCGTTCGGAACACGATTCGACAACAGGGCTAGGCGATGATATGTGGAGTAGTAGGAAGCAATCTAAGCCGTTGGCTATCAGGACAACATCGTCCGTGTTGCAACAGGAGGACTCCCAAGATACCATTCTCCCGACAAGCGCGGTGGACGTCGAAGATCCACCCACGTTCCAGGAAATATTTCCTAAACCCCCGAACAATAAACCGTTTACGTATTCATCCTTGCCACCTACCCCTATCGCCTCCTCGCCACCACTTGGCACGAATACGTTCCCCATTGCCCCAACTAAACCGCCAACATCATACCAGCAACCATTCTCGATATGGGACTATCTCCAAGAAGAACTGCTCGCCACCGACTTCGACTCCCATCAAGAGATGAAATGGGAGCGAGTCAGTAATTTCCTCAACATCCCTTACGCCATCGAAAAGGTGATCTAGGGCTTCCCCTTCCCATTGTTCGAAGCTGACGACGTTAGCCAGATTATCGGTTTTGGGTTCATCCTGTGCCTCGACTCCTTCCTATACACCTTCACCATCCTCCCAATACGATCGACCTTAGCGTTCTGGCGTTTGCTGTGCAATCTCGTCTCTTGGAAACGGGCGCCATCTCTCCCCGCAGCCCAGAAGGCTGACATTCTGCGTATATTACTGCTAGTGGCATCAACAATAATTCTTGCCCCTCTCACCGACGCTAGTCGGATATACCATTCCATTCGTGGCCAAGATACAATCAAGCTCTACGTGATCTTTAACGCTCTGGAAGTAAGTGGCAGTGTTAGCTGTTATCAAGGTAACTGGACGCTGACCATATCAGATTGCGGATAGGTTGTGTGCATCCATTGGACAGGATATACTGGACTGCCTGTTCTCGAGGTCGACTATACTGTACCTTTCACATCGGAAACCGGTCTGTCCTCAGACGGCGCGACCGTTCTTTTTCTTCACGCTATCTGTGATCTATGTCGGTAAGTGGCCTTTTGTTGTTCCGTTGATCCACATTGAATGGATTCTTAGTCGTCCACACCCTCGTGATGGTCTATCAGACCATTTCCCTCAATGTTGCGGTCAACTCATACGATCATGCACTACTCACGCTCCTCATGTCGAACCAGTTTGTTGAAATCAAGGGAAGCGTGTTCAAAAAGTTTGAAAAGGACAACCTTTTTCAAATAACCTGCGCAGGTATGTGAAATGAATGGACAGTCAATGGACCATCAGGGAAATTAATCGGACGCACAGATATTGTGGAGAGGTTCACTCTCTTTCTGATGCTCTTCGTCGTCGCGTTTCGCAACCTTATCGAACTCAGCGGTTCGGAGTTTGACTTTTCTGGAGGGTTCTCGTTGCCAAAGAGTTTCGGGTGGTTCAGAGGGGGTAACGTCCTTTGGACCATATCCTATGTAAGTCCGCAGGGCCCTTTTTCATCCTTTGCCGTGACTCAATAACGTTCTGTACTAGCCACTCATTACAGTTCTCCTCTCTGAAACGCTTGTGGATTGGTTCAAGCACGCGTTCATCACCAAGTTCAATCACATCCGACCGTCGGTGTACGAACGTTACACCGATGTGCTGTGCAGGGACCTCGCCAGCGCGAGCGCCACGGGTAGGAGAGGCGCGAGAAAAGTATGTCCTCGTTGGATGGGCCAGGCCGCCACCAGCTCATAACTTACAGCATTCGTACGTTGACCAATCACCACTTGTTGCAAGGCGGTTGGGTTTTGCTGCGTTGCCTCTCGCAATCTTGGCGATACTCATTGGAAGGCAATCCTATCACTTGTTCATGTCAATGCATTTCGAATCGGAGGGACGCTTGGTCCCCGTTTCGACCGAGCAGGTCGTCATGAGGCTGAAATGGGGCACCCTTGGGGTGTTGGTGTGGGTTTGGTAAGCATCCGCTCCCTCCCCGACCACACCGTACCCAGTTCGTCTTGCCCCTAACCTTCATCACTCTCCCACACTCCGGTATTCAGTTTCGTTGTGATAAAGATAATCATGGGAGTCCGATTGCTTGGTTATGCAACGAAACGAAGGGCGGGTATGGAACAGAGAAAGGCAGGCGATAAAATCAACGACTTCGGCCGAGATCCGATTGGGGAAGGTGATGTGGAACGCGTTTACAATCGGGAACTCAAGACGTATCTAGACAACAAAATGGACGATACCACAGCCGTCGCAGAGATTGGAGAGAACAAGGAGAAGAATGTGGGTAAGGACGCGAAAGGCGGTGGCGACGGGGGCGGTGGAAGCGGGAAGAAGCGACCAGATTTGGAGGACATTACCCGGTTCACAATGGTCAAACGAATTTGGTGACCGGGATCGTGTACTCTCCTCTCTGTGGTCCGGGTTACGGGTTGCTTAGCGTTGGTTACACGCCCACGATATGTACTCACTCACGCGACCCTGACCGTACCAAATTGTAATCGGGGTTTTAGCATAATGGAATAGATATCCTAGAGGAAAGAACAGCCGCACCGTGATTGGCGCTTATCTGCCATCCACGTTCGATCACAGCGGACTCGATCCCCCGATCCTTCACCCGAGCATGTGCAAACGGGTTATTCATTCATCGAAACGTAGTCGCCAATGCTCTCAGCGTTCAGCGTATCGCGCCCCACGGCGGCTCCGAAGCCGGATTCCGAGAGCCGAAGGAGCGAAGGGAACGGCCGTACCGGCGTTTGACCCATGGTGATCGGGGGAGGAATTTTCCAGAGGGCTCCTCGTGACATCATTCACTTTTCTCTTTTGCCAAAACGACGAGTGGGTCTGGACTTTTGCGTCTAATTCCTCCGGAACCAAACTTCGGCTCGGCCGTCCCCCCTTTGACGTTCGGGCGCTACTTTTGATACATCTGGGGTATGGTTGCCCCCGACATGACAGACGCACCTGCGAACGCTACGACACCCCCCCTTTAATAAGCTTGCACGTGGGCGGGGAACTAGGGGGTTTAAGGATTCGAGACCTGGTCCCTTGGGGTCGCCGTGGTTCATGGGGGATTGTCGGAGGCCCAGAAGATCCCTTCTGGTCCCCGCTTATCTGAGGGCCGATGATAGAATGGAACGGCTCCTGTGTCTCGGCAGTACTCTAACCAACGGCGAAATCAGGATCTACGTTTCCTGGTCGAAGCACGGTCCCGATAACTTTGTCCCTGGTAAAAATAGGACTCGACACGTTCAATTGCACTGCAGCCAGGAGGTGCCGGGCGTGGTACGTTCTCCCTAGCACCACCTGATCTCCTCGACCAAGGCATGTTATACCTCGGGCACACCAGCGTTCGCTGCTTCGGGGCCAGGAACAATGGACCCACCCTGAAGGGGATACGCAACGAGGACTGCACTTGGCTTTTACCAATTGACCACGTCAGGTACCCGGCCCACGCCATTCTGACGAGGACCTCGTCGTGGATAGCCAAGCCGGTGACCGCTTCGGGTTCGGGTTTCGGTTCCCGTGCTCCAGAGACGTTCCGGCCCTGATATGCCTGTTTTCTATTGACTATCAGCCGATGGTGATTGTCTGGATGCCACAATATCGACCTTCTTGATGGTTATCGATAGTTCTTACCAAGGTGTGATTTAAGCGTCAATCTTTGGATTTGCTCCTACGTAGGACTTCCAATGGTTGCGAAGACCAAGAGGATTGGACCCGCAGCTACCCCTTCACTGGCGCTGCCACCCAACTTCACGTGAATACGAAAGGGAGCGAGTCGCGGAGGGTGGCCACCAAAACCACCCACGACGAGCTTATGAGGTGCAGATTCTCACGACCTCACGGCATCATTTGTCCTTGCGAAAAGAATCCCATGCGGGTGAAGTCGTAAACCGGTGATCGATGGTAGTGCATAATCAACGTGTTGAGTACTTTCCAATGGCCCGTTTCGTTGCGGGTTTGAATACTAACCTCTATGGCATTTCATCGCTGATGGGTAAATACGACGGAGTTCCCCTACGTGTCGTTGGAAAAAGGGTCGTGTTCGGGTACCTGTGGGCCGAAGGGTCCTTGAGAAGACCAATGGTGAATAAACCGCTCTTCCAGGCGCGTCATTTTCCCGGACCGGCATCATCACACCAGGCCTCGATTGCAACCCCCAGTTGGACCGCTTAGACCTCCTCAGCTGTAATCATATTGCGATTTGGGCGGAGGAGATTATCGCGATGGTCCGTCAGTTGATCTACAGCACTGTGGCGCCGGGAGTAGGTCGTGAACAACAAACGACCCCTGTTAAAATCAATATGTTGACACCCTAGTCCAGGGATGGGGTGTCGGGGCGGAGGGTCCCGGGGGATTTTGATCGAGATACCGAAGATTGTTCCGGGGTTACTGAAGTAACTCGGGCTCAGCCAAGACCACTCATTCCCCGACGGAGAGCGCCCGAGCGGGCTGCTTCCCCGACATACCGCCCATTCCACATGCCCAACCTCTGAGCAACACCGCCGCCCAGATTTCGTCAAAAATGGGCGGTAGGGGTCCGTGTCGGCGGGAATAGGACGGCAATGGAGGAAACACGTGTGGAGTCTCCGCTTTGACTTTGCACGTTACACAGCAAGCAAACATAGGAGCTGCTGCTTCCACCCAAATATTAATCTTCTCAAAAAACCAGTTACGACAGATATGTGATCTACGTTCCGCGATCGACTCCAGCGTGGCTGAGGGAGGGTATGTGACTTGCGGTCATACGAATCAAACCGAACTAGATTGTTCCCCTCTTCCTCCAGGTTTGAACAGAGTCGTGTCAAAGCAGCCCGCGGACGTAGGATCTGTCAGTTCCCTCACAATTCATTTTTGTCGCGGTTACAATCATAGACCCCATGTGGACGGGAACTCGCGTGATCTCCCTCCATTCGCCTTCGGACGAGGCAGGAAAGTTGTTTCCATCCCCCTTGCCCCCCTGAACGTTTCCAGCCCCCAACGCTTCCATCTCCACCACCACAACCCCATGATGGACCCCAAACTTCCCCATATTTTGCCATTCATTGAACGCGGCACACCCATCCCACGACTCCAGCCGCAGCTCGTCAATATTGTCGAGTCTTTTTCCGCCCGCACACCCAGACCCTTCCCACGGTAGGACGTCTGGGAGGGTTGATTTGCTAAGGACCGCCGGTATGATAGCGGTAAACCGAACACCATTTCCTTCATTCAAACTCGAGATGTTTCCACTGGTAAACTTACCCCGGCCACGACCGAAACACGAGCAGCCAAGAGGTTACAGTTCGTTTTACTTTCTCCCGCCCATCCGTTTATCCCCTGTCATGTTTGTGCCGTTCAGCTGTCGCGGGCTGACTGCGCCCACAGGTTCGCTGTCACTCCCGCAGTTGCACCCGATCTACTGTCTTCCTCTCATTCATTTGATAATTTGAACCCGCCTTCGGAATCGACCGATGCATCGCGTGGATCAAGTACGCCCAGAGAAGAAGCCCTTCCACGCGTAGGTGGAATAATAGTACATCACTGATGCGGAGAGCTCCTTCGTCGGCTTTCAGGACGCCCCGGCCTTCCCCACCACCCACTCATCCGACCAACGAAGTCGAACTTGGACCAGGATGAAGGCACTCGGCCAACAGAGAATCAGATGCTGTTTGATTCACCATCAACTGGGGATATTGAGTAGAGCCTCGCCTGAACGAAACCTTGTGGAAGGTGTGAGACCTGACGTTAGGATGATGTGTAGACCGCATCGCCGAGTGGTACAGTTGCACGACGCAGAATAGAAGGGGAATAAGCTTATCTCATGTTCTCGTGAGATTTTCTTCGCGACCCGAGGGCGAAGGCGTTTGGCGAGTGCGATCTCACAAAGGGTAATCGACCTCCGGGATTTACGGTAAAACATCAAGTACCCTGGTATGGATGTTAAGATCGAAGCCATCGGAGGAGAAAACGAGCGTGCTTAGATCACGCCAGGATGACGTGGTTGGCCCAAGCGATGGATTGAAAGGCTTGTGTTTCGCACCGTTTATGCTAGGAGTACGTAGGACGGCTCACACCTATGAAATGGTCACAGTGAGTGATGGTCAATCCCGCGCCATAGATACGCAGCTTTCAAGTTTCTACTCCCAAAATAGGAGTGGTCCTCTCGGAGAGGAAGATTTACAAAGCCCGAGGCAAGGTCTCAAACACGCCGAAAAATTAAGCCATAACGACTGTGCATCGCCACTGTTCAGAACAGGGAAAGGCGGCGTGATCTTGGGTGTTAGACTTAGTTCGGAACGAGCGTAGCAGCGGACTGGCAGACCAATGATCACCGCTGAGCAGAACCGCGATATGCGATCGGAGGGATGCTTAGTCAGCTGGACGAGCGACCGGGCGATCACCGAGGGAGGCTCGTGCAAGCATCAACGAATGGCTCAACAGCCCTCTGATTGGCTATTCCCGCCAAGTAACCGGAGGGAGGCCAGGGTCGGGACAACGACGATCCTGGAACTGTGTGGATATCCCGGAGTTGATTGATTGTAAGCTGTGAGCTGGGAAGAGAGAGCAGTCGGCGGAGCAATGTTAAACGTCTGGCCCGCCCGCCAGCCCGAGCGCGACAACGACGAGGGGGAGAGCCATGTCCCCCATGGACTTGCAGATCTGCCGGACTGCGATACCAATCAGGGGTACTGTAAATGAACTGATGTGGGTTCTCCCCGTCCAGACCCAAGGAGGAAGACTACCGGTGACCTAGAGGGCCTCTTGGTCGTAAATCCGGGTGCTCGAGTGTGATAATTCTCCAAGCCTCCGATGTGGTCGCAATGACATTGTGAATATGTTAGTGTAGCATTGTATACCATCGTAACGTGGCTATCAGCAGCCCGCTAAGCGAGCGGGGGAACCATCATCAGGTAACCCCCGTCCTGCTTATTTCGAATCGACATTGACCGGTTTGCTGGTTCGGAATCATCAAACCCGTTCACTCCAGCACAGCACGGGGGAATTACATACCGGCGATTGCCGACCTTCACCACCACTGACCGAAGCGGACCAGCTCGTTCGTAGAGTCACACCATGGGCCAGTGTTCTCACGGAACGCCGCGTTATTATCGCAATCTCCAAACTGGATCTTCTGAGACGGACGAACGGTTCGACCGTGCCCTTGCTCTGGTCTATTTTCACCGGTAGCAATTACCGCTCAGAAGGGGATCAGTTATAAGTACCCCGGGGCTTTCCTCTTGGCTATCCTCCATTCTCTCTCATGTCTACTACTCCTGCTACCGCTGCCGGCTCAAAGCGCCCCATCTCAGACTCCGCCACTACCAACCCTGAGAATGGTGACCACAGGAAGCGTAGACGCAACCGAACCACCCAGTCCTGCATGAACTGTCACACATCTAAACGCATGGTACTTATACTCCCCCACTTGGCCTCCTTTCCGTGCATCATCGCTCAATCACTCGACTCTGTAGTGTGACAGGAAGCGCCCCTGTGGGCGTTGCACTCAACTTGGACTGGTCAGTCATGCTTCCCCGAAGCGCCCTTTGCTCGCGGGATTGATCTCCGTGTTTATAGACCGCCCTCTGCGTCTACCAAGTTGACGAGGCAAACCCCAGTACCGAAAACGACACTTCCCGTCTTCAAAACCGCGTCACTGAGCTCGAGGCCGTGATTAAGGAGGTAAGTTTCACCCACGTGTACTCATCGTGTACATGTCCTGACCCCCGTTCTAGCTCAAGAACCAGCCTTCGCAACAGCGATGGAACCCAAGCGAGCATCATATGGATTCACAGCAGTCCTCCCCTCACCAATCGACTCACTCTCTCGACGACTACCGTTCGTCGCTGCTCCCGGCTCATCTCAGGACCACTACCCTGAATCCCTCCGACACATCTCCCCGCCCTCTGCTCATGAAGGATATGTCTCCTCTTACCCCACGCTCCACTTCCGCGCCATCTCCACAACCGAGCCCTTCATCATCTTCGGACGCGTATATCGATGTACCCTCCCACTTCCCTCACGGCCTCACCGAGCACGACTTGAGCTCCCTATTCAACCCTTCACTTCATCAGGAACTCCCGAAGCCTGATGTCTTGGCCCAACTCATTGATCGGCTCGCTTCTGACAAAGGACCTGGCGACTTCGATTGGGGTTCGCCCGATCGCACTGGACTGGGGCACTGTGGCTGTGCAAACGAGACGAACTCCTACATAATTCTCTTGGAGCTCTCGCTCCGGCTTCGAAAAGCCTCAGAGGTCGTCGGGCACCACTTCAGGCATTTTTCTGGATCGACCTGTGGCCTGAACCAGCGAATCACCGAACTTGATAAATACATCTCGTACGTGCCCTTCCTCCGAATCAACCTTGGATTGGCGACTGATGGTTGCGTAGACACGTACTCGCGGCTTGCACCCCACCACCTGGATTCTATCCCTCCCACATTTCCCCTCAACATTCTCATCACCACCCGCATCATCCATCGCACTCCAACTCGGCCTCACATTCAGTCTCGCATTTGGTAGCCCATTCTCCCGCCTCCGGTACACCGATGCCCATCACGCCAACCGGTCACAACTATTCACAGACTCCCATGCGGCCAACGCTTACTTCTATGGGCTCCTACTCTATACAATCACAAATGTCCACGGGACTCGGCATGCCTTACCCGTCCCCGCCATGCGATGAATCGATGTCGCAAATAGAACAACAGCTACACGCAGGATGGCCCCACCCCCTGCAAGGACAAACTCATTCGCTGTCGGTTTCGTGATTGTTCCGCGACCACGGACTTTTGTATTCCTTTCTATGTCGATGTGTTACATCTGGCGCCTTTCCTCGCACCCCACACCACTTACATGCTACCCGTGTAACCTTATGATAGACGGTAACTAAATTATCGTAACTTATAGATAATGACCACGCTGCCATAGGCTGGACTTCTTTTTGGTGGTCGTTCGTCTTTGGGGCCGATTTAATGTCAGACACTTCATTTATACTTCCCTTCTGGTCGTTTTTTCTTTGCCCTGTGTAACACCCAACCGTAGACTGTTACAATATCTTCTCATCGAGGACATAATGCCGTTGTCATTGTACGATGTACCAATCTTGGTGTGAAGCTTAACGTGCCATCTGACCCACACAGCGTCGGCGAACGAGGGTGCTCGGGCTAGGGATTGGTACGTTCGGACGTGCTCGTGATCTTTCACGAGTGATGAGGGAACTTGATTAGCTCCTCGGACCGGGGGGTATTCGGAGGAGGGTCTAGACTGGTTCGCTGGGTCCGGTGAGTATCCTGTTTCGAGGTGATGGGGGGCTGACGTTCCAATGTGCAGAGATATGGAGTTGTCATTCGTTACGCCCATACGGATTACTGGCAGACGAACATTCTCGGCAACTCAGTACCTTGCAAACGATTGGACGATTGGTGGCGAGTGCGAATCGGCCCCGCTCAAGCGACGAATGGGCCTGGAGTAGGATCTCCGCCGTAGGACATTCATTGAACGTTTGGCTCCCCATCCCCCGCGAGCAGCCGGTAACAACCAACGACGGGTTAGTACCCATAACGGGTTGGTTCGATCCCTGCACCGCCCTGTTTCGTTCTCTCCCGGTTCCCTCTTGAAGTGTTGCGCACGCTTGGCCGTTCCCGGCCTTATAAGGCTCCGGCGACGATCTGGAGAAATCTCCGGGGCCTGAGATTGCGACTTTGGAAGGGGGAGACAGGGTCGTGCAGTGGCGGAACCGGGAGTCTGGTTCTTGACGAATCGACAAATCACAACCGGCGCTTTTTTTCTCAAGGACAATGGTGGAGTATCGTCAAACCAGATCTGATTCAGTAGAATGCCATCTGTATGAACGTGGTACGACCGGCCTCTGAAACTTGGAACCTTCGGACGGTGCGGTGGGAAAATCTGTTGAGGGGGATCGACACGTTCGCTGCCTGTTGTTAAAGGCCGGGGGTGTCTTGCCAGTGCCAACCGTAAAGGTTGCGAGAGTGTTTACGGTCTGAGAAAAACGGCTTCGATTAGCCAACTTGACGAGTTCGAACGTGGTGATCGAGCTGATCCCATTCATACCACCTTTGCGGTCCGGTGCAGTCCCCTGCCCAAGTGTGGACCGTAGTCCCATACATGCTCACCGTCGACCAAAAACCCTTTTCGTGGGGCAATACCCGGTGACGGGTGATGGGGCCTATGCGATGACAGTCCGTGATGCTTCGAGATAACGTAGTTGATTACCGCCCTACAACACATATCAGATTGCGCGACTACCCAGGTCAGGATTGGCTCGTTGGGACGAATTGGCATGACCTCGGCCAGTCACTTTCGGGCAACTTGACGGTGAGAGGGTTATACAGCTGAGGTGGTTGATCTCTCGGGCCGTTCGTTGCCCACGTGGAGTCGAATTACCGAGGGTCTCGGTCGGGGGAGTGGCGACCTTCTTACAGGAACGGTTAGACGATCCTCCATCCGTTTGCCTCCGCGAACCCCCCGGGATCCTACATCGAGGGATAGGTAAGTTGTACTTTTATGTCCTAGCTTGACGTCGATCAAATGAAGATTTCGAACCAATCATTTGTTGATCGTCCTCCGAAGAGGCCGTTCTTTCTTTCAGGCCCCAGGGGCGGAGGCAGCCTTGGTAACTCTCAATTTATCCATCCTCTGGACGTTTTGAGTGTGGGAAGGCGTTTTCGAGATGGGGTTTCGAATGCTCTCGTAACGTTCCGTGAGTGTGAGTTGGATGGTCTCGGCGGAGTGCAGAAGTTCGAGGTCCAAAGGAGAGGCTGTACTGTATCAAGCGGGATGTCGAGACCGAACACGATTCAATCGTCCACGAAGAAAACAGCTGTTGGGTTCGGCAGATCGGTTCGTTGTGCGAATCGAGGGTTGGGTTGGGGTCATGGGCATTACGGGATCATTCAAGGACGTTTGGGAACGACTGAATTGAACGGCTGGGATTCCGAGGGTTAGCCGTGTCCGGTGCCCCGAAGGATTGGTGGAATATAACAAAGGGG
>Ga0307516_10007840_pt1 | contig 12175 bp, 13 predicted proteins | sample 19_EM_MG_FD_203310 | JGI IMG/M metagenome (GOLD analysis project Ga0307516, IMG submission 203310) | Populus trichocarpa ectomycorrhiza microbial communities from riparian zone in the Pacific Northwest, United States - 19_EM | ecosystem: Host-associated > Plants > Roots > Unclassified | place...
CGCCAGGCCCGCCAGGAGAGTCAGTCCGAGGACACCGATCCGAACCCGCAGAGAAGTCGTCAAGGCAGTTGGGCCCTTCTGTCGCCGTGGGGGAAGCATTGCTGCCGACGGCCGCAGTATGGCGTGACGCGAGTGGTCTACGCCATCATGCGTGACGTACGGGACAGCAGTGTCGCCGCCGCAGGCGAGGCGGGTGCGGCGGTCAGCCCTCGCCCAGCAGGGTGAGGAAGTCCCGGAACGCCCCCGGCATGTCCACCGAGTCCGGGTCCAGCAGCCACTGGTACTGCAGACCGTCCATCACCGCGACGAGCAGCGGGGCCGCGCGCTCCGGCGTGAGCCCGTTCGGCAGCCGGTCGCCGTACTCGGCGCGCGGCACCTGCGCCATGTTCGCCCGCACCTGCTTCGACGGCGTCAACGTCTCCGACTGGACCGCCGCCGGGCCACCGTCGGCGGCATCGAGGGCGGCCTCGGCCTCGCCATGCCCGGCCCCCACACCGCCTACGGCGAGGCTCTCGCGTGAACGCCGGAGCCTCCTCGCAAGAATCAGGTGAAGGGTTCGTACGAGATCCAGGTGGGACGCTCGATCACGGACCGTCGGCTCACCGCGACGACTAACGTCTGATCCGGGACAAGTCTCCCCAAGAGCAGCCCCGGCCCGGGACCTGACCCCTGGGCCGGGGCTCATGACGTTCGGCGGGTCCCGGCGGCCCGCGGCGGCGCCGGGTCCCGGCGGCCTCCGGGAAGCGGATCCTTAGCACAGTGCTGGTTCACCCGCCCGAGGCCGCGCCGGTCACGCCTTCTTCCCCGTGACCGCCCGATAGGCGATCTCCGCCAGCCGCGCCTGTCCGTTCACACTGGGGTGGAACCAGTCCCAGTGGCTCAGCTGGTCGGTGCCGAAGCGGTAGTCGTGCACCGCGCCCCCGTCGAAACGGCAGCGGCGGTGTTTGGCGCAGACCTCCTTCAGCACCTTGTTGTAGTCCTCGACGCGCTGCTCGACGGTGTCCCGACGCTCGGTCGCCGCCGCGTCCAGCGCGTCCGCGTCGCCCAGCATCGACGGGCAGATGCCCAGCTTCCAGACCTGCTTGCCCACCGGGTTGCTCCGCCCCTGGGACCACAGCCGCTTCAGGTTCGGCACACTCGCCACGTACACCTGCGCCTTGGGCGCCGCCCGGCGCAGGATGCCGATCGCGTCCTCGAAGTCGGCGCGGAAGTCCGCCACCGGGGTCATCGCCGAGGTGCTGGCCCGGCAGGCGTCGTTCGCCCCCGTCATCACCGCCACCAGCTCCGGCTTCCTGGCCGCCGCCTGGCCCATCTGACCTGGCAGGTCCGCCATCCGGGCCCCCGTCACCGCGTAGTTCCAGCTCCGCTCGGCCGCCTTCGCCCGGCCCAGCAGCCGTACGGCGAGACTCTCGACCTGCGCGCTGCCGCCCGTCGCCCACGACACCTCGGGGCAGTCCGTCAGCACCGCGCACGCGTCGAAGCCGCGTGTGATGGAGTCGCCCACGGCCGCGACCGAGGCCGGGCTGCTGTCCCAGGCCGGCTTCGGGGACGGCTTCGCCTTCTGGGCGCCGGTGCCGCTCGGCCCCGGCGAGTTGCCGCCGACGGCGTCACAGCCGGTGACGCCTAAAACGGCCGCCGTCAGGACGGCGAGAACGGCACGCGAGCGATGGCCCTGCATTCGCATCCGGTGGAGTCCCCTCGGTCGTCGGGTGCTGTGTGTGGTCGGGTGCTGTGTCGCCTGTCGCCGTGCCGTCCGGTGATGGCATGAAACGTGGAAAAGGTCGTCCGTCCATAACAACGCGCGGGAGTTCCCGAGGGGCGGTGCGCAACGGTTCGCACCCGTACTAGCGTCCTGCCGGGTGAATGATGGGCGTTTCGGGGCATCGGGACGGACGGTACGTCACACTCCTTGCGCCCCCGCACGGTAGCCTCGCCATCAACGTGGCTGCCCGGCCACTGACTGCCGTCCGCCAGTCGCAAGATGTCCCGCTCTGCCCGGAGGTCCCGGTGACGACACGTGGAGTTCTGTACGTGCACTCCGCGCCGCGCGCGCTGTGCCCGCACGTCGAGTGGGCCGTCGCCGGGGTGCTCGGCACACGCGTCAACCTCGACTGGATCCGGCAGCCCGCCGCGCCCGGCACCTGGCGCTCGGAGTTCTCCTGGCAGGGCGAGGTCGGCACCGCCTCCAAACTGGCGTCCGCGCTGAGAGGCTGGCACCTGCTGCGCTTCGAGGTCACCGCCGAGCCCTGTGCCACCGCCGAGGGCGAGCGTTACAGCTGCACCCCCGAACTCGGCATCTTCCACGCCGTCACCGGCATCCACGGCGACATCCTGATCCCGGAGGACCGCCTGCGCGCCGCGCTGACGCGGTCTCAGCGCGGCGAGACGGACCTGGAAGCGGACATCGCCAAGCTGCTGGGCAAGCCCTGGGACGACGAGTTGGAGCCGTTCCGGTACGCAGGCGAGGGCGCCCCCGTGCGGTGGCTCCACCAGGTCGTCTAGAACGACGTCCAGGGAACCCACCCCAGGGGCGCGGGGAACTGCGCGAGCAACCCCCACGGTCCGCATCCGGCATCCGGCATCCGGCATCCGATAGACGGCAGACGGCAGAACGGCGAATGGCCCGACCTCCCCCTGGGAGACCGGGCCATTTCCAGTTCACGGTGCTGTCACACCGAACGGTGCTTTCACACCGAACGGAACGCCAGTACCACGTTGTGCCCGCCGAACCCGAACGAGTCGTTCAGGGCGGCGATACGGCCCTCCACCGGCAGCTTGCGGGCCTCGCCGCGCACGATGTCCGCGCTGGCCTCAGCCTCCGGGTCGAGGTTCTCCACGTTGATGGTCGGCGGAGCCACCCGGTGGTACAGGGCGAGGATCGTCGCCACCGACTCCACACCGCCCGCGCCACCCAGCAGATGACCGGTCATCGACTTGGTCGCGGAGACGGCCATGTGGTCCGCGTCGTCGCCGAACACCTTGCGCAGCGCCTTCAGCTCGGCCACGTCACCGGCCGGCGTCGAGGTCGCGTGCGCGTTGACGTGCACGATCTCCGTCGGGTCCAGGTCGGTGCGCTCCAGCAGGTTCTGCAGGGCGTGCGAGATGCCCCGCCCCTCCGGCTCCGGCTGCACGATGTCGTGGCTGTCGGCGGAGATGCCCTGCCCGACCGCCTCGGCGTACACCCGGGCACCGCGCTTCGCGGCGTGCTCGGCGGACTCCAGGACGATCACGCCGGCACCCTCGCCCATGACGAAGCCGTCACGGCCGGTGTCGTAGGGACGCGAGGCGCCCTCGGGGTCGTCGTTGTTCTTGGACATCGCCATCATGTTGCCGAACGCGGCGATCGGCAGCGGGTGGATCGCCGCCTCCGTGCCGCCCGCGACGACGACGTCGGCGCGACCGGTGCGGATCATCTCGATGGCGTAGCCGATGGCCTCGGCGCCCGACGCGCAGGCGGAGACCGGCGTGTGCACGCCCGCCCGGGCGCCCACGAGCAGGCCCACGTTCGCCGAGGGGCTGTTCGGCATCAGCATGGGGACGGTGTGCGGGGAGACGCGGCGGACGCCCTTCTCCTTCAGCACGTCGTACTGGTTGAGCAGAGTCGTCACGCCACCGATGCCGGAGGCGATGACCGCACCGAGCCGGTCGGCGTCGACCGTCCCGTCGGAACCGTCCTCACCGGCCTTGCCGGTGAAGCCGGCGTCGGCCCACGCCTCCTGGGCCGCGATCAGCGCGAACTGCGCCGAACGGTCGAGACGGCGGGCCTGCGGCCGAGGGATCACCTCGGTCGGCTCCACCGCGATCTGCGCGGCGATGCGGACCGCCTGGTCGGCGGCCCACTCCTGCTCCAAGGGCTTGACGCCGGACTTGCCGGCGACCAGCCCCTCCCAAGTGGAAGCTACGTCGCCACCCAGCGGTGTGGTTGCGCCGATACCGGTGACGACCACGGTGCGATTGGTCGGGCTCACGGGAATTCTTTCTCCAACGGATCGGGAGGACTACCCCCGACGAGGCGGGGACATACGGCGCCACCGCCGGGTGGCGGGGCAGGCAACCGGCCTGAGGATCAGGCCTGGTGCTTGAGGATGTAGCTGGTCGCGTCGCCGACGGTCTTGAGGTTCTTGACGTCCTCGTCGGGGATCTTCACGTCGAAGCGCTCCTCGGCGGCGACGACGACCTCGACCATGGACAGCGAGTCGACGTCCAGGTCGTCGGTGAAGGACTTGTCCAGCTGGACGTCCTCAACCGGGATGCCGGCGATCTCGTTCACGATGTCTGCGAGACCGGCGACGATCTCTTCCTGAGTGGCGGCCATGTCGGGCGCTCCTTCGTTGTTTTCCAGAGGGTGTTGGCAGTTTGACTCCGTACCGGACCTGATGATCCGGCACGCAGTGCCTAGGGGAGGGTAACGACAGTGGCGGCGTACACGAGACCCGCCCCGAATCCGATGACGAGCGCGGTGTCGCCGCTCTTCGCCTCGCCGGTCGCCAGAAGCCGCTCCATCGCGAGCGGAATCGAGGCGGCCGAGGTGTTGCCGGTGGTGCGTACGTCACGGGCGACCGTGACATGCTCCGGCAGCTTGAGAGTCTTCACCATCGAGTCGATGATCCGCTCGTTGGCCTGGTGCGGAATGAAGACGTCCAGCTCGCTCGGGCTGATCCCGGCCACGTCCAGCGCCTGCTGGGCGACCTTCGCCATCTCGAAGACGGCCCAGCGGAAGACCGCCTGGCCCTCCTGCGTGATCGCGGGGAACTTGGCGACCTCGCCCTCGCGGTAGTCCGTCCACGGCACGGTCTGCTTGATGGTCTCCGACTTGTCGCCCTCGGAACCCCAGACCGTGGGGCCGATCGCGGGCTCCTTCGACGGACCCACGACGACCGCGCCCGCGCCGTCGCCGAACAGGAAGGCCGTGGCCCGGTCCTCCAGGTCGGTGAGGTCGCTGAGCCGCTCGACGCCGATGACCAGGACGTACTCCGCGGAACCCTCGACGACCATGCCCTTGGCGAGGGTCAGGCCGTAGCCGAAGCCCGCGCAGCCGGCCGAGATGTCGAAGGCGGCGGCCTTGTTCGTGCCGAGCCGGTCGGCGATCTCGGTGGCGACGGCCGGGGTCTGCTTGAAGTGCGAGACGGTCGAGACGATCACGCCGCCGATCTGCTCGGCGGAGATCCCGGCGTCGGCGATCGCCTTGCCGGACGCCTCGATGGACATCGCGGCGACGGTCTCCTCGTCGTTCGCCCAGTGCCGCGTCTCGATGCCGGAGCGCGAGCGGATCCACTCGTCGGACGAGTCGATCGTCTCGAGGATCACCTCGTTCGGCACGACCCGGGTGGGGCGGTAGCCGCCCACCCCGAGGATGCGCGCGTACGGGGCGCCCTTGCTGGGCTTGATCTTCGACATGCTCTCCAGGCTCCTTGTCAGGCGCCCGCCGCGTCAGCGGCAGGGGTAGCAGTCGCTGCGATGAGCTCGCGAGCGGCGTCGAGGTCGTCGGGGGTCTTGAGCGCCAGCGTCCGCACACCGGGCAGCGCCCGCTTGGCGAGTCCGGTCAGTGTGCCGCCGGGACACACCTCGATCAGCGCGGTCACGCCGAGTTCCTTGAAGGTCTCCATGCACAGGTCCCAGCGGACCGGGTTGGCGACCTGGCCGACCAGCCGCGACACGATCTCGGCACCGGTGGTGACGGCCCGCCCGTCCTTGTTCGAGACGTACGTGATCCTCGGGTCGGCGGGCGTCAGTGCCTCGGCGGCCTTCGCCAGCGCGTCGACCGCGGGAGCCATGTGGTGCGTGTGGAAGGCGCCGGCCACCTTGAGCGGGACGACCTTGCGGACCCCCTCGGGCTTGTCCTCGTTCAGCGCGGCGAGCTGCTCCAGTGTGCCCGCGGCCACGATCTGGCCTGCGCCGTTGACGTTCGCCGGGGTCAGGCCCAGCTTCTCCAGGTGCGCGACGCTCACCTCGGGGTCGCCGCCGAGCAGCGCCGACATACCGGTCTCGGTCACGGCGGCGGCCTCGGCCATGGCCAGACCACGGGTGCGTACGAGGGTCAGCGCGGCGCTGTCGTCCAGGACGCCCGCGAAGCTCGCGGCGGTGATCTCGCCGACGCTGTGACCGGCGACGGCGCCCGGCGTGATGTCACCTAGTGCCGCGGCCGACAGGAGTCCGGCCGCCACCAGCAGCGGCTGGGCCACGGAGGTGTCGCGGATCTCGTCCGCGTCGGCCTGGGTGCCGTAGTGGGCGAGGTCCAGTCCGATGGCGTCCGACCACGCGGCGACGCGGTCCGCGGCACCGGGGAGTTCGAGCCAGGGAGTCAGGAAGCCGGGCGTCTGGGCGCCTTGGCCGGGAGCGACGAGTACGAGCACTCTCACACTCTCTCTTGTGGACGGCCACGACCGCCCGTGGGGACAGGGACGAAGAACACGAGGGGGTTTTGTGGGCCCCCGACAAAAGGCTAGAGCTGGAGATCACCGTCGGCGAGGCGCCCCAGGATGAGCGCGATGCGCAACGTGAATGCTGAACGTACATCGGAGGGCGACCATCCGGTGACGTCAGTCACACGTCGAAGCCGGTAGCGGACGGTGTTGGGATGGACGAAGAGCATACGAGCGGCACCCTCGAGACTGCTCGCCTGTTCGAGATAGACGGAGAGTGTCTCCAGGAGCGCCGACCCCGCCTCCTCCAGTGGTCTGTAGATCTCCTCCACCAACTGCTCGCGCGCACCCGGGTCACCCGCCATCGCGCGTTCCGGAAGCAGATCGTCCGCAAGAACCGGCCGCGGGGCGTCCTCCCAGGCGGAACACGCCTTGAGCCCGGCGGCGGCGGCCTGCGCGGACCGGGTCGCGGCGAGCAGGTCGGCCACCACGGGCCCCGCCACCACCGGCCCCGCCGCATACGGCCCGATCAGCGACTTGGCCACGGCGAGGGGGTTGTCGCTGCCACCCGCGATCACCACGAGCCGGGCGCCGAGCACACCGGTGAGGACCTGGAGCTTGGCATGCCGGGCGGCCCGTCGGATGGCCTCGACGGTCAGTTCGCTGTCACCGTCGGGCGCCTGCCCCAACACCACGCACACGTGCTCGGGCGAGTTCCAGCCCAGTGCGGCGGCCCGGGACACCGCCCCCTCGTCGGCCTCGCCGCTCAGCACGGCGTTCACCACGAGCGACTCCAGCCGGGCGTCCCAGGCGCCGCGTGCCTCGGCGGCCTGGGCGTACACCTGGGCGGTCGCGAAGGCGATCTCGCGGGCGTACACCAGCAGCGCCTCACGCAGTACGGACTCGTCGCCGGGGGCCGCGACCTCGTCGATCGCGGACTCCATGACCTCGATCGTGGTGCGCACCATCTCGACGGTCTGACGCAGGGTGATGGCCCTGGTCAGCTCGCGCGGCGCGGTCCCGAAGACATCGGTGGAGATGGCCTGCGGCGCGTCCGGGTGCCGGAACCACTCGGTGAACGCGGCGATACCGGCCTGCGCCACCAGCCCGATCCAGGAACGGTTCTCCGGCGGCATCGCCCGGTACCACGGCAACGTCTCGTCCATGCGCGCGATCGCCTGCGCGGCGAGACTGCCGGACGACTTCTCCAGCCGCCTCAGCGTCGCGGGGTGCGAGTGGACGGGGGCGGGGGCGTCGGGGCGGCGGGTCTCTGGTTCGGGCACGGGACAAGACTGCCTTATCCGGACGGGAGTGCGCGTGGCCGGGTGTCGGGTGAGGTCTACGGTGGTGTCGTGATGGACGTACGGCGCGCGACGGAGCGTTATCGAGGCGGCGACCCTGGGGTCGGCATCGAGTCCCTGCACGCCTTCTCCTTCGGCCCGCGCTACGAGCCCGACAACCTCCGCTTCGGCGCCCTGATCGCCTGCAACGAGGAGCGCCTCGCCCCCGGCGCCGGATTCGACGAGCATCCGCACAGCCACACCGAGATCGTCACGTGGGTCGTCGAGGGCGAGCTGACCCACCGCGACTCGACCGGCCATGAGACGGTCGTGCGTCCCGGTGACGTCCAGCGGCTCAGCTCGGCGGCAGGGGTGCGGCACGTCGAACGCAACGCCGGCCCGGCTCCCCTGTCCTTCGTCCAGATGTGGCTGGCCCCGCTGGAGCCGGGCGGCGATCCGGCGTACGAGATCGTCCACGGCATCGCGGACTCCACGCCCTACGCCGTCCCGGAGGCGGGCGCGATGCTGCACGTACGGCGTCTGGGTGCGGGTGAGCGTACGGCGGTGCCGGACGGGGCGCATGTGTACGTGCATGTCGTGCACGGCGAAGTGAGCCTGGACGGCGCCGAGTTGGGCCCGGGCGACGCGGCACGGATCACGGACGCGAAGGATCTGGAGGCGGTGGGGGTGACGGGGGCGGAGCTGCTGCTGTGGGAGATGTCCTAGGGCGGCCCGGGAACCGGCGGCTCACAGCTCGGCGAGCACCGCGTCCGTGAACGCCGGCCACGCCTCGACCGCCCAGGGGCCGAAGGCCCGGTCGGTCAGGGCCACGCAGGCCGCTCGGGCGTCCGGGTCGATCCACAGGAAGGTTCCCGACTGGCCGAAGTGCCCGAAGGCGCGCGGCGAGGACGAGGACCCCGTCCAGTGCGGCGACTTGCCGTCGCGGATCTCGAAGCCGAGCCCCCAGTCGTTCGGGTTCTGGTGCCCGTACCCCGGAACCACGCCCTTCGTCCCCGGGTACTGGACCGTCATCGCCTCGGCGACCGTGCGCGGGTCGAGCAGCCGTGGTGCCTGGACCTCGGCCGCGAACCGTACGAGGTCGTCCACCGTGGACACGCCGTCCTTCGCCTCAGAGCCCCGCAGGGTCGTGGACGTCATCCCGAGCGGCTCCAGCACCGCCTGGCGCAGATACTCGGCGAACGGGATGTCGGTGGCCTTCGCGATGTGGTCCCCGAGCTGCTCGAACCCGGCGTTGGAGTACAGCCGCCGCTCCCCGGGCGGGCCCGTCACCCGGTGCTCGTCGAAGGCCAGCCCCGAGGTGTGCGCGAGCAGATGCCGCACGGTGGCCCCGGGCGGCCCGGCCGGCTCGTCGAGGTCGACGGCCCCCTCCTCGTACGCGACGAGGGCGGCGTAGGCCGTGAGCGGCTTGGTGACCGACGCCAGCGGAAAGCGCTGCCCGACCGGGCCGTGGGCGCCGAGCAACGTCCCGTCGGCCCGTACGACGGCCGCCGCGGCGGTGGGAACCGGCCAGTTCTCGATCAACGCGAGGCTCTGCAAGGACATGCGGACGAGCCTAAGCGGCTCAGAGCTGCAGACTCATCGCGGGGTCCGGCTTGTGGACGAAGCCGAGAGAGGCGTACAGCGGCTCGGCTTCGGCGGACGCGGTGAGCAGGACCTGCCCGGCACCCCGCTCGCGGAACCACTCCAGCAGTTCGTCCATGCACGCGCGCGCGTACCCGCGACGGCGGGCGTCCGGGTCGGTGGCGACGCTGAAGACGTACCCGGCCTTCCCGTGCGGATTGGCGGCCTTCCCGATCCGGTAGTCGACCGTCCCGACCACCAGGGCGGCGAGCGCTCCCGGCCGCTCGGGGTGGTCGACGGTGAAGGCCGCGAAGTCCTCGTCCCGGGCGAGGCGGTCCCGCAGCGCCGGCAGCGCCGGCACGTGCCACTCGGTGCCGGGGTCCGAGCCGGACATTGAATCGATCATCACCTGACGCAGCCGGAGCACTTCCTCCGCGTCCTCGACGGTGGCACGACGTACGAGACTCATGCCCCGCAGGCTAGTCATCGCACCCCAGTCGCGTCCTGCCGATTTCTTACCGGTATCGCTTGCTTGGAGTGCACTCCAAGGCCATAGCGTTGAGGCCATGACGGTGATGGAGACCACGGGTACCACGACCGACAGCTGTGCCCCCCCGACACACCCCCGCAGGCGTCCGGAGGGCCAGGACAGCTACACGATCAGCGAGGTCGTCGCGATCACCGGCCTGACCGCGCACACCCTGCGCTGGTACGAGCGGATCGGCCTGATGCCGCACATCGACCGTTCGCACACCGGTCAGCGCCGCTACAGCAACCGCGACCTCGACTGGCTCGACCTCGTCGGCAAGCTGCGGCTGACCGGCATGCCGGTGGCGGACATGGTGCGCTACGCCGAGCTGGTACGCGAGGGCGACCACACCTATGGGGACCGCTTCGAGCTGCTGAAGGCGACCCGCGAGGACGTCCTCGCCCGGATCGCGGAACTTCAGGACACGCTCGGGGTCCTCGACCGGAAGATCGGTTTCTACGCGGACGCCGGGCGAGCCCTGGCGTCGGAGAGGTCCTGATGACCAACGGCAAGATCCCCGCGGCACGGCTCGGCGACGACGGCCCCGAGGTGGGCGTGCAGGGCCTCGGCTGCATGGGCATGAGTTTCGGGTACGGCCCCACGGACGCGGAGGAGGCACGGGCCACCCTGGAGCGGGCCCTGGAACTCGGCGTGACCCTGTACGACACGGCGGACGCCTACGGCGCGGGCGAGAACGAACGATTCCTCTCCCCGTTCTTCAAGGCGCACCGCGACGAGGTCGTCATAGCCACCAAGTTCGCCCTGGCGATCCCCCCGGACGACCCGACCCGGCGGATCATCCGCAACGACCCGCCCTACATTCGCGAGGCCGTCGAGGCGAGCCTGCGGCGTCTGGACGTCGATGTCATCGACCTCTACTACATGCACCGGCGCGATGTGAACGTGCCGATCGAGGAGACCGTCGGTGTCATGGCCGAGCTGGTGCGCGAGGGCAAGGTCAAGCAGCTGGGCCTGAGCGAGGTCACGGGCGCGGAGCTGCGGACCGCGCAGGCCGTCCACCCGATCGCCGCGGTGCAGTCGGAGTGGTCGCTGTTCAGCCGGGACATCGAGGCGCGGGTCGTGCCGGCGGCGCGGGAACTGGGCGTGGCCCTGGTGCCGTACTCCCCGCTGGGCCGCGGCTTCCTCACGGGGTCCTTCGCCGACGCCGACCGGGACCTCACCACCGGTGACTTCCGCCGCCAGCAGCCCCGCTTCACCGGCGAGAACGCGGCCGCCAACCAGGCCCTGCTGGAGCCGGTCCGCACCGTGGCCGAGGCCCGTGGCGCCTCCCCGGGTCAGATCGCCCTGGCCTGGGTCCAGCAGCAGGCGGCGGTGCACGACCTGCCGGTGATCCCGATCCCGGGCACCCGCAAGGTCAGCCGGGTCGAGGAGAACACGACGGCGGCGACCATCCGGCTCACCGAGGAGGAGTTGGCCCTCCTGGAGCCGATCGCGGCCAAGGTGGCGGGCGACCGCTACGCGGACATGTCGTTCGCCTCCGCGGGCCGGGAGTAGCACGATCCCCTGAAGGGGGCGGAGTTGTGTCGCGGACCCGGGGGATCTGAACGACAGCCCCTAAAGCTCCGCCAGCAGTTCCGCCTTCTTCATGGAGAACTCCTCGTCCGTCACCAGCCCCGCCTGATGCAGTTCCCCGAGGTGGCGAATGCGTTCGGCGATGTCGGCGGGGTCCCGGCGCGGCGCGGCCGCGGCCGGGACCGCTTCCCCCGCGGAGCGGTTTCGTACGGCCGCCAACACCGCCGCCGCGAACGGCAACGACTCGTGCACGGGCCCGTATCCGAGCCCGAAGACGACGGCCGCCGGATCCTGGTCCGCCTGCGTCGGCGGATCCTGTCCGCGCAGCAGCCGAAGATGCCCCTCGAACACCTCGGGGGAGCGCCACTCGACGTCACTCAGCTCGGCGACCGGGAAACTCTGGTCCCCGGCCTTCCACTTGGCCGACGACGCTCCCGTCCAGAACCAGCGGAAGCGCACGGTCCGGCCGTCGAAGGACGCCTTCCCGTCGTACGCCTTGAACCGCAACGGCGCCTCGGGCGCCGGCACCAGGAACCGCTCGGCCGGCCCGTCGTCCGCGGCGGTCAGCCGCGCCCGCAGCTCGTCGGCGTAGTACTCGGCGAGCGTCTCGCGCTCGGCCGGCAGCACCAGCCGGTACGGATCGCCGCTCTCCTTGAGCTGTCCCGCCGCCGCCTCCATCAACGGGTCGGCGCCGGGGCGTGGTTCGGCCCGCAGGACGACCGTGCCGCGTCTGCCAGGGGTGAGGGTCACCCCGGCGAGCGCCGCCAGCGGGACCCGCCGTTCCCCGAGTGCCTGAAACAGCTTGGGTGTTCGAATCCCCCGTTCGTAGCGGATGAGCACGGAGTCGGAGTCGAACTCCCAGGCGGCATGAAATCCGGCCAGTACGTCAC
>Ga0307516_10007841_pt1 | contig 12174 bp, 14 predicted proteins | sample 19_EM_MG_FD_203310 | JGI IMG/M metagenome (GOLD analysis project Ga0307516, IMG submission 203310) | Populus trichocarpa ectomycorrhiza microbial communities from riparian zone in the Pacific Northwest, United States - 19_EM | ecosystem: Host-associated > Plants > Roots > Unclassified | place...
AGTCGACTGGTGCATCCATTCACCTGCTGGACACACTTTCAGCAGAGACAGGTAAGTTGCCTCAATTCTGATGTCATGAAAGTGCAGATGATCCACCACCATGATCACCATGACAACAACTACCAGCGTGGATCGGATGTTCACAGCCATCCATCCATCAAGAAATTGAACGACAACGATGACGATGGCGGGGGGTAGGACTAGTAAGCAGATCAGTGAGGAACTCGAGAAACATTGACTGCAGGCACCCGGTATACTATATTACAGAGACTTGTGGCCATATGAAATAAGAATCACATTCAAACAGCGCACCTCTAGGGTTGAGCATGGGTTAACCCGTGAGTGAAATATGGCACACCGTACCCGTATCCGTACACACCGCAACCCACACAGGTAAGGGTACGGTGTAACCTGTGCAGACCCGCAGTTTGTCAAATACCCGTGGTGTGGAAAGGGTTGTCAATACACGAATGAGGCGAATTTATTAATGTTAGCATACAAGACGAGCTTTCTACTTATCATGTAGCCATGGTGTTAGAATTCACGTGCTGAGTCGATCAGGGTGACCACGATGGGCGGATGGGTGCGAACCAGGTCCAAACACGATGGATATACACAGTACGACTACAAACTATTTATCTTGTAGGTAGGACAGCTAATATATCAAAACTAATAACTATCAATTAGTCTTGTGAGTTTGCCATGTAGCGGCCATATATTCTGACACTCTCCCGCAAACGAAACAAGACAGTAAGTACAAAAGCAACAGGGAGACAAGAAGAAAAAAGGAGAAATGTCCCGCGACTTCACCAAGACTGCTCTTCTTCTTCGAAGATGGCGGCGGCAGTGCCCTTCTCTTCCACTTTCCGTTTCGGGCAACTGATCTGGTAATGACCTTTTTCTCCGCAGTGGAAACAGGTGATCTGCTCGAGCGGGCGGCGCAGCTTCGAAGCGATAGTGGTGACAGCAAGGGCGACAGAGTCAGGGCTCATTACCGGATGGGCGGCGCGCTGACGTGATTCTTCATTTAGTAAGCGTGCCTTGACGACCTCAAGTGAAATGGATGGGTTATCAGCAGTAGTAGTGCCATTGGCAATGGCTGCGTCGAGGGAGATGATAAATGGGTCATAGGACGGGGGGAGGCCTTGAGTAAGGACGAGTATCTTGGTCCTCATCTGTAGCAATATATCCGACTTCTTTCAGGCGGAACGCGGCTTGCTGGACATCAGCTATCCAACTGCCCATTGATTGGTCAGCATGCTTAGTCATCGTGTTAAACCTTCGACGGAATGTCATGCGCGTGGCGAAGCCCTGGGCACGATGCATGCGCTGGAGCTCTTCCCAGAGGACGTGGGGATCGGTGGAGTGTGCGTGCGGCAGCTGCGACGGTTCGAGGCAGAGGACGATCTCAGCATGAGCTTCAGCTTGGCGGCGCTCAAATGCTTTGACAGCTTTCAAATTGGGGGAGCCGAGTGGGCGAGTCTCTGATCCCTCAACAACTTTCCATAGACCTTTCTTAATCAAGGTAGATCGCATATACAACGACCATTCAGCATAGTTCGATTCATTCAGGTTTGTGAAGTGCAGCGATGAGTCTGGCATGACGCGAGATCTGTGACTGTGACGTGTGACACGTGACGACAGCGGTGATTTGCCTGCAACAGACAACGGGGGTTCGACAGGGGAAACAGTACGGCGGAGACGACGATGACGATTTGGCTTCGGCCCCAAATGGCAGTTACGACAGCAAGGGAACGACAGTATGACAATGATACGATGGCGAGAACGGACAACGACAGGGGTCAACCCCAGTGAGAAGTGGACATCCCCTGGTGTGACACCAAGGGCCGAGATGTGAATTTCCTTATTAAGCATATGCCTAGATAGTGTCAAATGTTACAAAATCTCAAATGTAACGTTTTGCTTTACCTTTGCATGCGCAATCCGCCCGATGTCAACCCCAGTGAAAAGTAGACATCACCGGCTGTGACCCTACGTGACGAAATATGAGTTTGAGCGTGGCTGTGAACGCCAGACATATATCATCATATTTGCCTATGAAACCTTGCCAAATCTCACATTTGCGATATTTGGGGGCAGAGCCCAGTGTGACGACTTATGTGATTTTTGTTTCAAAAATAAAACATCATAGCTGCCAATATACTCGTACTAGATCAATTTGTGATACAATATTCCCAGTTGTGATAGGGTATGACCTCGACAAGCATCGCAAAGCGCTACAAAATATGCTCCGATATGACCAAATATCATTGCATTTAGTATAATACAGGATACGACTAGCCGGCTACTACTGGTACATGCTAGTCGAAAGCGGACACGAATGCTGCGAGCGGTTGACACATAAAACAGTGGGGTAACATGCACATATGCAGGTCCGAAGTCCAAACGAGTTCCTGAACGAATGCTGGGTACTAAAGGAGAAATGCAGCTGTGCGGCATCTGAAGCGACCAGGAAATGAAATGAAAGCGTCCAAACGTATGGTGCGAGCGTGCGAGGGAAATGTTCTAGTAGTAGAGCGTGCCGTTGCAGATGTTCTTTGTGTCCCAATTATTGCCTGCAACCTGTCCAAGAAGTTAGACTCGTGTTACGTGCCAGTGAAAACTTACCATTGCCATGGCCTCGTCATCATATGCCTGCATCATATGAGATTTCAAACGCCTCGAAGAATAAGTGGCTCACCTTGCGTTGTTTGGCGGTCAAGCCATTGTAGTATTTTTGGAACTCCTCCGTTGATCCGTTCGACTGGACTTGCTTGCGCCACCGGTGAGCACATAGATTGCTAGGAACATATGGGGAAAGCTTTAATGCACAGCGGGTGGAACGTACCGCCCATTTTTAGTCGGACCTGGCCGCATTTTTGCCTTTCCACCCCCCTTGGTAGGCTTGCTACCAACTGGCATTGTGGTATTGTCGAGTGGAGCAGGTGTTGACACTGCGGCAGGTAAAACGGCATCTGCGAGTTCGAGAATTCTTGCATTCGACTATGGTTCGCGGGCTGCCATGAAGTTGGCTTGGGAGGTATCAGGAAGGGGGAGTGGTGGGATCTCTCGTGCCTTGTTGGCAGCGAGAGCGAGAGCCGCACTAGAATGTACAATTGTTAGTAACACTGCTAAAAATCTGAGGCTACCCACAGTGGATTTATGGAGATGACAGTCGCAGCAGGATCCGAGTTGCTCTCCTTCGCCACATGGGCACATGGAGTCTCAGAGAAGGGAATGGCCTCGTCATTATCAGCAGCACTGGTGTGCGATACACCAGGCATCACTGGCGGAAGACTCTCAGCGGTAAAATTGGATGATGACTTGGATGTGTCAGAAGGGGGAGGGGAGATGAGGCCGTTGAGCTGGATGGCGTCAGATCATCATCCTCTGTATATTTTATGTTAGCTGGACGAATCAGTGAATGGACATGGCATGCACCTTTGAATCTCTTTTCTGGTCCTGGTCCCTCTGACTTGAAGGCCAAAGCCTTCCGTTTCATGCCGACCTCATCCATGCTGTCATCTTCGTCTTCATCATTGTCTTCATCATCGTTGTCCTCGATCTTCACACCCTTGCCTTTCTTTGGCTTCCACCTGCCATTCTCGTCCAACTTCCCCTTCCGCCAGGCAGGGTAGGTAGTGCTAGCCAGGTAGTCGAGTTTCCACCCATTATTAGCAAATTTGAAGTCTTGGAAAGTACTTTCCATGAGGTTGTGGATAAATTGGCGTGCACTGGCAGAGAGTCTGCCCCAGGATGGAGGTGCGAGCTCCCGGTGCACCAGCTCCACCCAGCCTCCACACAGGAGCTTGCGGATTGCCTTCACTTTCTTGACCGAAGGTGCCTTACCATCCTTGTCCTCAAGATAGCCCATTGTGCCGCGTTTGCTGTTCTGTCCTTCAGGGGACTCGAGATACTTGTCCCAGTCTTCTCGATCCCAGAACTGGATCTGCGGGTATTTCTCTGGAGTCGGGGGAAGTTCTTTCGAAGAGGTGGATGATGGCTGAGGAAATGAAGTGCTGGCATCAACTTGGCAAGGGTCTGTATCGTGTAAACCGACTGCCCCCGCCAGGCACTGGAAGGCGGACCTAGTATGTAAGCTCAGCGCTAGTTAACAAGTAGTGGAATAAGTTTCACATACCTGAGAGTATTGTTCTCTACTGTAAGTTTCATTACTTGGCCTTCTAAGAGCTTGTTGTGCTCTTGTAGAAGGCCTACCTGATTGTATGTGTTCTAAAAAAAAAGTTGCGGTAAGCTTGAGGTCAGAAAAAGACGACTTACATTTGAAAACGTGGAGAATGATGTCATCGACATGTCAGTCGCCTGGGAAAAGTTAATGTCAGGGGAATGCGGTACTACTGGGAAAGTCGGCTGGAAAGTGGGGCTAGTGGGCAATGTTGGTGAATGATTAAGAAGAGAGCCGCTAGGCTCGTTGGATGGTAAGATTAACGACATCACTGTCGAGGACAGGAGAGGAAGTGGATGGTAGAAAGGTAGAGAGTAGGGTAGATTTGGTATGATAATTGTGCTACTCGGCATTTTCCGACAGGCTAAACTTTAATTAAGGTGCGCACGGCCCTATTCTCTTAATTCCGTTTATCTATATACCCATACTCATGTCGTCCGATCCAACTACGTGTGTTCTCAGTGCAGTTGATGACGTTATATACGTCGAGGTCGCTGGCTCTCTTTCCAAGTGGAAGACTCATTTTTTTTCTGTCGACATCCAATCACCTGGCATCAAAAAAATCGTATTCCGACTAAAGGACACTGCAGATAACGTGTAAGTCACTCTTCTACTGGTTAAAAGCGCTGATACTATTAACAGCAGCCTCTCTACCGAACAGAAGGCTACACTGGAGGGAGAAGTGCTTGAACAGGTTGAGGAGGCTAGCGCCAACCTTGGAGCTGTTCATGCAGCGCTGTGGAAGGCGTATGAGGGAATTGTCGGCGTACAGGACGCGTTTGGCAAGGCGAGCCATGCGAGCAGAACAGTCGACACGATCCGAAACAAGCTTTCTGTCCTCAGAGATGCCAAGGAGTCCCTCCAGACAATGCCTGTCCATGTCAAGGACGAGGACATTGATTGCAAGCTCGAGCCGGAAACTGAGGACACCAGGGACAGTGATGTATTAAAGTAAGTTTCCTTGCCTCCGATTATGTTCTTCACTTTTGATTTATTGTAGGTTCGAGTCCATTTCCGCCTCTCCTTGCCGAGTGCTTACCCGCACTACAAACCCGGATGGAACAAGTCCAGCCAAGCCGTGGGTCATTCGCTTTGATCCATCCAACATCCCAACACAGCTTGCGAAAAGGAAGGCACCAACCGACAGATCGGCAGGCCCTGCTGCCAAGCATGCAAAGCTGGAGGTGTCTTAGGTTTTTAGGTTTTTTTACTGTTATCCGACGCCCATCTTTTGCACGCATCCTTCATTTCTTGGACACTTCTGTAGACCTTACTGTTATCCGACGCCCATCTCTTGCACGCATCCTTCATTTCTCGGACGCTTCTCTAATTACATCCACTTGTTACTGTGTAGTATCGAAGAAGTACAAAGTAATGTTCTATTATTGTTCGATGTCCGCATCCTCATCATCCTCATCTTGATACACGTTGTATGATATACCTAGCTGTGATACATCGAGTCCTGGTTTTTCTAACAAAAAAAAACGATCTTCTGTGGCACCAGAAGGGCGTTTAAGACAGTGTGGTATCATTCCCACGACGCTCTTGATTGACTTGATGCAGACGACAGCAAATTCGCCAGAAAGTTTTGATGAGACAAACGTGTGTGACGAATCCTTGAGAAGTGCCTCATCCGGGAGAGAGTAGAGGCGAGTGAGTGCAACATCCTCGAACCGCCATGCTTCCTCGTCATCTTCTTCGGCTGCGTGCATAGTGAGCCTAGCAAAGTACTGTACTTCTCCAAATCGTTCACGCCCATTATAGACAAACTAAACTACTATTAGCATCTTGTGACATGATGGATATTGCCCTCACCTTGACATTTCTTGAGATCCGGATCTGAGAGGGCGATTTGAGAGATTCTCGCCACAGAGATCAGGCGATTTGTCCATTTGGAAGACGTAGTCGTGCCCACCGTTTGAAGCGGTCAAGCGGTCGGCCAATGAACTCACTGATGATGCAAGCCTCTTCTCCAGTTGGGAGCCAGGGCCGCTTGTCTCGTTTGCGTAGTAGGACGTATCCATCTCCTAGGTCAACAGAGCCCATGGGATGCATCTTGATCTCATCATCGAGTTCAGGCATAATTGCAAGTAGCGCATTGACCTAGTGATGTTGTTAGTTGGCTCAAATACGAGATTATATAGTAATCACCCTGCATCGCCGCACGCCCTCCTCAGCAAGATTTTCGTAAGGTTTGGAGGGCTGCCGAATCTCTTGACCAAGGTTTCCTATAGTGTGCTCCATTGTCCACTGCGCATAGCAAATTGGGGGACCCTTATGCATTGTCTCGGTTACGAGGTGGAGAACTTGATGGACGCACGGGCGAATAAAATGAAGCCGGTCTTGCCTGAGTTGATAATAAATGTGTTCAAATTCGCGGCCCCATGAACAAAGGAGAACATAAGCGTGCTTGAGATCTTCCTTGTTGATGGTGTGCTGAGACATAATCTGGATACCACGTACGAGCTTGCAGAAGTTGGTCCAGTAGCGTTCTGGGAGGATGTTGTAAAGGAGGGCAGGGGCGAGGCAGAAGATATATAAATGGAATTCCCAGGTTTTATAGTCCGTATTGATTTTGTCTGCAATATTGCGTGGTTTGCAGTCGAAGGAGCCAGGAATAGACATGCCGGCGTTCTCGACTGCTTGTCCATGTGCGGTCCAAAGGTCTTCATCACAGAAGACTGCCCAATCCCACAAGCTTTTGTTGTCTGTGGGACCGCATTCCATTGTGCCACGCCAGAGTGAGATGAGAAGATCGGAAAGATTGCCAGCGAGATGCATGAGATCCGTAGTCATGCACAAGGGTACTCCGAGCGACCGAGCAGGGTTGAGCCCAAGAATAAGAGGCAGCTTCGTAATGCCAGTTTCCGTCTTGCGGATATCCCACTGCCGTTGACTAGGAGTGCTAACAAGGCGTGCGAGGTTGTGGGCATAATCTCCAGAGCCACCGAGGGGAAGCTGAAAGGCATCAATGTCTGGGTGATCACTGCCTGGTGCGCAGTTTCCCCGTGGTCTTAAGAGCACTGGGTAGTAGTGTGTTCCATTGATTTTACGTCTCCCTGGAGTAGGACAATAGACACGACAGCCGTTCCTACCACTATGTCCAACCATCCCATCCCAACAAACAAGACCAGGGCCATCAGCCATTGTGAAGAGGAGATAAAGGTCAGACAAAAATACGCGACCTTGGGACGCATCCCAGATGCGAAGACCCTCACGCTGAAGGGCTGCAATATGGTGGAGACCTACAAATAGAAACGAGTCAATGTTTTTGGGTTTGTTGGGACCCGGTATGAATCCACCAGGGCAGACATGGACCTTCTTGTAACGTTTGTCAGGTGCTAGGTTAAGGATAATCCAAATATATATCCAGCAGTCGGATTGTTTGCTTTCGTAGAGCTGAGCACCATCAAGGGAGACCATTATGACGATGTCATCCTCCTTGATATCGCCATCAAGAACCGCGCCCAAATAGTCCCAGCCTGCTGCAATGTCATCGACTAAAGAAATTGACCCAGTTTGTCGAAGTTCGGCAATGATTTCCTGTGTGCGCTCGTGTAAGTAACGCATGTGATGGGCTTGGTCAGGATTGCGATAGAGCGCCTGGACCTGTGGACCTAGAGGAATAGTAGTGAATCTCTTAGAAGGCACCTTGCTCCGGCCATTAGTGCCTTGTAAGCGTTCTTGGTTCCAACGCGAAGCTCCACAGAGCGGACATTCCTCGAGTTCGGAATAAGGGCCTGTGAATGCTGCACAGCTGTTGGGGCACATGTCGTGCTGGACCTTCTCAACGCCAGTCAGTGTCGCGATAAGGTTCTCTACTTTGTGAAACGAAAGGATGTCTTCCACACCCTGTGCATCTGAGAAGTTCCGAGTGGTAGATTGGCACACTTTGTTGTACGTAGCCTCGGAAGAGTGTTCTGTAGCGAGATACACAGATATGCTGTGCTGATTATCGATTTGGGGTCGAGTGCGTCGCTGATATGCGATCTGACATCGTTCGGGTGGAGGTGGAGGTGTTGGGGACCTGCCTCGCTCATCTAGTGGAGAGCGGGGGCGGAGGTGTTGGGGACCTGCCTCGCTCATCTAGTGGAGAGCGGGGCCGAGAAGGCGGGGGCGGAGGTGTTGGGGACCTGCCTCGCTCATCTAGTGGAGAGTGGGGCCGAGAAGGCGGGGGCGGAGGTGTTGGGGACCTGCCTCGCTCATCTAGTGGAGAGCAGGGCCGAGAAGGCGGGGGCGGAGGTGTTGGGGACCTGCCTCGCTCATCTAGTGGAGGAGAGCGGGGCCGAGAAGGCGGGGGCAGAGGTACCCACACATCTCGCGAATCTGGTGGAGGAGAATGCTCGTGAATCTGGTTGTCCTCGATCGAATCTATCCGATACCCGTAAATACAAGTTTAAATGGAAAAATACCTCATCCAGACGCGCTGGCTGGGACTGTGAAAGAGCGGCAGTCTCACCTGTCTGAGGATATGATAGTATCATTGTCAGTAGACAGACACCCAAAACACTCACCTCGTTCACTAAATTAAAAGGCTCGGGAGAGCCGGGCTGCTTGACACGAGCACGTTTGCGCCGTCCTACATGTTCACTGGGGTCGCGGGCCTCTCTTGCCCGCTTGGCAAGCCCTCGGCGTGCCTCAGCCCTACGAACACCGGGAGGCACAGAATAATCGCGATCCGGCAGCGATGAATATTTGGTAGGAGGAGGGAGACTTGTCATCTGTTCGCCCAGGAGCCTGGCCATACGTATTCGATGGCGCTCGTCCTCTGAGCCTGCGTTGGCAAGGTGTTGATTCCATGCGGTGTGGGATACCTTGTGAGTACGTCCGAACCCATACTTGAGACACACGCAGTCGTATTGGCATCCAGTAGGATGCTCGAGGAGAGCGGAGGCCATCACTTGCATGTTCGCAAGTAACTTGCGTTTGACGTGATGATTGCAATTACAAAGGGAAAGCGGGATTGCAAAACATTACATTGCTTTGCGAACGCGCAAGACAATGTAATGTTTTGCAACGTGCAACGCAACGACGAGGTCGACATTGGGCGGACCGCGCAAGCAAAGGTAAAGCAAAGGCTTCATTTGAGATTTGCTAATATTTGACACTATGTAATCATAATCCTAATAAGGAGAATCACATCTCCCAAGCTGTGGTCACACGTCGTGATGTCTACTTTTCACTGGGTGTCAACCGCAAAGCAATGTAATGCTTTGCAGACCTTGCTACCTTTGCAACGTCATGTCAAAGGTAGGTTACCTACTAACTGTGTGATGATGTCAGCATGTTGAGCAAGATATTTTTCTAAGTCCTTCACTGTCAGTTCCTTCCATGACAGAGCCGCTCAGCTACTGTAAATTCCTGATAACTAAGTAAGTCATTGTTTCTGTTCACTCCCTGCTGACCTTTTCCTGCATGGCCATCTGGTGGCCTTTGGTGTACCATTTTCAAGCGTTTTCGCGCCTTGCCCATTTCGCCTGCAAGAGGACCCATTAGGTCATGCATTTGGCCTCCAGGAGGCAGCTTAGAGTTGGTGGTCATAGCACTGTGGTCAGTTGACAGTTTGGCGACTTCCAGCAGTAAGTCCGTCTCTATTCATTTGTTGTTGACCCCTTCTAACCCATGCTTCGACCTAAGTACAGGTTCGTTCATATGAACCTGGGAGTCATCCCAACTGCTAATACTCTCATTTTTCTGTCAATATTTAGGCTTTCATTGACATTTAGGCGACCTTGGCCTCTGCTTGCAACTATTTCGAGTCTTCGGCTCAACTTGCCCCAGGTAGGCAATCTGCTGTGATCAGCCAGATCAGACAGTCTCACTGACGTGTTTTCAGTGTTCTTTTTATCAATCTGAAACCACCTTGTTTTCTATCATCCCAAGCCCACTGTATGCGCACCCGGCGCCCCTGCCAGCATACATGATCCAGTGCAGCCACCAACATGCCCACATGCACTTGTGACCCTATCTGTGTATGTACTGTTTTCTCTTTTCGCCAATTGATTATTATTACAAGTCCTCTGCACACAACCTGCACCTGCAATCATACTCATACTCATAGGCACAACCACATGTAATTACACGCCCAAACAAACAAATGTAAGGCACAACTACCCTCACACAACGGTATGTATTCTTCAGCTAGCAGCGCTGCCGCCGCTCGATGTGCCGTCTACGTCACCAGCATGTCCGTTTCAGTTACCAACCCTGTCACCAGCTATCTCGTCTCCACTCTCGACTCGTCCAAAGATGATCTGTCAGTTTGCAGTCCCCGGCACCTCGACTGGTGCATTCATTGAACAGCATATATACTTTGATACTACCTGCACTGACCTGTTTCCATCGACTAGCATGCTTGGGTGTTGCGATTTCGGCCGATATGGTGAGCTTCTCGTTTTCTCGGTTTTTTTTGATGCATTTTGATGTTCTGCTGCGCGTTTCCAGCCATTTCCGTGGGCATTGCAACGCTGTGCATGTCCGCATACATGCTCGACGTGTCTGCATGATTTTCGAAGCCATTCAACTGGTCTGCAGACTGTCTTGTGCCTCTAGCAGGTAGGTTTTGCAGTTTTGACGTGTTTTGACACAGTCTGACGTTCTCCGCTTCGTCTGCAGCTGTTTCTGTCTCGTGTGCGGCGCTGTGCACATCCATTTACATGCTCGATGCGTCCGTGCCGTCCCTGCCACAGCCGTTTGGCTCCTCGGAGTGCTGCTTTGCAGCCTCTACAGGTGAGTCTGGCGGTTTCATGCACTTTCGGGGTATTCTGATATTATCTGGCTTGCTTCCATGCGTTACCGCATCCGTTTTGACGCCTGGCATGTCTCTCTGCCCGCTCGACCTGTCTGTCTGGCCCCCAAGGCCATCCATCTCGACTACGAGCCGTTTCGCACCTCCAGCACCCAGGTACGTCTCTGCACTTAGAACTTGGTTGCATCAATCATTCTCTCGCATGCTCACGCATCATTTGGACCTTCTTTTGTTCAGTCTCGTCTCAATTCTCTTGCCCGCCCGCACTTCACTTGGACTTTACCTGCACAGCCTCAGCACTACCTTCATCGCATCCTCATTGCACGATTCGATTCTGGCTCATTCAAGTTTATAGGATGGTGGTATTACTAGTAGGCATTAAGTAGTAATTGAAGCAATAATATTTGGTCATATTAGAGCATATTGCATGAGAAATGTGAAGTCTGTAAAGAAGATATTTTGTCACATGCGAGAATATGTTACAACGAAGAACTTGAGTACACTGATATGCTTAGATATGATATTTTATGTTCACACACGAAATTGCAATATATTGCCACACCACGCTCTGCCTCAGAATATCGCAAATATGATATTTGTCAACCTTTTATTACAGGAATGTGTCGGGATATGTCTTGCATTCACAGCCACCCTCAAAGTCATATCGCGTCACACTACGTCACACCAGGTGATGTCCAGTTTTCACTGGGGGTCAACAGCTGCAAAACAACACGCACAACGACGAAGGATATCGCGTTTGTGTTAGAATTCGCGTGCTGAGTCAATTGGGGTGACCACGATGGGTGGATGGGTGCGAACCAGGTCCAAACACGATGGATATACACAGTACGACTACAAACTATTTATCTTGTAGGTAGGACAGCTAATATATCAAAACTAATAACTATCAATTAGTCTTGTGAGTTTGCCACATAGCGGCCATATATTCTGACACATGGCAGGGTCCAGACTCAAGCCACGACCTGCAAGAGTCAATCAATACACCAAGGGGTTACTCATGCCACTGATCGTGCACAGACCGCTTGGCCGACAATGTGGAAGGCTGAAACGAGTGCCTAGAAACGTCAGTCGAAAGCAATAAATTCAAAACATGCACCTAAGAGCTTATCGGACCATGGTGGCAATTTTCAAGCTTCTCTCTCATGGAAAGCCTTCTGAAACAGCTATGTATAGCAACTTTGTACACTTCCTATATACTCCATACAATGATATGGTCAGC
>Ga0307516_10007842_pt1 | contig 12174 bp, 12 predicted proteins | sample 19_EM_MG_FD_203310 | JGI IMG/M metagenome (GOLD analysis project Ga0307516, IMG submission 203310) | Populus trichocarpa ectomycorrhiza microbial communities from riparian zone in the Pacific Northwest, United States - 19_EM | ecosystem: Host-associated > Plants > Roots > Unclassified | place...
TCAACCTCATTAATATGTTTCTTCATCGAATCCATATCATCTTTCAGCTTCTTCATCACCTTAGTCAGCAACTCAAATTGTTTGGTAAAAGCTTGTATCTGAAAGGTGTCATTCATTTTCGGTGTCGTGAAGTCACTATTTTCAGACATTATTGAATCTATAAGAATTGATTAGCAGCAAGAAAAATATATCTTCACCACTCTCATGTTTCATACAATTCAAGGTTTTCACTTAATTGTTCTCACTACGTCGTTTATCTCTCAACTCACCTTTTTGCGGTTCTTTCAGAATAAAAAATCAATAAACCAAAATAAATGGATTTCGCAACATAATCCAATTATAAAATATAGACTCAAGAATCAATAAATATACTAAAAGCAAACAAAACAAAACTACAATTATGATTTCACGAGAAAGAATAGAAATTCATATGAATTGTGGACGAAATGAAGACGCAAAATAAAATAGAAGTGAAAATTAATAAAGATATATATTTGACTCCTAAATAACCCAAATATAATAGAAACAAACTAATTTGGTCGAAACAAATAGTAGACAAACATGTTTTAGAACTTGAAACAAATTTGACATATTACGCAATCTTAAAGCACCAGAATTGAAACTCAAACCTAATGTTATTAGAACGATCTCAAACTCAATATATACCTGATACCCAAAAAACTACAGATCTCAGTTTATAGGTCATTCTCTTATGCCTAAGTATCGAAACCAGTGTATGATTAGTTTGTGGCAAAATTAAACCCTGAATTGAAACCTCATGAAAATGATATAAAAAATAAGATAAAATTTAACATGTAGTGTGATTTCACTCCTAGTAAGAAGTATGTGGAATCTCAATTAATTCTAATGTTGATTGCTTAAGGTTCTTTATGAGTTGTGTTTCTGCGGCAGAATCACAATAAGGTTTGAATAACATTTTTTAAAAAACTTTTAAGCTACCAATATGTTTAGGGATATTAATAAAATGAAATATTAATCCTTTTTTTTTTTTGTACTAGGATGCCACAGACACAAAGAAGAAGATTGATGCAAACACCAAAATGTTAACGAACACTAGGAAAACAAAACTTGCATAAAGATATGACTTGTTCTCGGAGCCTAGCGCTGATACCAACTGACGTGGACCTCATGATTACGTGGTCATGCAACCCATAATCAAGAATGAGATCTGATCTTGGAAAGCCGAAAGAGGTCTGATAGGAGTGTGACATAATGAAAACTTGTCCCAAGGCACTAACATTATTGGAATGAAGTCGAATGACACCACAAAACTAGTTAATCTTTGATAAGTCAAACTCAGTTTGTTCAAGAACCAAATAATGTAAAACTCTCTCTCACACATTAAACTAAAAAGTTCAAAATTATTATTGATCAAAAGGTTGCCAAAACTTAGTCTTACAAGAGTTCAAGTACTTCTGAAAAATTTACCCTAATGAATCTATCCTTGTGAGTTGAATTGACTCACTTACAAAATTAACCCATAACCTATACTAGAAAACTCAAACCATGATCCAAACAAGTCTTGAATCCTAGATTAAAATAAAGTATTATTTAAAGCCCAAACAAGTATTGGGCTATAGCTAAAATAATAAAAATAAAACCTATAAGTTAATCCCCTATGCTGTTGTGAGAAGAGAAGAAGAAGAAAAAAAAACAATACAAGTATGATATAAAGCTTATTTATAGCATACAATGCTACCCAATGATCCTAGAAACCAATATATCATTAAATACAACCAACCCTTATTTCCTTATGTAGCTAAGATGAATAAGAAATCCTTGTAAAAAAAGGATTTTGGAACATTAATGTATACTTGTCAAACTTGGAACATTAAAAATTCTTGTAGAACTAGAAAATTCTCAAAACAAGCTGCCACATCCTTGTAGGAAAATGATCTTTGCTAAATAATAAGTCTAAAAGGAAGTTAATAACAAAATTTGTACAACCTATTTTAACCTATATCACAAATCTTTCTTGAACTCCAATTCACCTCAAAGTTTACCCCAACATAGAAAAATACTTTTGATATCTTCTGGTAAATTTTTATCTCGATCTAACAGTTTAATTTGGAGTTACGCTAAATAGCATAAAATTGAATGGTAGAAACTTTTATGCCAAAATCTAAATCTGACTCTATTTGGATCGTATAAGAAAATAGTTGCCTCTTGATGAGACTTGTTTTGAATATTTTAAGGGTAGTCCCCCTCACGATGATACTTGTTTTTTTAATTGTTTTGGGATAGTCACCTCTCAACGAGATTGTTTCATTTGAAAAAAAAATATTTTCAGTGTTATTTTTCTTTTCTCTACAAACTTACTATATAAAGTCAAAAGAAAATAATTTTTACAATGACTTCGTGTCATAAGTATTGTAAAGAGATGGTAGCTGTTAATGTGGGAACTCCATGTATATAAGATCAAGAAACCCACAGTCAAATCAACACTTCTCAAGAATTCTAAATTCACACTTGTGATTGAGTTTTACATAACAGTAACCTATATTGAGGCACCAAGACTATATAAATCGAACCCCCACCTAACGATTATGAAGAGACGCAAATGAGAAGTATGAAAGAAACCATGAGTCTTAGTTAATTCTTTGATGAGTTAGAGTAGTTCAATGAAGAATCAAATTAAAAGAATATCCTCTCCTACATATAATAGATTATTCTGAAATCAAAGTTTGTAAAAAACATAAATACAAGCTAATTAACCCTATTTATACTAAGTAAAAATATCATAAAAAATGTTGGAAAATAATAAAATAGTTCTAAATAAAATAGAAAAAAGAATATTGAATTAATACAACATCACCTCTAATGTCCTTGAATGATAAGAAAACATTGCCAACAAGAAAATCCACAAAACAAAAGGAAACACAAGTTGTGGACATCGAAACCCTTTCTAAAATAATCTCAACCATTGCCACCTATATTGTCCTTGTAGAAAAGGAATCCTTGCTAAATAAAAAGTTCATAATCATAAGAAAACTAGTAGCAAAACTCATATAGAAACTTTAGCATGTATCATGATGCCTTTATGAATTCTGATTGATCTACAATTTTAATACAATATAAAACAAGACCATTGGAAGCTTTTATAAAAATGTTAGCTCAATCCAATACTAAAATTGAGTGTTATACTCGTTAGAGTAAAATTACACATTATAAAATATTAAGCCAAAAAATGAATCTAATTGTCCAACCCTTGTATGGATCGTATCATTCCCCATCTCTTCTAAAGGATTCTTTCTCAAATCATCAATAGAAACAATGGTAAGATCCAAAGCAACAATAACACCCACTCTATTAGCCTCTTATTTAAGCATCCAGAGCTCTTTTTTTGTTTTGCTATTTTTTACCTACAACAACACTATATGAATATAACAACCTCTCTCTTTTGTTTTGCATCTTTTTGGTGCACAACTTCTCTCTATTATTTTGCATCCTTTTGGTGCTAATATGAAGCTTCCTAATCATATATTAGTTTTCTTGTTTATTCAAATAATAATGTAATTTCCTTGCACACTCTTTTGCATAGTTCATAAAAGTCCTTTCACCATTAGTTTTTGGAGCTTGAAACCTTAGTTCCTCTTGCCTCCTGGCATTAGGAGCCCTTTAAGATTCTTCCTTTTGCAATTTATCATCTTTATATTTTCCTATTCAAACTGCTCATCAAATCTCATATTCATCATTTCAAGTTGCTCTTCCATGATTCGTAACATGAAAGCTTGGTTTTCCCTCTCTCTTGGTAGGGATGTATCATCTTTGAAAGACATCATCTTAGTAGTAAGAAAAAATATCCTCACACACTCCATGATGTGCTTACACTCAATAGATGTCACCCCCCTTGTGTTTCATATAAATTTGACTTTTCACTATAATAAGTTCACCTTTCGTCTTTTACCACTAAATCTAAACAATTTCAGTTCTTTAAGAAACTAATTGATAGCAAATCAAAACAATTAACCACTTAATAATGCATTCTAAAATAATATAAAGACTCAAGAAGCAATAAAAAAATAAAAATTATCAATACAAAACTATGAATACAAAATCACGAATAGAAAAACAAATTCGTGCAAAATATGAATGATATGAAGACAAGAAAAAAAATTAAAAAAAAATAAAAGAACTAATGAAATAAGACTCAAATAACCTAACCAAGCAAAGAAACTAATATTTATTTCTTTAACTTAGCCGAAACTTAACAATAAAGAGAATATAGGTGCAAAACTACTTGTTATGAATTGTTTTTAAAACTTTTGGCAATAACCCAACAAAATATACCTAAATAACATAAAAAGTTAAGATATGACAATAATTTATCCTAATAATAAAAAAATTTAGATTTGAGTTGCCAAATCCAAGTTTTGTGGAAAAAACCTAAGTTTTGCTACCTAAACCCTATATATATAATCTTTGTGGGATTTCTTAGATCTTTTTTTTTAAATTGTAGACAACCAGATCATAATTAGTATGCCTTTTTTTAAGTTGTTTTGCAAATAAGTTCTAGATGACAACAACGATGAAATAACACGAAAAATAAAAAATAAAATAATATAACTTGATTTTAGAGCATTGCTCTGATACCAACTGATGCAAACCGCGTAGATAAAAAGATCCAAAAACCTAAAGTCAAATTGACTTTTTCACAAGAAAGATAAATTTAGACTTGTGATTGAGCTAGAAATAAGGATAATCTATATCGAGGCACCAAGATTGTATAAACCAAACCCACACCCAATGACTATAAAAAAACGTGAATGAGAAGTATAAAAGACACCATAAAACTTGATTAATTCTTTGATAAGTTGGACTAGTTTAATGAAGAACCAATTTAAGATAATTTCCTCTCTCCCAAATCATAGATTATTCTAAAATCAAAGACTATAAAAAAAAAACCTAATTACAAGCTAAATAACCCTATTTATATTAGGTAAAAACATCCTAAAAAATGCTGAAAAATAATAAAATATTTCTAAATAAAATAGAAAAAAACCCTAAATCAACAAGGAACACTCGTATAGTATCTTATAGACCTTATTGCAAGGCCTTCCCAATATCTGGTCACTATAAAATTTGAACCGAATATAAAATCAGGCCTTTGGAATCATATGGAAAAATATCAGCTCGATCCAATAGTTGAATTGAAAAATATGCTTGTCAATATAAAATATATATATGCTCAAAATCATCTCTAATATCCTTGAATGATAAGAAAACATTGCCAAAGAGAAAATCCACAAAACAAAAGAAAAAACAAGTTATTGACATGGAAACCCTTGCCAAAATAATACCAATTGTTGCTACCTATATTTTCATTGTTAAAAAAAAATAATCATTGTTAAATAAGAAGTCCACAAATCATAAGAAAATAAATAGCAAAACACGCTCAACAACTTTTAGCCTATATTACGATGTCTTTTTGAACTCTAATTAACCTAAAATTTTAACCCAATATAAAACAAGACCTCTAGAACTTTTTGGTAAAAGTTTAGCCAAAAGCAATAGTTGAATTAAAAGTTGTGCTTGTTAGAGTAAAATTCCAATTTAATCTTTGGAATTTAATTTAATTCATGATGCTAAAAATAAAAAAAAGGAAAAAAGAGTTTAGGGAGTGAAGTAATAAGAGAGAAAAACAAGGGACTAAGGTGATTAAGGACAAAAAAATAATGGGAGTTTATGGAAAATAAGAGAGAAAAACAAATCCACAATGTATTCATGGTTCTCTTTCTTTTATTTGCTTACATCAATTGAGATAGTTGAAATATTTGCAATTATTTATAATGGATATGCTTGGTAAAATAATTTATTTATAGATGGTTAATTCAAATTGGGTAATTAAAGGACATAATTCAAAATGCGAGTCTCTATTAATTATCATCTCAAATCTTGCTCTTAAAACAAAAAACAAAAGTGTGGATTAGGCTTCATTATCAAGTCAAAATCTCAAATCACTATCCTAAAATGTTTTACCTATAAGAAATATATGTATTTTGTTTATGCAAAATATTAGCATGAATGTATAATAGATGTTTTTATTATAAATTTAAACAATAATGCAACTTATCTTAAGTATGATATATCAGGACAATTTTTATCTCGCCTTTAATCTAACTAGACCCTTACAAAAAACAATTCTGAAGACTAGTTAAGATTCCTAGTAACCATAAGATTAGGTGGCGACTCATTTTCTTAATTTACCCCTATTTTTAAAATAACTAAATTCATCAAGATGTCCCCCATGATAGTCAGTGAACATATGAGTATAGGTGAAAAGCATTTCATGTGCGATGAATTTTAATGTTATCTATTTGTAAATCTATTAGTAATATTGAATTTATAATCTAGTGAGCGATCCCCCTCTCCCTCTCCTTCATTGTTTCTTCTTCCTCTATTTTTGTCTGCAAATAACTGCAAACCCCCCCTCCATTTTATCACAAATCAAACTCCTATCACCATAAATCTAGCCACTTCAACACTTAGTCTGTCTACTTCCTTATTCTGATTTAATATTTTGTAGGATTCCTTAAATCAAGTAAGCAAAACATACTATTTTTTTTTTGTTTTAACTCCTTTTTAAAATGTTTTTTTTTTTGTATTTTTATGTTGTGTATGTAGTTTATTTATGTGTTTACTTGTTTTATAGCTTTTTCTCCAAGGACAATTGTTGTATAAATGTATGATTTGTACATGTTAGAGTTTGTTTGAGATTTTGAAAAATTATATTTGTTTTTAATTTGATGAAATTGAAATTGAATTTGTGACTTGGGTGTTATGTAATTGAATAAATAATGTCTTATGTAATAGGTTCATTTTATATTTTTTCAATTTTATTATTGAATTTAAAATTTTGGTAAATGTATAGGAATTTGAATTCATGTAGATAATTGATAATGATATAAGAGTACTATTAAAATAGATTGAATAAGTTTGAGTTAAACCAATGTTAGCTAATTCATTTAGTTTATATAACTAATTAATACATGTTGTTATCAATATTCTATATAGATTTGATATAAGTAATGGATGATCATTCATGTATGTATCGAGATTCACCCAAAGGGTTGTATAAGATGGATTATTGTAATGGGATTGGGAGTTTTGTTAATTACACATTATCTAATCCGAGAAATACTAGTGGAGGTGGTATTAGATGTCTATGTAAGAGGTGTAACAATTAAAATTTTCTTGATGTAGATGTTGTAACGATGCATCTTCTATAAAAAAAGTTCATGGAAAAATATTTGTGTTGGTTTGCACATGGAGAGCCATATGTTCCTTACGAAACTATGATAGAAAGAATGGTTGGGTCAACTTCTAATTTTAGCAATGTGCATAGAGTTGTAGATGACAATAGTAATCCTTATAGGAATATGGTTATCGATGCAATGAGAATGAATCAGGGTTATATATATGAAAGTCCAATCATAGATGAAAAAACAAATGCAGATGCGACCAGGTTTTTTGATCTTTTAAAAGACTCCGACAAACCATTATGGAATGGGTGCACAAATCATAATAAATTATCCATCAGTGCACATGTGGTCACCATCAAGTTAGATCATGGGCTAAGTGAAGCCAATTACAATAAAATTATTGAATGAGCGAGCAACATTTTACTTTAAGAGAATAGGCTAAAAAAAAACTTCTATGATGCTAAATCTATGATGAAACCCCTTAGACTAAGATACTAGAAAACTGATATGTGTCCAAACTTTTGCATGTTGTATTACCTTGAAAATATTGCTTTTCATTCCCATTTCCATAAGAATGAACACTATGATTCGTATTTCGAACAGGCATGAATACATCATCTATGGAATAACTTCCGTCTTGAAAGTTTTTTGGTGGTTTCATACAATAGCCACGATTCCTCTCGATTTCTAATCCAATATGTCGAGTGCAAAACATGTGGACATGTTCGTTATAAACCTAGAATTGGCAGGGGAAGGAATTCCCTAAGGAGATTTTATACTAACAAGTTGAAGCTCGGACGACCCATCTTGCTGCTAAGACAAAATAACTTAGTGCTGGGATGGCTGAACTCCATCGATTGTACATGGAACTGAAATCACAAATGAGTGATATATGTGCTCCCTCTTATTGGCCCCACAGTCCCGACAAAGACCCACCCCTCCTCCTTCAAGCCCCTCTATTCTGGATGAATTGTATTTGAACTTATAAATTTTTAAATCTGTAATAAATATTTAATTTATTTTAATTATTTTCTACTCTATTTAATAGATTATTTTCAAAAAAATATTTTTAAAACATTACTAATGGTTTTATCGACATATTAAGTCTGTTTGTATATTCTAGAGAGTTGGAAAAAAATTACTGGAAATACCACTGCTACTGTTAAAATCACCGACTATTTTATTCCACCAGTAATATGAAAAAAATCACTGATAAAATTACATATTGTATTCTTATCGGTGACATGTCATATTCATTTAGGGATATACTGATATAATAAAGAGGGTAATTTTTTTTTTTGTTAAGCATGCTTATTTTGTGTGTAAATCCATCGATGAATATTTTACTAACAAAATTATATAAAAAACAAGAATCATTGAGGAAAGTTTTTTCGATGAACAATAACCGTCTATGAGCCTGTCGGTGAAATTCATCTCGACAAACTCACTGTCTAATCACTGACATAATATTCTGTCGATAAATTGAAAAATTCTGGTATTATAAGCCTGGTTGGCCAAGTATGCACAGACCTTTAAAAAACAAGTCCTTACATGAGCCTAGGGTAGGATGACTTGCCTAGGCCTTTTTATCATGCAGGTTTTTTTAAGAGCTAGACAATTCATTTTTAGAAAAATATGTAATAGATGAAGCATTGTTTACCTTGGCATACAACATATCACCTTCTTTCTCTCCAAATTTTGACCATCATAGAGGTGGCTAGAAAATAGAAGGGTGTTGATTTGTCCTAAAATTCCATTTGATCCTTTTTTCATCTAGAAATACCAAATTAACACCTTTAGAACCTCCAAAAATCAATTCTTTAACCCAAAAAAAAACAAAACTAATCCAAAACAAAAAATTAAACCATGAAACAACTTCTTTCTCAACCCCGGTTTTTATTCTCTAACAAGATGAAGGTTTATTAATGGGACCCCCTTATTGAATAAACCTTGTTGATTTCAAGATCATCTTTTTTTTTTAATGTCAAAATATGATTAATCAATTGATTTCTCTCTTCTTCACCTTTACCCATTGACTTTTTTTATTCTTTTTCAAAGTTAGAGACTAAAATATTAATAAAATTAATTTTAGATCAAAATTAAAACTACAAAAACTGAAGAGACTTTAAAGGAAGAAAATGAAAGTAAGTAGGCTAATAAGACTTTTTCGTGCGGATTTGATTTGGCCATGTGGTTTTTTCTTGTTTTATACTTTAGTTTTTTTTTTTCTAATAAAACATAACAAATTGATCATTAATTTGGTCATAGAAGGTTGTGATTGAAAAAAAAAGATTTGAAGATAAAATTGAAAAAAAATTGTATAATTATTGTGGCTTACTATAGCTACCTCCAACCACAAATCTGGATTAATATCCAGGTAGGTCGAAGGATTGTCCTCGTATTTCTCCTTCAACCGGCTGTTATATGTCTCCTAGAAATAAAAAATAAATTCATCAAACTCAAGTAAATAATAACTTAAGAAAAAAAAGGTTGAAATCAACATATCACAAAGTGTTACCATCCACTTCGCATATGAAACAAACAGAATAGAGTTGTTGGTGTACGTGGTAACAGAACCATGAATTCGTCGGCTTCAGTTCCCCGCACTAGATTGTGACCCTCATGTGAAATGCGTGGACATCACATGTAGAATGTATTTTGCCCATATTGTCTCCGAGATGTATGCAGCCTAAAATCCTTCCAAACTGCCACGTCATTCCAGCCTAACAGATCACTTTCTTTTGCATATTTTTTTGATTTTTTTTGCACCTCGTATCAAAAATCACACAACCTATATGGTATAAATGAATTATCTATAAGTAAATAACAAAAGTTTTTTTAATATTTGGAATAAAAAAATTATCTTGATTTTGATGTTACTTAGTCGCAATGTGATTCTCTCAAACCCTCCTCGCAACATTATCATTGCCTCCATCCCATTCAAATTTTTCCTTGTAGTAAATGAATTAACATAATAATTTTTTTTAAGTGAATACTAACTGTAAACCTTGAAAACCATGTATCAACATGCGGTTTGCATTCAGGATGTTTGGAAACCTGGCTCTATTGAAACAAAGAAATTCTCATCGATAATTTTAATGCCAATGTAATTGTTCGGGTAGCCTCAATGTTTGTAAACTTGAAATTGGATAAATTTAATGAAATATTTTTTTTTTCATAAAATTATTGAACATGTTGTCTTTCCATTGCACAGTGTACTTGCACGTGAATGAAACCCACTATGAAGGGACCCCGCCTTGACATTACAGCATCGCACTTGACAAGGCAACATCATGAGTCGATAACTGTGCCTCAAGTGCCTCTTCTTAGTCAGCACCAAATGACTCGTGGTTTTCATTTTCGCTATTAGAAGAACTCACAACGATCCTATCCTCATGACGTGCAATTGATTTTCTCCTAGGCATCTATATAAATTTATGAAAAAAAAATAAACAATTTCTATAATTTTTTTTTAAAATGGCAGCACTCCCTTATACGGGAAACTAACTAAAATTTTATTATCCTGCAAATAGACAACATATATACCACAAACCAATTGATTTTATTTCTACCAACAATTTTGAATAATTCAATTTCATTGAAAATTCTCATTTACTATGTGATAATATTTTTTATCCTAAATTTACAAGAATTTATTTTAAATGGAATACATATAATATAATAATTAAATTAATATTACACATTTAATTAAATATTAACAATAAAATTAAACAAATAAAATGACTAAAATGACTGATCAAAATAGTGAAAAACTTATTTCAATAACAACTACATTTGAACACAATTATTTCTATGTGGTAATACTTGTTATCCTAAATTCACAAAAAATATTCTAAATGGAATAAAATAGAAAATAAAAATAAAAATTAATCTTATACATTTAATTGAAATTGAAGAACAAATTCGAAAAAATAACTAAATTAAAAAAAATAATGAAAAATTATTTCAATAATAGCTAAGATCCAACACAACTATTAATTCATAAAATTATTAAGAACAAATAATTGAAAAAAAACAAAGACAAAAAAGAAAAAAAAAGCAAAAACAAATAATGGATAAGAAATGAAAAATTCTTACTTTAATAGCATGCTTAATTTTAGAGTTGAACTAGGTGTGATACAAAAAAACAAAAACAAAAATACATTGTTAAAAAAAAAAAACAAGAACAATAAGAAGAAAATACTTCAAAAAAATTAACGCAAAAATACTTATTGATTGTGTTGAGAGAAAAGAAGTTTAATTTCTAGCCTTGATGTTTGAGAGACAAAGGAGAAGAGCGGACCAAAGAGAATAAGAGAGATGAACTGAGTTTAAGCCTAGAGAATAAGAGAGAACAAAATAAACGTTTGTTGCGCCCGTGTAGCTTTTATATTAGGTTTTACGGAAGAAATTCCTGATGAGCAATTAAATATTATTATTCATAGATATTTTATCGGTGATTTTGTCTATAAAGTCAAATTCCAAAAACCCCTCCAATTTGTTTTTTAATTTCATCAATTATTCCATCAGTAACAAAGTACACAATCAACAATAAAAAATACATTAATTATTAGCACGTTGGAATTTCCATTCCGTCAATGATTCTGTTGGGAAACCTGTAATAATCGTGTGACTCAGTAATTAAGTGCATTAATTGTTAGTGCATTGGAATTCATTGTTCAGTTGGTGATTTCATTGGAAAAAATAAGGCCATTAATTGGAATCATCGCCTCTGGAATATACCGATGAGTTATATCCATCAGTATACCCATGTGTAGTGAACACCATGAAGAGTGTCAGGGAGAAAGGGAACAATTCCCATCGCTTTTAGAATATACCGACAAACACAACTTGTCCATATACTTGTGTGTAATGAACACCATAAATAGTGTCAGAGATAAGAGGAACAATACACATCACCTCTGTAATATACTAACAGACACAACCCATC
>Ga0307516_10007843_pt1 | contig 12170 bp, 13 predicted proteins | sample 19_EM_MG_FD_203310 | JGI IMG/M metagenome (GOLD analysis project Ga0307516, IMG submission 203310) | Populus trichocarpa ectomycorrhiza microbial communities from riparian zone in the Pacific Northwest, United States - 19_EM | ecosystem: Host-associated > Plants > Roots > Unclassified | place...
CACTCTCTCCCGCTTCTCGACGTCTCATCAAAAGCTGAACACGGTTGCAGTTTCACCATTGGTTTATCTATTTCTTAATAGCTTTTATTGTTGCCACATTGAGTGAGTGTCCTTGCAACTGTGGCTTTCGCTGGTCTGATTGTGAAAGTTACGGAAATATACTATCTCAATGTAGCACTAGCGTTGTTCAATACTGGTATGTCATTCTCCCCTGACTTTCTGACGTCTTGCTCACCTTTTCCTTCAGCAATGGGTGTGTCAATCATTCTCGACACTCTCTTATCATTAATCTGACATCGTCCGCAGTTACACCTACTTATTATGTTATATGTGAGGCCCTCTGCTCCCCATTTCCCTCCTGCCACTAATCAAAATCCCCAAGTCACATTCTTCTCTATAGTCACTACCATCGTGCGCACGCTCTTCTCTCCCCTCTCTCCGAATAACCCCCCTCTACAGATCCTCTTCAAAGGCCTCCATGCTTCCGTCAAAGAAATTCTTACCCTCGTTATGGGCTTCCTCGTCATATGCTTCGGCATCGTCATCCTCCAAATGTCCAAAATTGACCCCGCCTCGCTCAACAAGCTCGACCGCCGCTCTACGCTCCTCCTCCAAGCTTCCCGTGCCAAGACGGAGGTGGATGAGAAGAGCATGCTGGGGGGAGAAGAGCCGGGTATGGACGCCTTGCGCGGCTCGTTCGGGACTATAGGGAGCATCATTAGAGCGAGGAGTGCCCGGAGGATGAGCCAAGCGAGCTCGAATTACCGCCTGAGGCATGTAGGCGCGAGCGGATCGAACATCATCAGCTCGCCATTATCGCGACCATCGTCCCAGCTTCCTCAGCCCTCTGATGACCCGCTGGGGGGAATGAAACGGCACCAGCTGTATGATGCCCCGATGCCACCGCGTGTTGGCCAAGCCAGTGGCGATATCAGTTCGAATGCGTCAGTGCTGGGCTCCCCGGGCGGAACGAAGAGGATCAAGTTTGGAGGGGAAGATGTGGTGCACCAGTATGATCGACCTGGGACGGGTGACCGGGTGACGGAGCATAGGAGGCCAGTGGGGTCGCCTTTGACGGAGGGGTATCCCCCGTTGCCGACCCTCCCTGTGCCGAGGACGGACGGGCTCCCAGGGGCGACGGGGGGATTGTTCTCGCAGAGAAGTGTGGAATCATTATCACCAGTTGAGGAGGGTGGGAGTTCGAGCTCGAGTGGGACTGGGGGAGGACAACATGGCCGCGACGACACGCTTATCAGCTTGGGCCCGTCAGAGAGGTCAGATCATACGTTGCTGCCTGAGGGTAGGCATTCGGGTGAGACGAAGAACGTGCAGGGTGTGTCAGGCACTGGAGGCAGCAAGCGGTTCGGTCCATTGACCACTAAAGGGGCTGGAGGCAGTGGAAGGCCAGATGCGCGGGCGGTGTTTGACATGCACCTTCCCTCGCCTGCGCCAAGCGCGGGGACACTCCTCACCTTCCCGTCTGTAACTGACTCTGCGCGGAGCGATGACATGCTATGGGAGACGGACGATGAGAGTGAGCGGCTGAGGAAAGGCAGGCCTACAGCGCAGCGCACGACAAAGACGAGTGGGAGCAGCGCGCATGGGAGTCAGAGGGGGAGCGAACGTGGGAGGTCGGGGAAGCGGTACCCCAGAGGATCGGGGGAGGATGACAGGGAGGAGAGCATGAGTTTGTGGAGGACGAGTGGGACTGATGAAGAGACGACCAGCGATGAGCAGACGTCACCACTTTCACCTGAATTGTCGACTGGGATCAGGCTCGTCACGCCCTCACCGAATACCACGTTCTGAACAGGCGTGTTCCATGGCATCAGGCTTTTGTTATGTCCCATGGACTGGTATTTTTTTTATGTATCTGCTGCTAGTGTATTGTCAGCGTACGTTATTCACGACAAAAGGGATCGTTAGCTCCTGAGCTATCTCTATTTATCTGCCTGGAAGAGATTTGAAGAACTTGAAACGACCACGCCCTCACATGGCCAGTCTTACCTCTCGACGGCATCGCATCGCAGTTTTCTTTAGACTCGTACAAACCTCTGTATCACTGACTCATAACGGATATACTTCTTCCCATATGCCTATCCGCTTGCTTTCCTCCTTTGAGAACCAATGATGTCAGTATTTTCTGACTGATTCGTGGATAAGAAACTAGAGGGCATTGTGGGCTATCCACGTTTTCCATATAAGTAATCTGTCCTCCTCTGCATTACACCGATAGTGAAGTGGTTATCATGCTTTCCCTCCGTACCCCATGCATGGCATTATGGTCCAGGTGAGTAAGCGGCAGGGGTTCAATTCCTCTTCGGTGTATACTAGATGCATGGAGATTGTTTTGCTTCCTCTTTTTTGGATCTCCTCACTAGTGATTTCTGTCTTGGATAAGCTGGCTGGGGGAGGTTCGTGTCTTCATCGTACTTGCTGTGATTTTTTTCCCTATGTAAAACCTCATGTTACGGATACTAATTACACATGTACAGGGAAACAAATCTATATCACGAGGGTATGTAAACGGAAAGCAGGAAAGCGACATGAAGAAAGTATAGTTCACTATGCAGCACAAAAGAAAGAAAGGAAGAAGGGCATTTATATACCATTCAACAACGACAAGACATGTTCCAACGTCCGTGCATCAAGTCCACCACGTTCCGTCAAAGTCGAAATGACAGAATCCTTGTTCAACAAGACGGGATTCTTGGACTGCAACCGAGAGCCGTACATCTCCGCCAACTTGGCAGCTGCATTGACAATCCTCACCGACAGCGAATCCAACAGCGCCATCAGCTCGGCATCCGTCGATTGCGCATTCATCGGAGGTAGAAGCGCCTTGGGGTCACCGTACAGCGGCGCAGGCGTCGTCGGCTCAGGTGGCGATTCTGCCTCGTCTATGCTGACAACCGTCTTGATGCTATCCTTGCGTTCCGACGAGGGGCGGAAGATCCGTGACGTCGTGAGCGTCTCCAAACGAAGGCAAATGAGCCCAAGGTCGTGCATCTGAGGAATACTAAACGGCACGCGGGAGCCCGACGCAGTCGGCCCCGTAGAGCCCCATTCATGTCGCTCGACATGCTCTGCAAGATACAGACACGACAGGTACTCGGGGACTTCCAGACCCTTGAGTTTAACTTCTCCAACTGGCCTCACCGCAATTCCCATGGTGCGGATCGCATCGATCGCTTGAAGTGGTTGTTGTTTCGAGTAGTCCGTTTCCGGCTCCTCGTTGAAGATGGAAGCGTTGATCTCCCGAATGATCTCCGCACTGCACATAATCTGCCCACCAGCTGCGTTGCCACATATCCGCGCAGAACGGTTGACCATGGAGCCAAAGTAATCCATCCGGTGCGTGATGGGGTCTGGTTCGGGAACTGGGGTGCCGCAGTGTATTCCCATGCGGACGCTGAGCCCTTTGGCGATGAGCCGACCTTGACCGTCCTCGATTGGCTTGCCGTCTTCACACTCCAGGATCTCAAGCGGCCAATCCGCCTGAAGAAGCTGCTGCTGCACCGAAAGACACCACCACACAGCTGCAAGGGAGGTCGGAAACGAGCACATGAACGCGTCGCCTTCCGTCTTGACCTCATATCCACCACAGAACCGCAACTGCCGCCTGAGAAGGTTGTTGTGTATCCGATGGGCCGTGGCCATGCCGGGATTGACTTCCCACAGATGCGTCGAATTCCGGATGTCACTAAAGACGAGAGCGATATGACCCACAGGTGCCGGAACCTCCCCATCCAATCTCGAGATCTGGCGATCGAGAATCGGATTCTTGATCTTCTTCGGAAGCCCAATCTCAGGCTCATTGACCCCAATCACCATGATCATCGTCGTGCCCTCAGCACCATAACTGATCGCAAAATCCCGCAGCTTCTGAGCAGCTATCATCGGGTCCGCACGTTCCGACCTCGCAATGTCGACCGCCGTCTGGTACGAAACGTAGTCCCACAAACCCCGGTTGGCGATGATGACAAACTCGTCTTGCGGCGAGATCTCATACGTGAACACATCCGGACGAGCGTTGATGACGGGAAGCAGATGGAAGAACCCAAATGCACGTGAAATGTCCACCTCATCATTCACGAGTCCAGGTGGGGAAACCCAACCCTCCGCAGCACGGATGCGAAGAATCTCCGACCGTACAAAAGGATCATGCTTCCGGGATACTGCACGCGCTTCTCCTTGCCTCGAAACCACCGCCAGGGAACTACCAACATTGGCCACATACATCATCTTGCCAACAAAATAGACCACAATACCAGCTGCCCCGCTCCGAAGCGTGGCAGGATCTGCAATCGGAAGGCGGCGTGTCGGATTGCTGGCCGTGGACATCTTGCGGGAATGGGTGTACAACGCATCGTGGAGATCCTGGTTGAGTTTGAGGAACGTCCGCCTCAATGCATCCGGCACAGACTCGGAGGGCTTGAGTGTCTCCAGCTGGTTCAGCAGCACGTGTATAAACCGATCATGGAGAAACTTGGCCAGACGATTCGGGGTGGCACCTGGAGGCAAAAAGTCGGGGGGCTTGGAGCGTCCAAACATCGCAAAGATCGCCTCGTCCTTCCGATCCCGGAACTCGTGAACGAGGTCCAGCATATTGAGGGAATCGTTCTTGCCAATGGAGTCGGCGATCCCGTACGACATTCCCAACACAGTCGAGGACGATGTCCGGATACGGCGGTCCTCGTTCTCATCCGGAATGTCGACCGTGGCATTGGCTCCAGTAGTGGTGATAGTGACGTCCATCAAGCCAAGGACGCGCAGCTGCGTGAGATCGGTGAAGCCGGATAAACACTGACGACTGGCGGCGGATGTGAGGCTGTAACTGTGCCGGTTACTCCCTAGACGTTTCGTCGGATCTGCCTTGATCTGCAGTCGATTGTTCCCCGACAGGTTCAGGTACCTCAGGTTCTTGTTGAAGTTCCTACAAACGAAAGAATGAGCACCAAGTCCCTTACACAACACCGAAAAGAAACGCACCAATTCCAATCAAACTCCCAATTGTTCACATTATACTTCAACAAGTTGCTCCCCACGTCCAGAACCTTCAAGCTCTTCACCTTGCCCAGCTCCTGCGGCAGCGTATGCAGCTTGTTGCCATTCAAGTACAGCACCGAAAGGTTCGTCATCCGATGCAGGTCCTCCGAAGGTATGCTCGTCAGCTTGTTCCCGCTCAAATACAGCTCCTCTAAATTCCCAAAGTTCTTCAAGAACCCCATCGGCAGATCCTGCAGCTCGTTGAAAGACAGATTCAACACCTTCATCTCCTTGAACAGCATCATCCACTGCAACGCCTCGTCCGTCAGTCGGTTTTCTCCCAGATACAGCTTCTCCAGCGCATAGGCAAGCGGCGGAAGTAGGCCCATAGAAGCAACCGACGTCGCAGAACCCCTCCGCCCAGTCACCGGCTCAAGTCCCTTTGCTCCTCCTCCTCCTCCCTCCGCATTAGCAGCGGCAGCGGCAGCCGGTATACCACCACCCTGCCCAATCGGCGGATCATGCCACACCCCCAAAAAGTTGCTCGTCGCATTAATCGCCGTCAACGACGCACAGTTCCACAACGATGCCGGCAACTCCGTCAAACAATTATTATGCGCATCCAGCGTCTCCAACCGCTGCAGCTTCCCTATACTCCACGGTATCGCATCCAGCTTGTTGTCCGCACACGACAGTGTCTCCAGCCACGTCAGCTCGCCCAGCGTCTCCGGTAGCGCACGGAACGAGTTGTGGTCCAGCTTCAGCACCCGCAGCGCACATAGGTGCGTCAACGCCACACTGTCAAACGACGACAGCTTCGCATGCGAGATATCCAACGACGTCAACCCCGGCACCATCACCACCCCCGTCCCCAGCGAAACCTGCGTGATCTCGTTATGAGACGCATCCAACTTGGTCAACCCATCCCCCAACCCCGCCAGATTCAATCCCTGCACCGCATTATGCTGCGCACTCAACACCTGCAACTTTGGTAACCCACTGACCACTCCTAAATCAGAAATCTGGTTTCTCCTGCAATCCAACACCCGCAACCCCACCAGATTCCGACACCCCTCCGGGAACCGACACACCTGGTTCCCAACAATGATCAGCCTCTCCAGCCCCACCAGGTTCCCCAGCAACTCCGGCAGCTCCCCAATCAGGTTGAACGAGATGTCCAGGTCCGTCAAACTGTCCAGCTGCGCAATCTCTTGCGGGAACTGCCGAAACTTGTTGTTCGAGATGTTCAGCGTCACCAGCTCCCTCAGTCGCGGGAAGTACCACGGCAGCTTCTCGATCCGGTTGTTCTGCAGAAACAGGGCCCTCAACACTGCGATGTCGTCCAGGAACGCTTCGTCCAGGCCGCTGATCCGGTTCGACGACAGGTCCAGTCGGTTTAGCGAGCAAGAGTGCCGCACGCTCTGTGGTACCTTCTTCATTGCCATGTTTGACAGCCGCAATTCCCGCAGCGTCGTGCATGACTGGATAAAGTCCAGCGGGATCTCTAGCATTGGGTTCGCTGACAGCCGCAACGAGACGATCGAGTCTGCGTGCTGGTGCAACACCACTGGGATCGTGTGCAGACCCCGTCCTGTCAGGTCGATGTTGTCGAACGTGTCAAATGTGGTTTCTTCTGTCTATAGAGACGATCAGTCAATGCATTGTTTTCTTTTGAAAATACTCACCGTTCCCAGATTCTGGCTCTTGTAAACAAACTTGAGCAGAAACTCCAGCGCGCCTCCACCGAGAAGCTCCAGCCCATCCGCCGGATCGTATCCTGCCTGCTCCAACCTCCTCCGCACGATATTCGCCGGTCGTTCCGTATGCGCCAACATCCGTTCTGTACCAAATTAGCTGTAGTCTGTAGATTAAAAAGAAACCACCGACCCCGTCCCCTCTCCTTCAAATACAACCGGTGCTGCTCCGTATCTTTCCCTTCCAACAGCTTCTCGTTTAGATGTGGGGTCAGCGAGGCCACCGTCACCGACAACGGCAGCGTCACGATATGAAACGCATTAGTCGGTCGATATATGCGTATGCTGAACGACTTTTGCCCCCTGCTACTCGCTTTCGTAGTACGTGTCCTCCTCCGCCGATGGTGGTGGACTGGCTCAGGGACTTTATCCACCTGCAAGTTTGCATTGGGCGCAAACTTGATGGGGTGCTCGCCTGCCTCGCCTGCGCTGTCGTCCGAGCTCGACTCGTAGTCTGGTTCTGCCGTCTCCCGCCCTGTTTCGACTGCCCAGCTCTCGGGTGCCGTCCAAGATGGACTGCCGGGAATGCGGACGCATGGGCGGGGTGCTTTCTCCTTGGGACAGACTCCCTCCTTTGGCCCCTGCCAATCCTGTCGTGAATTCTCGCCCGTGGTAGAACGAGAGAAGGGGTTGTGAAAGTCGGATGCGGTGATCATCGTGAATGATGACGAGGAATCGGAGATGACGGCTGATTCGGGGGAGTAGGTGGCATCGGGGGAGGCGACGCGGGAGAGATCGACGATCCCGTCCATGACGTCGATGTTGGTGTCGAGGGTGAAGATCTCGGGTTCTTGGTCTTTGTGAGGACGTCGGGAGGGATCGGGGAAGGAGGAGGATTTCTTCTTCTTTTCGCGACTGTATGGACTAGTTAGTACAAGCGAGAGAGGGAAGGAGGCGAGAATTACCTTCGTTTAGACGCCAAAGAAATATGAGACGACGATATGGCGAGAAACGAAGCATAAAGGTCGGGGAGTGGCGGAGGCGGGCGCAGCGATGGATGCTCGCCGTCGATGGAATCCCCTCGGAGTCCAACCTTGGACCTGGTCCTGAGTCGCGAAAAGAGACCTCCGGACCTTTCCCTGCGGTCGGAGGCTGACTTGGACGAGTTGACGGTCGCCTCGCTTCCCACCCTGCTGCGCGGAGACACGAAGTCGTCGTTGGTGCTGATTGTGCTGTGAGAGTCGACCCAAGGTCGGGGGATGCTGCTGGAGGCGCTGCCGCTGCGGAGGCTGGAGAAGGTGGAAAAGGAGGACTTGGGGGGGAAGCCGAACGGGCGTTGCTTTGGCGGGGGAGTAGGCTGGAAATGGGTTAGACTGATGAAGGGGTGGACGGTTCGCACGACGTACGGGAGGGTCCTCCCATGGGGCGATTCTCCCGCTGTCTTTGTCGGCGCTAGTCATGATGTCGGCGCTGGTGTCGACGCTGGTCGTGATGTCGGCGCTGGTGGTGTTGTCGGCGGCGGCCATGATGTCGGGGAGTGGGCGGTTGGGGTATGGGACGTCCATGGCCCGTGCGGGGGGCTCCGTCATCGCATGTGAGGAAGGAAGTGGGCGAGGGAGGAAAGAAGACAGTCACCCGGCCATCCACCCAATCGCCGGTAATTATTCCGGATTAGGATACAATATGTGTCCGCGGGCCACGGATCCCTCTGGTCCAGCCCCAATGCCAAGACTTTTGACCCCCCGACGACGATGAACCTGCGATCCCGACATCATCCCCGACTACCCACGGCATCTCTCCGAGCATCATGACAACTTTGCAGTTTGCACTTCCCAACTTCACCTCATTGAGACCCTACCAGGAAATTTCTGGCTAACAATAATGCACATACAATGCCAGACTTCAACGCAGGCAAGGTACACAAGACTAAACTTACAGCTCAAGCATGTGATCAAAGAGTTCAACATTCCAACTATCATGAACAATATCCATGTACAGAAACATAATAAACAGACAATTATCCATCAGACAAACGCTGAGCTCGCTGGTTCGTCCCCCAAACAGCCCAATCGAGCACGTCCAAGAAACACGAACCAAACGTCCTCGAGACCCCGAAAGAGCCATGTTCTCTGTATAACGAGCCAGCGCGAAAGTCATCGAGTGGACAAGAAGGTTGCGGCATTTGTAAAAATGCGAGACTCGGTCAGTTTCTATAAAATAGATCCTGATGAGTATGTTCTGAAGAGCAACCAGTGTTGGCGGGTGGCATTTTATAGTATTCGGCCATGGTCCGTGCGCCTGTGGCACTGCCGGGCACACCCGATTCCTTCCGAGGACTCCGCCAATACCTTCACTGTAACGTTGATACACCCATGAGAATAAAGAGACTAAAACTACATCTTTCTGTCCAATACAACGGCCCAGACAGCCTTAACAATTCAAACATCGAACCTAAACTCATCCACCTCAATTTCCCCCGCCCGCAACACCAATATCAAACCTTTCTCGGCTACCTTTGAACCCAAGGGTACGCGCTTCACACTCCCCACAACCCCTCCACGAATCCCCAGACCACCATCTCCACCTCTAACCATCACAGCCTTCTTGGGCACCACACCACCCACTTTATAAGACGACGCAGCTGTCGACGGTCGTTGCACAGCCGCTGCCCTGTTCGTATATGTCCTATCAGCCGCGACGCTCATGCCAGTTGTCCGATTTCGAATGGAAGCCGACGTGGTTGCGCGCGGCCCAGCGGTAATCCCAGTCTTCGTCCCCGCGTTTGGTACTTTGACAGTCCCGGCGCACGGGTGAGACGTGACACTAGAAGACACAGCTTTCTGAGAAGCTGCTGTTGTGGATGATGGCTTCAGCATACGAGAGGTCACCCCGTCCGTTGTGCGGTGGCTATTGCCGGTTGTTGATAGTGCAGCTCTTACATATTTCGAAGCAGGAACAGAAATGGATGCAGTAGTGGATCGGGGACGCGAAGAAAAGGGATGGGTAGAGGTCTTATTTGACGCCGCTGATACCGTGTGCCTGGGATCAGCCCTATTGAGCTTTGCTTGTTCAGAAACAGCTCGAGACCTGCGTTCTGAAGCATAGGGCGCAGGAACTCGAGCTTCTCTGAAGGGGTCATCGTCTTCTAGCGAAAAAGAGGTCAAGGGACAGCGAAAGAAAAAAGTAATTTTCTCTTACCGAGTTCCGGCAACGTTAGCAAATCCCACATCGCCGACGGCAGCTCGTCCTCATCTATGTCTATTTCCGCTGGCAAGATATCATCGAACAAGTGTGAATGGGCAAGCTTCCACAAGGTCTCTCCTACTTCTTTGTAATTTGGCAATTCGAATTCAAACGGAGGTTGGTAGGGTAAATCTAATAAAACGATTCAACTGAACCGTTTGATGATAATAGAAGAACAAGGAAGAGCGCACCTGTCGTATTCGGAGGCATATACTCCATTTCGTCATGATCATCCTGGGGTGTCGTCACCTCCTGCGTCTGCGCCTCAGGCTCGACAAAGCTAGTCTCACCAACCTCCCAGTAAGTCCCCTTGTTCACCGGAGTCTCAAAGCTCTTTCCACCACCACTCCTTGACAATCGTGCGTGCTTCCTAGCTGAACTGGGACGAAGCACCGACTTGCTGGCTTCCAGGAGCGATTGGGTATCCAAGAACGTAAGCACAGGAAACTTGGCATGCGGAACGGGCGTATGGAACTGTCCGCCTGCCACCCGGTTCGGAAACGGCGTCTTGTCCCCTAGTGGTCTCCCAGGACGCGTCGTCAACACGACTGGCTGCTTTCCGTGTTTTTGAGAGTCTATGCATCTATTTGGATCAGAAATGTTTGACTATGCAAGGTCCACGATACATGCGTACGTTGAGTCGCAGGATGGAATGGTGTGCGTTGGGCAATCTCTTTGCCTTTCTTGAGAACAGTTCCCGTCGTCCCGCCTTGAAGGGCGTTTTCCACACGGCCCTTTACTCGTCCAGGAGTTTTTGCAGTGTGGAATTGGGAATCGGTCCCAAGGGCAACCGGGCGAGAGCTCAACATGGGAATCCGCGACGCGGTTGAAATGTAGAAGTACGTGTACCACGTGACCGCATTTAATAATAAATGAGCACCACTGTTTTGCCATGCGCATGCCTATCCATCAGGTTGGATCCCCTTTGCCTGAAGCCCCTTCTTTTGGAGGTGGATTTTACTTCCAGATTACTCTTCCCAGAAGACGCTCTTTTTTCCAATTCAAGAAGGCCATCAAACTGAAGTTATTAAACATGATCACATGGATGTTGCTGAACTCTCTTAGGGTGCGCCCCAACACTCCGAGGGTTCCAAGGCTTACCAGGAGACTGGACTTCTTGGCAGAAACCACTACATCCCAGCGACCCGCTGCGCTCATCCAGTCTTTACAAAGAAATAGGCGTCGCATATGCCAAACTGCACCAGGCGGTATCCGTGCAGCGCAACCTCCGCGACCATAACATACTGGTAAGGAAGAACCAGCTGTCGCAATTATGCTGATGGATTTCGACTGGACTGGGGAACTACATAGGCAACATCTGTTACCCACCGAACCTGAACAGAGCTTCAGAATTAAGCCGACTGGTTGACGGGACATCGGCAGGTCTTTGGCAAGGACCAACAGAACTGTTGGATTTCCGGATGTATGCGAGCGTGCGCGATGCACTGCCCGCACCCTTCCCTTTTTAGGTTCTTCCTTTGTCGTGCTTACCTCTTCATTCTAGGTACATTTATATTGTTCGCCGTGCTATATAAGTAGTCTAGTTACATATTGTACCTTATCCGTTTGCCTCTCGAGCTCACCGAGGCCAAACGAAATTCCATTCTATTGTTTGTTTCTGTCGTCATCCGTCAGATTGCGTCGCTCGTTTTAACAAGAACGGCCAAAGGGGTCTTTAGTTGCACAATCCCTCAAATATATAAGCACTTAGGGAGGACCGATTCGAACTCGACGCAGATGGGAATGAGCGCCGCGCTCGTATGCCTCCATCACGTCTTGGTGTTTTTATATATATTCCACACACGCCAATGGGTGTTTTTCGTAGGACAGTGTGGAACCATATCACATTAGTAACTGATCCAACTCCTCCTTTCCCTGACTCTGACTCTGTCTCTGGCGTCGCCGCATTAAACATCCCCCGTTCTGTCTACCCTGTCACGGTAGCGAGTAACCCAATAATTAATACAGATAGGACACAAAATTAAATACCACAGACCGTGGCATAACGGCACTGTAACATTGTAGGAAGGTATCTTCTGAGATGGATTTAACCTCAGGAGATCGTTGCAAGATCTGAAGGGAGTCGTCATCAAATTGCATGACGATCAGGATTCACCGATGGATTGAGGTAGGGTCTCCCCAGTCGTGGGTGATTTTGGCATTGGTGTATGCGAGTCGAGCCAGCCCGTCCGACTTGGACGCACTGTCCTTGAGCTCGACGATATGTTCGCCAGTGGGTGTGCC
>Ga0307516_10007844_pt1 | contig 12168 bp, 11 predicted proteins | sample 19_EM_MG_FD_203310 | JGI IMG/M metagenome (GOLD analysis project Ga0307516, IMG submission 203310) | Populus trichocarpa ectomycorrhiza microbial communities from riparian zone in the Pacific Northwest, United States - 19_EM | ecosystem: Host-associated > Plants > Roots > Unclassified | place...
TCCTCCACCTTGCGACGTGACCCCTCGGCCTCTCTTAGGATATCTAAGATCAAGTGTAATGTACGATTCGCAAACGTCCAACTGGAGGAACGTAGGTAGGCGGGAAGATATACCAGTCTCCTGATGGTCCAAAATGATCGGGTGCAATCGGTTCAAATCGGACGGTAAAACCCGATGGCGGGTGGTTGTTCTCAGGCTGAGGGTCAACCTCAGTCTATCCTATTAGTCACTACATATCGCATACAATGAATCCCATTACAGGGGTGATATTAAGGAAAGGGCACATGTGCTACAATGAGACGTAAGAATGAAGGAACGGGCCACTAAAATGCGACTTACGAGATATGAAACACACCGACCGCCGTCGCCAATCCTCATCGCAAACAGAACCCACCCATTAGCGTGTGCAAGAGTCGCTGCCGTCACCCCTACCCACCCTCCACCACATCGCAGAACCCGACTCCGACGAGAGAAGAGGTCGATAAGTCGACCGAGCACCTGTGATTATCTGGTCCCGTAGTTTGCCAGGGGTTGGCTCATCAGGGTATGAGGCGACGCTGATGGGGAGGTGGCTGCCCCAGCCAGGAGAGCCAGGCTCAATGCCAGTTATGAGGTATCTCACCTCGGTCAAAAAAAGGGTTGGAAGACGTTGGATCAGCCGGAGCAGGTCCCAGTGACTGGTATAGACAAGCTGGGCCACCGATATAAGAGGGGGAACTGCAGCAAATACAGACAACAGCTAGACGTGCGGATGTTCAGTGCACACCCGGCCATCAACAAAGGAAAGGTAGGCATACCTGGCCATAAGTTAATGCATACGCACGCCAAGATAGTGGCCCGGCAAGAATGAGAACCCAATACGCCCAGGCGCAGTCGAGGGATACGAACACGCAGTGTACAAACCACCTATGGTTGCGGTCGATGATGCGCCTAGATGGTGTTAGATTCGGTCGACCGGGCACGCACAACGACGGCAACGTACCAAGCATACCACATGAACTCACACGCGCACTTCACGAACCGCCACCACTTCCACCACTTCCACCGTAGTTCATATGACCCTTCCCGGTAAGCTCGAAAATCCGCCATCACTTGCGACCACCGCCTGTACAGAAAAAGAGCGGGGAACAAGACGAAGACCAAACAGATTAATCCCAATGGCGAAGTGAGAAGCATCATCGGAAAGCGTAACCACCACCAGAAGGTCCAACCTTTGCTTTCTATGCCGTTGTAGAATGCCCGCCTCGATTTCCCGATGATGAGACTCAGTGAAAACCAAATGGGCAGAATCAGGGCCCCAAATGCACGGGTGATGCGGGGATGGGATCTGATCCTCTGGTAGAGATCGGTCTTTACCCCGAAAAGGTCGAAGATGGAGGATATCGTCAGGTACACCATGAGAGGGGGGGATGTGATAATCGTTGCGTAATTCGCGTCGGTGGCACACATCTGACCGCGGTTGGCGATCAACAGCGTCGAAAGAAGGATGGGATATGACTGAAGGAGAGAGGCTTTGATTCCTGAATCAATGCCCACGGCGGACCAAGAAACCAGGATCCCTAGAAGCGAAGAGAATGTTAGATCTTTATTTAAGGCGAGATCTAGACAAACGCTTATGCCCACGCGAGCAAAAACTGACGGCGACGTCTAGAATCGTTCAGTTCGGAGCCTAGGGGTACTGGGAGCGGAGCCAGGACTCACTTGCCACAACGACCGCGACCCCGGTCATGTCGATATTCGATGACAGCGTCAGACTGTCTGGATCGGACGACCGTGCATAGTGCAGTTCGGGGGTCATATTTTGTGAGAGGAGCGCGTCGCCAGTGCCTTTGTTATATAGGACGAGATAGTATGCAATGAGGTTGTAGCATGAAATTAGGAATTAGTCAATGAAGTCATGGCTATGCTTCGAGAACGCAAGGTGAAGGACAGCCCAGGTGTCAGGTGTCAAAAGGGGGGAGCCAATTCGAATGCAAGGGTATTGGCGGTTCGGTGCCCACCGCCGACATGGTCGAAGAACGGAGACGAAAGATGTGGGAGCCTGATCGCTGCTGTAGTAATCTCCGAGGCTCCGTCCGTCACGTGCGGTGAAACCACCATCGAGACTAGGAACCTGCAATCAGAACCCCGATCACACAGCAACCCTCCAAGTCCAACCGGGACTGGACTAGGCCATTGTGGAGGCGAATCCTGTGATTCGGATCTTTTTTTTGTTCAATCAACTTTTGGGACGACGGCTGTATCCCATGGGTCGTATGGCACTCTCGGTCGCGTTGCGTTCACCTCGTTATAACGTAAGGAAAGGAGGATCTTGTGTGAAGCAAACGGCAGTGCTGTATTACAAAGAAACACGTCCATATCGACGGGTCCATCCATGGCTTCATTCCGTGGTCGTGCACAAGTCGATCTTATTGGCTGATCCGGGGTTGAGCTACGTTACGCGACGTACTCAAGGGTGAGAAGGATCAGCGGGGGTTTGAAGCGAAAAGTTGATTGGGACGTGGACCCTAGCCAACTAGGCACGGAGCTGGTGGGAAAAGATGAAACGGCACTGCCACTCGTGGGACCTACGGCGTGTCCCATATTTTCATCCCCGCAGATTAACCACTAGTACAGTCGTTCACCGGTTCAAATATTCACCGTTCACCTTGACGCCAAACTTTACACCCCTGCGAAAAAACAGTCTACCTACGCAGTTTGCGTGTTGTGTAACAAATTCATTTGTGGAAATTTCGACCCACAGCTCACGCGCTCCGGAATCCGATTGAGAATATCCAAGGATGGACAATCTACTCTTAAATATCTCGGGTATGAGGCGGTCTTGAGACTAACACTTGGCCGGCGCCAGTGCCACAGCCCCTGGCTTAAATTTAACTTATATGGAGGGTATATTACGCGTTACAACACCGCGAAGTTTGGACGCACGAAAGGTATCTATTCGACGGGGATGACATGTCCAACACACGGAGGCAGTCGAGAAAACTGAGGAGCCCCTTCGCAGCCGCAAATTCCAGGGCTTCCGTCAACTCCCGCTCCGCCTCCCTGTCCATCCGCTTTGGCTGCGTTTTTCGTTAGGTTACGTCCCCATTCTGACCCATCCGCATATTCCCTGTTACCGCCTGTTTTTATTATTACAATAGTAGTCAAACTACCGGGGACGTGGATTTTAGCATCTCGAGCATCCATCCCACCCGTTCCGCATGGAACCCGCCATATGTGTAGCTCGCACCCGTCGTTTCCACTGACCGGATTACTTTTGGCGGGGACAAACAAACGTAAACAATTTCAAAAATGGCGCGGGAGCCGGCGCGGGTTGCCCACCACCTCCTGAGTTGGTCTCGTGACCCTCTTCCTCCTCGCGACGTCTCCGCTGGGTGTGCACACTGTCGAGCTCGATCGGTGTGGCGAGAGGCTGAGAAACGCGCATGACGCCGCTTGGAACGCAACACGCCCTCGGAACACCCACCACCGTTGAGTGTCACGTACGAACAGTGCTTGGCTGAATGCGGGAGAGGGTTGAATAGTATCACCTGGGACGTATTCCCCCAAAGTGTCACCGCATGGATTTTGCCATGGATCGTCCTGGCGTTCCAGATCCCCTTTGGTGCGGAATGTGAGTCCTTAATTCCCATCCTATCCCCCCAACTTTCACGACGCTAAAGAGGACGAATGGGGAGTAGATTTGTTCGAAGATATTCTCGCTTTCTTCCTCACCATCGGGTCACCCACGCTCGCTCCAAATCACCCAGCTTAACTCATGCTGGCTAACTTAAGTCTTCACCGACATTGACTACCACAACTCCGATGCCATACCAATCGTGATATCAGCATTACAACATATCCCCGTCAAATTTTCTAATCCCATTCTCCTACCGTCCCTCATTGTCCTTCCGCAGAACGATGGCTACTGGGAATCTCTTCTCAAGTCCGCCAAGAAGACAAGGCGATGGTCCCTTCCACTCATCATGAACTTTGCGTGGGTCATTATCGCCGCGCTCTTGGCCGTCATCGACTCGTTCTATCAACCCGCCCCCGGAGAAGTCGGATATGGGACTGTCACCAGTCTTGCGTACCTCCTCCCACTCGTAATCGGTTGGCTACGCGTCGGATCTGAACCAGAGCTGAAGGAATCGCTCGAGAAAGCGAGAGGTTTGGCTTGGGTTGCGACCGATAGGAGGGGCGAACCTACGTTGGCCGAACACCTCATTGGTCAACCACGACAGGCCATTGAGTTTGTGAAGAGAACAGACGTCGACCCTGCTAGGAATGACGAATTGACGACAAACCCAATTTTCAACTATTCCCGAGTCTTCTCCTGGTCGCAAATGGCGGAAGTTATCTTTACGTTGGAAAGGAACCGCCACAAAGGCCAAACTGGGGATCCCGGTTGGTGGAAACTCTGCAGGGACAGAATGTGGCGCAGTGACTGACAGTCGAAGCGGGACAGTGGGTGAGGTCATTCAATACTGCAAGGAGGGAAGCACATCCTTCGAAAAGACTACCGATTCACGATACCCCATCACTTCGCCACCTCTTGGGTTTCCTGAACCACTCAACACCGCGGACAGCCTTCACCACAATCAACATGGGAACCCAGGAACCTTCCATCTGGGCGACAGGCGTCTGGAGCCGAGTGGCACTCGCGACGGCACTAGCGCTTGGGTTAAAGTGGGGTCCACTGGCGCATCCGTAGCGATACTCTGCCGAAGGCTTGGGAAGTCATTGGCGGTGATCGCTGGACTCGGAATTTTGGTCATATCGTTCCCCCAGCCCCTCGCGGTGTTCGACAACTGTTGGTGTTCGACCACTACGCTAAACGCACCAAGACAGCTTGTGGTATTCTATACGGAGGGCTTCGCTTTAGAGTGGGGGGTTGTCAAAGTTTGGATAGGGTGCTTGGTTCTGGCATTCTGTACCTCCTTGTTCGGGTTTTCAATATTCCTGGGCAGCCTCCGTGCTAGGTGAGGTGACCGCTTTGTCCTGTATCGTGTGTATATACAGTTCCTCTGCAGCTACTATCGGGTTTACATCTTCGTGCACATCATTTGTTACCCCACTCTTATCTTATTGTTCGGTGTCTTGGACCCCATTTCGTTCCTTACCTCCTCTAGTTCATCGGACGTCATCAGTTTCCGGAACAGTCTTATCTCCGCTCTACTGTAAATTTTGTACCACCCTCACTCCCCTACCGGACGTTATATCAGTTGGGTACACACAGTAACGACATGTACACACTTAGTTATTTACCCCCACGTTACTGTAGCATGAGTTAATGGGTGACTATCCGTACGGTTACAACGTGTACACACGAGTCTAGTTAGATATCCACGGACTTATAAGGGAACTGGTGCTACGGATAGTCACCCAATTCATCGCCATTTGACATCTGGAGAATGTCTGAGAAAACAGGTTATGAACTGTTCAAACGAATTCGGGCCGTTCGGGAAACTGAGGGAGTTCAGATACCGTAACGTCGTAAACAGAGGGTCGCTTACTATGAGGTACCCGAGCATATGTAGCTTTGTCTTTAGCCCCAGAGCCATGCGCTGGTACTGGATGTACCTCAAATGACACCACGTGCACTCACCGGACGAATAGCCCGGTCCTATGATCGCCAGTGGTCTGAGTATGATGTTAGATTGGGTGCCTGCCCCTTGCCCCGCCGCACCAACGTTGCTCGTAATGGGAACCGGCACTTCCCGTTCTCGGCGCCCACTTTTAGACGAAAGATCGGAGGACGACGGGCAACTCTGGGACGAAATAGATGACAGGCTTGGTAGAGTGGAAAGGTGGAGATTATACTAGAACAGGAGCGTGGAAAGGCCGAGCGAAATCGACCCCCATGAACTGCCCGAAGTTATTTGAATCCACCCGTCTCCCTCGGTGTCAACGCAATAACAGATTTCGACCCCACCAGCAAGAACTAAACGGTGGAGGAGCGATTCGGAGTAAACCAACCCACGCTTGGGAAATTTCCGTCTGGACCTTCACAACAACGCGAACCCTCATGGAACAATCAAAGCGATCCCATGAAGCGGTGAGTCGGAACCTGTAGTACTACCGCCCCAGTCAGTTATGGCTATCCAGGTACTACTGTTGAATCCGTGGAGAGCCCTCTAGCGCGACAGCCAGTATAATGGCGGCCGTCGCGCATTTATTATAAGCCACCCGCGATGTATGCCAGAAGAGTTCACCTAGGGATATCGATCGACTCCAAACGATATAGCGTAACTACCCACGATGTGGGTGAATAAATATGCAAGTTCCTCAACGATCACCAATAGATTGCTGCAGTACATACAGAAGGGGAGTCGAACGCGCGTATCACGTGTACATCGTCATCTAGCAGACGCACCCTGAATTGAAGTTACCTAGCCGGGTGAAACTGCTCCACCATCCACGCACTACCAGGTGTCAGAAGGGGTCCACGAAGGTGAATCCGGTCGCTGTGGGCCTTCCTCCACCAGAGGAGGGAGTGGTGTCCAAGACGGGGAGGCCTCCTCCAAATATTGGAGTACATCTTCGATGCTCGGCCGGTCACCTGGTTTAGGCTTCCAGCAACGCCCCAAAATACCCCAAACATCGTCCGTGAACCATCTCCCCTCCGGTCCTTGAGGTCGCTCAGGCCGCTCACCCCCAATGACCTTCACAGCAACAGCATACTTGTTACACCGAGAGAATGGTGCGTGCCCGGTCAGAACCTCGTATACCACCATTCCGAGCGCGTAACAATCTGAGGACTCCGTCCGACGGCTATCCTTGACACCAAATCTTTCCGGGGCGAAGAGTTCTGGGCTCATCCAGTGGGAAGAACCGCCCTCGTCACGCGAGCTCGTGGTTATCGAATCCAAATCTATAGAGACCAGACCGAAATCAGCGAGACGGGCGTTGCCGGCTTGGTCGACCAGGATATTGTCCTAACGGACAAACGCAGTTAGAGAGAGAAATGGGGTTCCACCTCTCGAAGACGCACCCCCTTGAGATCCCCATGGGTCATTCCCAAAGTGTGCAGATAGATCAGGCCCCTTGCGGCATCACTGAGCTACGGAAGTTGCAGAAATTTCAGTGACAGGTGAGGGCGGGAGGTCACCGCGCAGCAAACCCACAAGTTCAAACCGATTCGCATCCGGATTCCTCTTCACGAACTGATTGATGCTTCCATTCATCATCCACTCCGACACCATCGCAAACTGGAGCTGGGACCTGTCCTTCGGTACTCCCAACAGCGGGACCACGTTCGGATGGTCGAGAACCTTCCACGCAATGACCTCCTTGTAAAACCCCTGCACAGGTCACGGTGAGCGCGTCGCCGGGTGGAAATGAGGTAGTTGCGAGTGACTCACGCGAGTAATCTTCCGCAGGTTGCTTTTAGAGTATGTCTTCAACACCTTGACCGCGATCGTCCTTCCCGGATATCGATCTTCCAACTTCAATACATCCGCAAACCCACCGCCACAGTATGGGACGACTGCTCCATTGTGGGGTAAATCGATTTGGATCGATAGAGGGAACAGTTTGCTCTGGCCACAAATCTTGTACAGATATCCCAGGGATTTCCTTTGGATGATCGGAAAGGATGAAAGGGCATTGAACGCCTGATCAGCGGATCGAAACGGAGATAAATCAACCTATACCTTGGGGGAGGGGGGGGGAAGACGTACGTCATACAGTCTGTCGATAGTGGGCTGAGGATCGTCCCATTTTTGGTGATACATTATATCCCAGATCCCACCCATCAGTTCCAGGAAGGCCACCTCGAGTGCACTCTCAAACGACCAGCCCCACACAGGGTGCCCTTGAGTCATGCACACCCCCCGCTTCGTAATGTTGTCCAAGTTATTAGTAACCCCAGCCACGGTTTTCAAGGTAGTGGAGGTGTAACGCGGATTCCGGTGATATTTTAGCTCATACTGAAGGAGTTCAGATACCGTAGCGTCGTAAACACTGAGGGCCGCGCGTACCGTGGAGTGTCGGAACGTGTGTTTCTTCCCCACCCTCACCACAACTACGCACTGGTGTTACTAAATGTATCTCAAATGACACCACGCGCACTCACACGTCAAGTTGACGTCGCCTTGTATTATATGGATGAGACTAGTCATGTAGGCAGCTATGAGTCTGACCAGGTGGTTTGAGTATGGTGTCAAGCTGGGTGCCTGCCATTGCCTCGCCACACCAACGTTGTTCACAGCTTGTGATGGGAATCGGCACTTCCCGTTCCCAGCGCCCACCCTTGGACTCTGCTACGGCCGCAAATTTAGTACCGCCCCCAAACACGCAAGGAATTTCCTACTTGCATTCACGTCGAATCACGTCATGTCGACCCCCCGGAGCGGGCGGGGGACAAAAGACGCCGTATACACAAACACATCAAACACATCTACTCGAGAGAAGAACACGGTCGACTCTGGGGCAAAATATATAATAGGCTTGGTAGAGTATCAATGCCTTCGGATTAGAGGCAAGTTACAAAAGTACAAGCTGAGACCGCAAACGAGTCTATGGGGAGTGGGGAGGGGAGATTATACCTGAACAGGAGTGTGGAAAGGCCAAGCGAGATCGACCCCCATTAGCTGCCGGAAGTTATATATTTGAATCCGCCCGTCCCCATTAGCGTCAACGCAATAACAGATTTCGACCCCACCAGCAAGAAGTCAACGGTGGAGGAGCGATTCAGAGTAAACTGACCCACGCTTGGAAATTTCTGTCTGGGTTTTCACAACAACGAGAACACTCATGGAACAATCAAAGCGATCCCATAAACCAGTGGATCGAAACCTGTCAAGTACTACCGCCCCAGTCAGTTATAGCTATCCAGGTACTGCTATTGAATCCGTGGAGAATACTCCAGCGCAACAGCCAGCATCATGGCGGCCGTCGCGCGTTCAAGCCACCCGCGATGTATGTCAGAAGCTGAGAGTTCAGGGATATCGATCGACTCCAAACGATATAGCGTAGCTACCCACGATATGGATGAATAAATATGCAAGTTCCTCAACGATCACCAATAGGTTGCTGCAGTACATACAGAAGGGAAGTCGAACGCGCGCATATCACATGTACATCGTTATCTTGGCGACTGCTCAGCAGACGCACCCTGAAGTGAAGTTACCTAACCGAGTGAAACCCATTCCACCATCCACGTACTACCAGCTGTCAGAAGAGGTCCACGAAGGTGAACCCGGTCGCTGTGGGCCTTCTTCCACCAGAGGAGGAAGTGGTGTCCAAGATGATGAGGCCTCCTCCAAACGTTGGAGCACATCTTCGATGCTCGGCCGGTCACCTGGTTTGGGCTTCCAGCAACGCCCCAAAATACCCCAAACATCGTCCGTGAACCATCTCCCCTCCGGCCCTTGAGGTCGCTCAGGCCGCTCACCCCCAACGACCTTCACAACAACCGCATACCTGTTACACCGAGAGAACGGTGCCTGCCCGGTCAGAACCTCGTATACCACCATTCCGAGTGCGTAACAATCTGAGGACTCCGTCCGACGGCTGTCCTCGACGCCAAATCTCTCCGGGTCGAAGAGTTCCGGGCTCATCCAGTGGGAAGAACCGCCCTCGTCACGCGAGCTCTTGGTTATCGAATCCGAGTTCATAGAGACCAGACCGAAATCAGCGAGGCAGGCGTTGCCGGCTTGGTCGACTAGGATATTGTCCTAACGGACGAATGCAGTTAGAGAGAGAAATGGGGTTCCACCTCTCGAAGACGCACCCCCTTGAGATCCCCGTGGATCATTCCCCAAGTGTGCAGATAGATCAGGCCCCTCGCGGCATCGCTGAGCTACGGAAGTCGCGAAAATTTCAGTGACAGGTGAAGGTGGTAAGGTCACCGCGCAGAAAACCTACAAGTTTAAACCGATTCGCATCCGGATTCCTCTTCACGAACTGATTGATATTCCCATTCGTCATCCACTCCGACACCATCGCAAACTGGAGCTGGGACTTGTCCTTCGGAACTCCCAACAGCGGGACCACGTTCGGGTGGTCGAGAACCTTCCACGCAATGACCTCCTTGTAAAACCTCTACACAGGCCATGGTGAGCGCGTAGCCGGGCGGAAAGGAGGCAGTTGCAAGTGACTCACGCGAGTAATCTTGCGCAGGTCGCTTTTAGAGCATGTCTTCAACACCTTGACCGCGATTGCCCTTCCCGGTTCTTCCCACCTCAATACATCCGCAAACCCACCGCTACAGTATGGGACGACTGCTCCGTTGTGGGGCAGATCGATCTGGATCGATAGAGGGAACAGTCTGTTCTGACCACAAATCTTGTACAGATATAGCAGGGATTTCCTTTGGATGATCGGAAAGGAGGAGAGGGCATTGAACACCTGATCAGCGGATCGAAACGGAGATAAATCAACCTAAACCTTGGGGGAGGGGGGGAGAAGACGTACGTCATACACTTCGTCGATAGCGGCCTGAGGATCGTTCCATGATTTGATCTGACATAACGTATCCATCATTTCCAGGAAGGCCGTCTCGAGTGCACTCTCAAACGACCAGGCTCCCACAAGGTGCCCACGAATCATGCACACCCCCCGCTCCGTAATGTTGTCCAAGTTGTTAGTAATTCCAGTCACGGGTTCCAACTTGAGGGAAAGATGAGTGCTATCCAAATTTTCATCATATTCTAGCGCATACTGAAGGAGTTCAGATACCGTAGCGTCGTAAACACTGAGGGCCGCGCGTACCATGGCGTGTTGGAACATGTGTTTCTTCCCCACCCTCAGCCTAACTACGCACTGGTGTTACTAAATGTATCTCAAATGACATCACGCGCACTCACACGCAAACTCGACCTCGTCTTGTCTCGTCCGGATGGAACCAAAGCGGAACATTGCGAAACCGGCCATCGCTGGTGGTCTGAGTATGGTGGCAAGCTGGATGCTTGCCCCTGCCCCGCCACATCAACGTTGCTCACAGCTTGTGATGGGAATCGGCACTTCCCGTTCTCAGCGCCCACTCCCGTCCTTCCCTAGGTTCTGGTCACAAATTTAGTACCACTCCACAACTACGCAAGGAGCTTCCCACTTGCATTCACGTTGATCACGTCATTCGACTCCCGGGAGCGGGCGAGGGACAAAAGACTCGGCGCCGTAGACACAGACACATCTACTCGAGAGAAGAACATGGTCGACTCTGGGGCAAAATATATAATAGGCTTGGTAGAGTATCAACGTAATCGAATCAGAGGCAAGTTACAAAAATACAAGCTGAGATCGTAAACGAGTCGATGGGGGAGTGGGGAGTGGAAAGGTGAAGAGATTACATTTGAACAAAAGCGTGGAAGGGTGTTCACATTGTCGTCCAGGGCATCAGGGGGCGTTTTCATGGAGCGCTGAGCACGATCTAAACCCACCGGCCCGTGTCAGAAACAACGGTATGTCAAAAGAAGGGGCGAGTGAGACTGACGTTCATAAACTGTTCGTAGTTTATTTGAATCCACCCGTCTTTATCAGTATCGATCCTGTAACGAACACCAACCTCGTCAGCAAGGACTCGATCACAGTGGGAGAATTAAACAGGGCTGACTTTTGGAAAGCTTCCGTCAACGTCTTCACAACGACACACGCCCTCACAAAACGATCAAAAGTGATCCCAGGTGGTGGACCGTAACCCGCGGCTACCGGCCCAGATGCTACAAGAATGAAGATAAGCACCTCTCTACCTCCGTAAGAAAGTACGACGCTGAAAGCCGCGCTCACCATATTTCTGCTCAACCATGGATAACAGCTGCGGGGAGAGTTTGTATCCGAAACTATTGAAAGCGGAAGCCAATTCGTGTCCATCGATCGAGCCGGAACGGTCCCGGTCGAAGTGTCTAAATACATCTTGCCAGTCTTTGATGTATCGCCAAAGCCCTTGGAATTCTATGGGACCCAGTTAGCGCCAGCGAAAAGGGGGGGACCAGATCGTCGCAGTCGATGTGTATGTACGAACCGTTGAAACCGATGGTCCCACTACGGTCGGTGTCCTAAAATACGATTGTCGGTCATCGGCACGCGAGCAAGCGGATTGTTGCCGAAAAGGAAGGGGGGGCTTACGAAAATGTTCATGAGCATCTTGACGGTATCGAGATCAAACTCTGTCAATTCTCGGGTCAGCGGGTTGCTGCGCGCCCATATAATACGAATCGGCTCCGTGGGCAGCGGAACCACCCAACA